>Ga0308159_1001494_pt1 | contig 33320 bp, 35 predicted proteins | sample PhyCR1_FD_201040 | JGI IMG/M metagenome (GOLD analysis project Ga0308159, IMG submission 201040) | Phyllosphere microbial communities from UC Gill Tract Community Farm, Albany, California, United States - DLSLC.R1 | ecosystem: Host-associated > Plants > Phyllosphere > Unclassified | place: USA... | reverse complement strand
TCGCTGGCGTTGTCCGTGCGTTTGCGCAGGAAATACAGAATATCTGCATAAAACCCGCGAAAGGCATCGGCCGACAACGGGTCGGGCTTGGGACGAGACATGGATATCCTTCTTGACGAAGCACGGCTTGGAAAAGTCGCGAATGATATCGAGAATTATTGCTATTTGTCTCTATTTAAGCGTCAACACATTACAAATGTGGGAGGGGGCTTGCTCCCGATGGCAGTGGGTCAGTCAATAAAGTTGTGACTGACATACCGCTATCGGGGGCAAGCCCCCTCCCACAGTTGATCTCCATTGTTCAGGCGATCAGCGTTCGACCGGCACCGACAGCGCAGCATTGCCCAACGGATGTGTACGCGCCGCGAAGAACTTGAGTTCTACACCAGCGCCATCAAACAACTCCGAATACCGGCGCTTCTGCTGGCGGATAAACCCATCGCTGCGCCCCGACACCGAAATCGCCAGCGTGGTCAGCCTGGCCTGGCGCAGCGCATCGACCAGGTGTTTATCCTGCGGCCCCAGGTCGTGACCAAACAGGCACAGCGCGCCTTCGTGCGTCAGCAACTGCTCGTAGCAAAACGACAGGTAATCCGAGCTGCGGATGGTCTTGAGCTTCTCTTCCACCTTGCCTTCGCTGACAAACAGCGGCACATCGTCCAGCGTCTTGATCGTGTTGTTGATCGCAAAACTGCTGAGCAAGGTGCTCTCGGTGGTCGGCAATTTACGCGCGGTGCCGTCGAGGTTACGCACCAGGTGCAGGCCGCCGTGCAGGTAGAGGATGCGCGTGGCGTCGGTGCGTGTGTGGCGCAGGTCGAAGCTTGAGTCGGCGCTGTTGAACAGGTCGTCGATGCCCGGCGCGTGTAGGATCGCCCAGTAGTTGAGCAGGTCGTAGTTGCTGGTGAACACCGTCGCGTAGTTTTTCAGCTCGGTGTTGATCGTCGCCAGCGTCGACGGCTGCACCAGGCGCCACGGAATGTGCACGGCGTGGATGGTGTTGATCAGCGCTTCCTTGATCGCGTAGTAGCGGTTGCGCGGTGCGGCGGAGCTGACGGCCAGGGCCTTGTTGACCCGGCTGGTGGTTTTCAACGCGCCCAGGGCCTGCTCGAAACTGCGGGTTTGCAGGGCATCGAACACACTGAGTTCGGATGGGCTGAGGGGCTTTTCTTCGACGGTGCGTGCGTTTTCGAACAGAGAGTCGTAGGCAAAGTCTTCCCAAATCGTACGGCTTGCGCCATTGCCGATCAGAATCCCACTGAAGGCCGTGCTGCTGCGCAGGGCGCTCCAGTCTTCAAGGTGGGCGTCAATATCGTGGAAATCCTTCATTGCGGCGAGCTACTCGAAATCGGCTGGACGGTGACTTTATCACGAGCCGGCGTTGATCCTGGTCAAGATGCCGCAGGCAGGTGAGGTCGATGCTGTAGGCATACACGTCATCCGAGGATTCGCCATGAGCAGCACCTTCTTCATTCCCGCCGTCAACATCATGGGCACCGACTGCCTCGACGAAGCCATGATTGCCATCCGCAACTACGGCTTTCGCAAGGCGCTGATCGTCACCGACGCCGGCCTGGCCAAGGCGGGCGTGGCCAGCATGATCGCCGAGAAGCTGGCGATGCAGGACATCGACTCGGTGATCTACGACGGCGCCAAGCCGAACCCGAATGTGGACAACGTCGAGAAAGGCCTGGCGCTGCTGCACGCGAGCGCCTGCGATTTTGTCGTGTCCCTGGGCGGCGGCTCGCCCCATGACTGCGCCAAGGGCATCGCCCTGTGCGCCACCAACGGCGGGCATATCGGCGATTACGAAGGCGTCGACCAATCGGCCAAGCCGCAACTGCCGTTGGTGGCGATCAACACCACCGCCGGCACCGCCAGCGAGATGACGCGCTTTTGCATCATCACCGACGAAACCCGCCACGTGAAAATGGCCATCGTCGACCGCAACGTCACGCCGTTGCTGTCGGTCAACGACCCGGCGCTGATGGTCGGCATGCCCAAGGGCCTCACCGCCGCCACCGGTATGGACGCGCTGACCCACGCCATCGAAGCCTACGTGTCCACCGCCGCCACGCCGATCACCGACGCTTGTGCGATCAAGGCCATCGAGCTTATCAGCGCCAACCTGCGCCTGGCCGTGCGCGACGGCAGCGACAAGGCCGCACGGGAAAACATGGCGTATGCACAATTCCTCGCCGGCATGGCCTTCAACAACGCGTCCCTGGGTTTCGTGCACGCCATGGCCCACCAGTTGGGCGGCCTGTATGACCTGCCCCACGGCGTGTGCAACGCCGTATTGCTGCCCCACGTGCAAAGCTTCAACGCCAGCGTCAGCGCCAAGCGCCTGACCGACGTGGGCCGCGCAATGGGCGCCGACATCAAGGGCATCACCGAAGAAGAGGGCGCCCAGGCCGCCATTGCTGCGATCCGTACCCTGGCCCACGACGTGGAAATCCCCGCCGGCCTGCGCGAGTTGGGCGCCAAATTGCAGGATATTCCGCTGCTGGCGACCAACGCGCTGAAGGACGCGTGTGGGCTGACCAATCCACGGCGCGCGGATCAGCGTCAGATTGAGGAGATTTTTCGCAGCGCGTTTTGATTCGTCCTGCACAGGGCGACGCACACGAACGCGCCGCCTGCCAATGCCACACACAACAGCGCCAATGGCCAGGCCTGCTGGCTTACCAGCAGGCTTGCCACACCGCCAATGACGGCTGCCATCAGTTGATGCATAAACCCGCTCAAAGCCATGGCGTAGGAACCGCTGACCGGTGACTCATCATTGGCCAGGGACAAACTGATCGGGTAACTCATCGACTGCCCCAACACTGCCAGGCAATACGGCAGCCACAGCAGCACCGCGAGCCCACTGGCAAGCACACTGCCCAGCAGCATCACGGCGCTGCCGAGCAACACCAGGGCCACGCCCCAACTCATCATCGTCAAGCTGCCAATGTGCGCAACGAACCGGTTGACCATCAACGCCCCCGCCAGATACGCCGCGCTGATTGGCCACCCCAACCAGCCATACTGCGTCGCACTCCATTCGAAACGCCCCTGCAGTATCAATGGCGCACAGGTGTTAAACGCAATGATCACCCCATAGCCCAACCCGCCGGCCAATGCTGCGTGCAGGAAGGGCGGGTGGCGCAGAATCGTGGCGTAAATGCGCCGGGCCGCAAGCGAAGAATCGCTCTTCACCAAGGCAGGAAACGTCACCCGTTGCAATACCAGCATCAACGCGACTGCGCCGATGGCAAGCGTATAGAAGATCGCCTCCCAGCCAAACGCCAGTTGCACCATCGAACCGGCAAACTGGCCGATACCCAGGGCGATCACAAAGGTCATGCCCAACCATGACAGGCCCTTGGCCAACAACGCGCCACTGAAACTGTCGCGCACCAACACCCGCGCCATCACCGAAACGCCACCCGCGCCCAGGCCCTGGGTCAGCCGCAACGCGAGAAACGATTCCACATTGAACGCCGACGGAATCGCTGCACTCGCCAACGCATAAAGCGCGAGGGCCGCCAGCAACACCGGCTTTCTACCCAGCCGTTCGCCGAGGCTGCCCCACAGCAACATCGGCAGCGCCATGCCCACCAGATAAACCGCCAGCGCCAGCGCGACGTGATCTTCAGCGGCGGGCAATGCCTGGGCGATAGCCGGGACGGCCGGCAAGTAGCTGCTGATACCGACCTGGGCGAGGAAGGCTGCGCTGCAGGCGAGGGTGAGGGTGGTGGTATTTTTCAAGGGCGGGCTTATCCTTTTTCAGCGGTAAGCTACAAGCTGATAATGTGTTTGTCTCTAACCTGCCGCTTATCGTTTGTAACCAAGGAACCCACCCCATGAGAGTTCTGTTATTCGGTGCCACCGGCATGGTCGGCCAGGGTGTTCTTCGTGAGTGCCTGCTGGCCGCTGACGTGCAGGAAGTGGTCGCCGTCGGCCGCACGCCGTTGACCCAGGAACACGGCAAGCTGCACCAGGTGTTGCATGGCGACATGCTGGATTTCCAGCCGTTGGAAAACCTGCTGCAAGGCTTTGATGCGTGTTTCTTCTGCCTTGGCGTTTCGTCGGCGGGCATGAATGAAACCCGGTACACCCACCTCACTTATGACCTCACCCTTGTGGCCGCCAGCACCTTGGCGCGGCTCAATCCGCAGATGACGTTTATCTATGTGTCCGGTGCTGGCACCGACAGCTCCGAGGCGGGCAAGTCGATGTGGGCGCGGGTCAAGGGCAAGACCGAGAATGCCTTGCTGCGCCTGCCGTTCAAGGCGGTGTATGTGTTTCGGCCGGGGGTGATCCAGCCGTTGCACGGGGTGCGTTCGAAGACGCCGTTGTACCAGGCCTTCTATTCCGTGCTGGGGCCGTTGCTGTCGTTTGTGCGGCGGGTAAAGCCGAGCTGGGTGGTAAGCACCGAAACCGTCGGCCGGGCGATGTTGCAGGCGGTGAGCCACGGCGCGCCGCAGCCGGTGGTGGAACAGGCCGAGATCAATCGCCTGGCCAGCGAGCGCCGCTGATGTTGCACAAGAGTCTGGTGCGGCGCCTGGATCTGATCACCTTGCAATTGTTCGTGGCGGTGTTTGAGGAAGGCACCCTGACCCGCGCCGCCGCCCGCGAAGCCATCGCGGTGTCGGCGGCCAGCAAGCGTTTGATGGAGTTGGAGCAGGTGCTGGGCGTGAGCCTGTTTGTGCGCCGGGCCAAGGGCATGGAGCTGACGGCGGCCGGTGAAACCCTGCTGCACCATGCGCGGCAGATGCTGTTCAACGTCGAGAAAATGGGCCTGGAGCTGGGCGAACACAGCCACGGCGTGCGCGGTTATGTGCGGATGCTGGCCAACCTCTCGGCGATCATTCAGTTTCTTCCGGAAGACCTGCGGGATTTTTCCGAGCTCCATCCGCAAGTGAAAACCGACCTGGAGGAACGCCCCAGCTTTGGCGTGGTGCAAGGCGTATTGGACGGGGTGGCCGACCTGGGCATCTGCTCCAGCGACACCGACACCAAAGGCCTGCCCAGCGTGACCTATCGCCATGACAAGCTGGTTGTGCTGATGCCGGCCGATCACCCGTTGGCGACGCGTGAATCCCTGGCCTTCAGCGAAACCCTGGACAGCGATTACGTCGGCCTGCACGCCGCCAGCTCGATCAATATGCGCACCCACGCCGCCGCGCGTGAGGCCGGCAAGATGCTGCGCCTGCGCATCCATGTGCCGGGCTTTGATGCGATGTGCCGCATGGTCCAGGCCAATATGGGCATCGGCATCCTGCCGCATAAGGCTTATGAACTGTTTGGCCGTGCCTTGGGCTTGCACGCCGTGCCGTTGACGGATGCGTGGTCGGACCGCAGCCTGATCCTGGTGGTACGCGATGAGGCGCAGCTGTCGCCGGTGAGCCGGTTATTGTTTGATTATCTGAGCGTTCGCGTATCGCGAACGCTCCTTGCCAACTGACGGTTGGATTTCTCCTGCCGCTGTCCTCTAGCCTTGGTCCACATTCCAAGAATAAGAGGTACACCCCATGACGGCTCCCCTGAGCGGTATCAAGGTGATCGAGATCGGCACGCTGATCGCCGCGCCGTTTGCCGCGCGGCTGATGGGCGAGTTCGGCGCCGAGGTGATCAAGATCGAGGCCATGGGGCAGGGCGATCCACTTCGCAAATGGCGAAAGCTGCACGAAGGCACGTCGTTGTGGTGGTACCTGCAATCGCGTAACAAGAAATCCCTGGCCCTGGACCTCAAGTCCGCCGAGGGCCTGAGCCTGATCAAACAGCTGCTCGGCGACGCCGACGTGCTGATCGAAAACCTGCGCCCCGGCGGCCTGGAAAAACTCGGTCTGGGCTGGGACGTGCTGCACGCCCTCAACCCCAAGCTGACCCTGGTGCGCATCTCCGGCTACGGCCAGACCGGCCCCTACCGCGACCGCCCAGGCTTCGGTGCGATCGGCGAGGCCATGGGCGGCATCCGCTACACCACCGGCAACCCGGACTCGCCGCCGGCGCGGGTCGGTGTGAGTCTCGGTGATTCCCTGGCGTCGTTGCACGGCGTGATCGGCGCGCTGATGTCATTGCTGCGGGTCAAGACCGGGCAGGGCGACGGGCAGATTGTCGACGTGTCCCTGGCCGAAAGCGTGTTCAACCTGATGGAAAGCCTGGTGCCCGAATACGACATGCTCGGCCATGTGCGTGAACGCAGCGGCGGCGCCTTGCCGGGTATCGCACCGTCCAATACCTACCTGACCGCCGATGGCGCCTATGTGGTGATTGCCGGCAACAGCGACCCGATCTACAAGCGCCTGATGACCATCATCGGCCGCGCCGACCTCGCCGAAGCGCCCGAGTTTGCCCACAACGATGGCCGCGCGGCGAAGAGTGGTCTGCTGGATGCGGCGATCACCCACTGGACCAGCAGCCTGCCCATCGACCAGGTACTCAGCGCTCTCGAAGCCGCCGAAGTGCCGGCCGGGCGCATCTACTCGGTGGCCGATATCGTCAGCGACCCGCACTACCAGGCGCGCGAGATGTTGCTGAATGCCGAGCTGCCTGGCGGCGTGTCGGTGAAGATGCCCGGCATCGTGCCCAAACTCTCGGAAACCCCCGGCGGCGTGAACTGGCAAGGTCCTACGCTGGGCCAGCACACCGATGACATCCTTGGCAGCCTGGGCCTGACGGTTGCCGATATCCAACGCCTGAAAACCTCGGGAGTGGTGCAATGATCACTGACTATTCAGACCCACTGATCGTGCAGGAAGTGTCCCCGCGCGATGGCCTGCAAATCGAACCCACCTGGGTCGAAACGATCGACAAGATCGCGCTGATTAACCAGCTGTCCCTGGCGGGTTTTTCGCGCATCGAAGCCGGTTCATTCGTGTCGCCCAAAGCCATCCCCGCGTTGCGTGACGGCGAGCAGGTGTTCCAGGGCATCCAGCGCAAACCCGGGGTGATCTATGTGGCGTTGATCCCCAACCTCAGGGGCGCCCAGCGCGCCATCGAGTCTGGAGCGGATGAACTGAACCTGGTGATGTCGGCCAGCCAGACCCACAACCTGGCGAATATGCGCATGCGCTGCGAGGCATCGCTGGCGGCATTCGGCGACATCGTGAGCTATGCCAGCGAGCACCCGGTGCGCCTCAATGCGAGCATCGCCACCACCTTTGGTTGCCCGTTCGAAGGCAAGATCGATGAAGACCGCGTGCTGCAAATTGTCGAGGCTTATCTGGAGTTGGGCATCCCGGGCATCAGCCTGGCCGACACCACCGGCATGGCCAACCCGCGCCAGGTGGAACGCCTGGTCAAGCGTGTGTTGCAGCGTGTGCCTGCGAGCGACCTGACCCTGCATTTTCACAACACCCGCGGCCTGGGGTTGTGCAATGTGCTGGCCGCCTATGAAGCCGGTGCCCGTCGCTTTGATGCGGCGCTCGGTGGCCTCGGCGGTTGCCCGTTTGCGCCGGGGGCGTCGGGCAATATCTGCACCGAAGATCTGGTCAATCTGTGTGAAGAGGTCGGGATTCCCACCGGGATCGACCTGCCGCACCTGCTGAAAACGTCCCGTCGCTTGCCCGACCTGCTCGGGCACGAACTGCCCGGCCAGGTGGCCAAGGCCGGGCGCAACTGCGATCTGCATCCGCCACCGGCGTACATCGCCACGCTGTAACGCCGCACCAGACAACAAAAACAATCGGGCGCCTGTGAGCAGCCCGCTGGAGAGAAACCCATGAGCACTAATACGTTAGAGGCCGGCGCGCGCCCGGCCGCTGAAATCGATGCCGAAAAAGCCCTGGTCAGCAAGGTCGCCTGGCGCCTTATGCCGCTGATCATGGTGTGCTACCTGTTCGCGTTTTTTGACCGCATCAATATCAGCTTCGCCAAGTTCCAGCTGCAAGCCGACCTGAGCCTGAGCGACACCGCCTACGGCCTGGGCGCCGGCTTGTTTGTGGTGGGCTATGTGATTTTCGAAGTGCCAAGCAACATGATGCTCTACAAGGTCGGCGCGCGGCGCTGGATCGCGCGGATCATGATGTCGTGGGGCCTGGCCACGGCGGCCATGGTGTTTGTCACCGCCGAGTGGCAGTTCTATGGCCTGCGCTTCATCATCGGCGCGATGGAGGCGGGGTTCGCGCCGGGCGTGCTGTATTACCTGACGCTGTGGTTCCCGCAGCACTTCCGTGGGCGCATCACCTCGATGCTGTTTTTGGCTTCGGCCTTCGCCGGTCTGGTTGGCGCACCGTTCTCCGGCCTGGTGTTGGAGCATCTAGACGGCGTGCTGCAGATGCGCGGCTGGCACTGGTTGTTTCTGCTCGGCGGCTTGCCGTGCATCGGCCTGGGTTTCCTGGTGCTGACCTTGCTCAAGGACCGCATTGAAGACGCCCATTGGCTGACGGCGGCGGAGAAGGCCTTGCTGTCCAGCCGTATCGCCAAGCATGAGCCGAACCAGCACGGTGGCTCGCTGCTGTCGGCGATTCGTATTCCTGGCTTTTTGATGCTCGGGTTTATCTATTTCCTGATCCAGGTGGCGTCCTACGGCCTCAACTTCTGGGCGCCGCAACTGATCCGCAGCGCTGGCACCCAAAGCCCGGTGATGATTGGTTTGCTCACGGCAATTCCTTATGTGTGCGGCGCGATCAGCATGGTCGTGATCGGGCGTCTGTCGGATGCCACCGGCGAGCGTCGCAAGTTTGTCTGCGGCCTGGTGGTGCTGGGTGCGGTGGGCTTCTTCAGCGCCGGGATTTTTGCCGACCACACCACTTTCCTGATTATCGCGCTGGGCATGTTGGGCGCGGGCATCATCGCCTCGATCCCGACCTTCTGGACCTTGCCACCTAAGCTGCTGGCCGGCGCCGGTGCTGGCGCGGCAGGCGGGATTGCAGTGATCAATACCCTCGGCCAGTTTGGCGGCATTGTCAGCCCGGTGATGGTGGGGCGGATCAAGGACCTGACCGGCAGCACCACCCCGGCGCTGTATGTGATTGGCGTGTGCGCGCTATTGGCTGCCGCGCTGCTGCTGTGGGGCCTTCCGCAAAAGTTACGCACGCTGGACAAGGGCTGATCAGCCTGCGGTAGCCAGTGCCCGGGTCGGCGTGGCGCTGAACTGAATCAACGCCACGCCGCCGATCAACAACAACGCCCCTAGCACCCGGGGCGTTGTCAGTTGGCGCTGCGCCAGACCGAACAGGCCAAAGTGGTCGAGCAAAAGCGAAGCCAGAATCTGCCCGGCCATGGCCAGGGCAATAAACCCCGACGCGCCCAGCTTGGGCAGCAGCATCAACGCCAGGGAAATAAAACACACACCGAATGCGCCACCGGCCCACATCCACAACGGCGCCTTGCTGATAAAGGCCAGACTCGGCAGCGGCAAACGCAGGGCGATGATCACCGGCAGCAGCACGATGATGCTCACCAGCAGCGACGCCAATGTGGCCCATAACGGGTGGCCGAGCCCGCGCCCGAGGTTGGCATTGATTGCACTTTGAAACGGCACCACCGCGCCAGCGAACACGGCCAACGCCAACAGTCCTGCCCAATGCAACGTCGTCATTTTGAATCTCCCAGAGGTTTTGCTGGACTCTAGGCTATTCGTCGCGCAAATTTAAATTCCAAGTTCTTATGCCGAGCATGCAGCTGATGAATGATCTGCGCCGCATCGACCTCAACCTGCTGGTGATCCTCGACGCTTTGCTCAGCGAGCAACACGTCACCCGCGCGGCCGAGCGTTTGCACCTTAGCCAGCCGGCGGTCAGCCATGCGCTGGCGCGTTTAAGGGATTTGCTGGGTGACCCGCTGCTGGTGCGCCAGGGCGGCTCGCTGGTGCCGACCGCCCGCGCCCTGGAGCTGGCGGCGCCATTGGCTGAGGCGCTGGCCCAGGTGCAGGCGCTGCTGGCGCCGAATCAGTTCGACCCGGCCTCGGCCAAACGCAGGTTTCGCGTGGCGATGTCGGACTACAGCGCGGCAATATTCCTGCCGGATCTGGTGCGCACGTTGCGCCGTGAGGCACCCGGCATCGACCTGCAGATCATCCAGGCCAGCCGCGAAGGCATGGTGGACGGCGTACTTAATGGCGACCTCGACCTGGCGGCCGGAGTCTTCCCTGACATGCCGGCCGAACTGCGGACTACGCCATTATTCGAAGAACACTACACCTGCCTGGTGGACCGCAGCAGCCTGCCGGACAGCGGCGTGCTGGACCTGCCCACGTACTTGTCGCGGCCACATGTACTGCTGGAAATGCGCGGCAGCGGCACCCCGGAAATCGAGCGGGCGCTGACCGCGATCCGCGAGCGCCGGCACGTTGCAATCAGCCTGCCGCACTGGGGCGTGGCACCGCAGTTGATCCAGGGCACGGACCTGATTCTGACGGTGTCGTCCCGGGGCCTGTTGGCGATCGACCCTACACATCTGCTGGCTCTGCCGCCGCCTTTCCATATCCCCTCGTTTGCCTTCGAGCTGGCCTGGCATGCGCGGCGGGGTGGGGATTCGGGTTTGCAGTGGTTGATAGGGCAGGTGCAGGGTCTTTTGAAGTAGCTTCGTCGTGGCTTCATCGACGACCGTTCGTCGCACTGGCGAGTTTTTTCTAAACCTTTGCCGCCCATGAAATTCGAATTCAGGGCGGGGTGTAGTCCCCGCATTTATTTTTGCCCTGGAGGAACCCATCATGAGCCGCATGGCTATCCGGTTACGCACCGCCAGTTTCGCGATGCTGCTGGGCCTCGGCGCCAGCAACGCTTTCGCCCAGTCGCCGGCTGAATTCATCGAGCAGGCCTCGGCCAAAGGCATGGCCGATATCGAAACCAGTCGCATGGCCCACGCCAAGACCTCGTCCCAGGAAATCAAGGACTACACCATCGAGGTGATCAACGAGCGCACCCTGGCTAACCAGCACCTGGCAGCCATCGCCAAGAAACTCGACCTGCCTGTGGCGCCGCGCGAGAAGATCGTCGACAAGGCCGAAACCCTGATGCCCGAACTCAAGGACGGCGACTCGTTCGACGCCGCCTACACCGCGCAGCAGGTCAAGGAAAACGAAGACGCCATCGCCCTGTTCAAACAGGAAGGCGCCGCGTCGGATGTGCCGGAAATAAAAGCGCTGGTGGATGAGACGCTGCCCAAGCTGGAAGAGCGTCTGCAAAAAGCCCGTGCCTTGGCATCGACCTACGGTAAAGGCCATCAAGGCGACGGTTGATTCCGTTACTTGATCGATAAAACGGCGGTTGGATTATCTCCAACCGCCGTTTTTTTATGCCTGATTCAGGTCCGTCTTGATCTGCGCCGCATCGTCGGCCGCCGCGCCGCAGCTGCTGTTGAGGCTGACGGTGCCGGTTTTACCGATGCTGCGATATTCCTGACGCAGTTTTTCCAGTTCTTTGCGGTCCAGGCCGTCGAGGCTCAACACGGCATTCTGCGCATCCTTGGAGACGCGCAGCAGTTCATCGATCTTGATATGCAAAATGTCGTTGTCGCGGTTTTGCGTGTTCTGGATCAGGAACACCATCAGGAAGGTGATGATGGTGGTCGAAGTGTTGATGATCAGTTGCCAGGTGTCGTTGTAGTGGAAATACGGCCCGCTCAGGCTCCACGCCAGAATCAACCCCACCGCTGCATAGAAGGTGCGGGGGCTGCCTGCCCAGCGCGACAGGGATTGCGAGATTGCGGAGAATTTCATGACCGTTTTCCTAAATGGGTGGGTGATGAAATGATGGACCGCAGCGGCGCGCTGAAATTTCTTTTTACAATTAGCTCGTTTTCTAAAACCTCAATTCGGCCTGGTCCGGGCCTTCCAGCGCTAGCAAATACTGCTTGGCTGCCAGCCCGCCGGCAAACCCGGTCAGACCGCCCGACGCGCCAATCACGCGATGGCACGGCGCAATGATCGAGATGGGGTTACGCCCGTTCGCCGCGCCCACCGCCCGCACGGCTTTGGGGTTGTCGATCTGGTGGGCGATCTGGCTGTAACTGCGGGTTTCGCCAAAGGGGATGGTGAGGAGTGCCTGCCAGACCCTCTTCTGGAAGTCGGTGCCGGCGAAGTCCAGTTCCAGTTCGAACTGTTTGCGCGTGCCGTCGAAGTACTCGCGCAACTGGCGTTCGGTTTCCAGCAGCACCGGGCTGTGGTTGCTCTCGATCAACTCACCCAGGCGCACACGGTTGGCCCGTTCGGTTTCCCACAGAATGGCGCCAAGCTTGCCATTGCGTGCCACCAGGGTGAGCACACCGACCGGGGAGGGCATGAGTGTGTATTCGTAGGGCATGAGCGGGCTCCTGGATGGGCGGGTGTTGTTGCACTCTACGGCAGCCCGCACCACTGAAAACTTCGTTTCTTGCGGTTGAATTCGAGGTGATCAATGCTCTTTTTGCAGCACCTTCAGCGCTGCCGACGCGAGGAAACCCGAGCGGCTTTTTTCCTCGGGATGGTGCAGCACATATTCATCAATACGATTGAGCAGATAGCCCGGCAAAGTGATGTTGAGTTTCTGCGCCTTGCCCAGGTATTTGGTCACATCGATGTCGACTACCGCCCACGTGCAGCCGGCGTACTGTGGGTTGGCTGCATGCACGGTGACTTTCTGCGCGCTGGGAATCGGCGCGCCGTCTTCCGCGAGAATCTCGAAGTGCCCTTCGATGGCCTCACGGGCCATGGCCATGGCGTCATCCAGGTCGTCACCCGCCGAGTAGCAGCCAGGAATATCCGGGACTTCCACGCCCCAGGCATGGTTTTCGTCGCCGGTTGAAATTGCGATGGGGTACAGCATGTTCGTTGTCCTCCACGGACGGTTAACTCAGCAGAGCCTGTTTCAGAATGCTCTTGGCGGTCTTGTCCAACAGGTCCTTCTTGGGATGGGGAATCGTCACCAGCCCCGGTTTTGTCGGGTGCTTGAAATGGTGGTGGCTGCCCCTGATGCGGGCTAGGTACCAGCCGTCCGCGACGATATGACCAATCAGATATCGGCTATCCACATCACCTCCTTGTGGTGTGTGTTGGTGGAGACTATAACTACTGAAATTAAATTATCAACACTCTACCTACCGACGGTCGATGACCGGTATTTCGGTAGACGGTAAATGGAGTGTATGACTGCGCAGGAACGCTGCCCGGAAGAGGTATTGCGAGGGTTTGCGAATACGTTAGCGGGTGTGTAACGCTTCGCCGATAACCGCGAGAAACGCGTCAACCAACAGGCTGTGGCGTTTCGCCGGGGTAAGCACCAATAACTGCGCACAGGCATCCGTTTCCATCAATGGCCGGTATGTGACGCCTTTGTTCATCAGACTGCGCGTGCACGCCGGCACCAGCGCCACGCCTTGCCCGGCCGCCACCAGTGCGATGATCGAGGTGATCTGTCGACCGGTCGGCCCGGCGCGCAAGGGCACGCCGTGGTGGCGGTACAGCTGCTCGATGGACTGGTTTAACCCCGAGCCATAATCGGCCGGAAACAGGATCAACGGATAGGCGCCCAGCTGCGCCAGGCTGACGTGCGCCTGACAGGCCAGCGGGCTGTCGCTGGACACGGCCGCCACCAGTTGCTCCTCACCCAGCGACAAGGCTTGCACCTCGTCGTTTTGCGGCAGCAGCCGGCTCAAACCGATATCCAGACGCCCATCCGCCACCTGCGCACCGAGGCTGCCGGAGGCGCATTCCACCAGGGTCAATTGCACATCGGGAAAACGCTGGGAGAAGGCCTGGATCGCCTGGCTGAACAGGTCCGACAGGGCGATCGAGCTGACGTACCCCAATGCCAGTTGCCCAGCGGTTCCGGCGGCCAGTTTACCGGCGATCACTTGCGCCAGTTCCACCTGCTCCAGCACCCCACGGGCGTAGGGCAAAAACGCGCGGCCCTGGGTGGTGAGAGTCACGGTGCGGCTGGTGCGATCGAACAGCTTGAAACCCAACTCCGCCTCCAGCGCGGAAATTTGCCGGGTCAAGGGGGGCTGGGCCAGATGCAGGCGCAGGGCGGCGCGGCCAAAGTGGAGTTCTTCGGCGACCGTCAGAAAGCAACGCAGCTTGCGTAGGTCGAGCATCCTGGTCCCTGGGTATTGATCGGTCGCAAATCGGTATTGGTTTGCGACCCGCCGGCCATTCTATAAAGACCTTTCAAAATAAGACGAGAGGTTTCATGAAACTGCGCCTGCATTGTGCCCGCCTTGCCCTGTTCCTGTGTGGCTGCGCGGCGTTTCTTAACCTCTATGCCACCCAGAGCATCCTGCAGACGTTTGCGGCGCAGTTTCAGATCAGCGCCAAGGACGCAGGCTGGAGCATCACCGTCACCACCCTGGCGGTGGCGATCACTGCGCCTTTTGTCAGCCGCGTTACCGGGCGTTTCGAGCAGCGGAGGGTGATTTGCGTGGCGGCGTTGCTGCTGGCGGTACCGGCGCTGATGACTGCCTATGCCGCAAGCTTTGCCGAAGTGCTGGTGTGGCGGTTCGTTGAAGGCATGTTGATACCGGTGGTGTTTGCCACCAGCGTGGCCTATATCGGCGATCGCTGGCAGGGTGGCACGGTCACCGAGGTGACCAGCCTGTATGTCGCGGGCACCGTGCTGGGCGGCTTTGCCGGGCGTTTCGTCACCGGGGTGATGACCGAGTATGTCGGCTGGCGTGAAGCTTTTGAGCTGCTGGCGGTCTTGAGCCTGATGGTCGGCGGGTTTATCCAGTTTCTGTTGCCGGCCAATCGACCCCGTGCGGTGCAGATCAAAGCGCCTTCCTCGGGCATTTTCCGCAAACCGCTGATGGCTGCGTACGCCGTAGGCTTTTGCGTGTTGTTTTCCCAGGTTGCGGCGTTTACCTACGCAGGTTTGTACCTCGGCCTACCGCCGTTCAGCCTCGGGCCTGCAGCCTTGGGCACGCTTTACATGGTGTTCCTGCTGGCCTTGATCGTGATTCCCATCGCCGGCCGACTCAGCAAAGCCCGGCCACCTGCCGAGCTGCTGACCATCGCCGCCGTACTCGGCGTGAGCGGCTCGGCCCTGACCCTGCTGCCGTCCCTGTGGTGCATCGTCGCCGGCCTGGCGCTGAGTTCTACCGGCGTGTTCCTCGCTCAGGCGGCCGCCAATGCCTTCACTACGCTGAACGCTGGCGACAACAAGGCGGGCGCCGTGGGTGTCTACCTCACCTGCTACTACCTGGGCGGCAGTTGGGGGGCCATCGCTCCGGCGTTGATCTGGGAGCGCTGGGGCTGGGCCGGGTGCGTGACGCTGATTATCGGTTTCCAACTGCTGACCCTGCTGATCGCCTTGACCGGCTGGAAATCCCCCAAGCCTGAGTTGGTTCCTACACCATGAACGACACTGTCGCTGTGCCCGCGTCCGAAACCCCCACCCGCCGGCGCGCCTTGTTCGCCGGTTGCAGCGCCCATGCGGTGCACGATGGCCTCACCGATGTGATCTATGTGTTGCTGCCTATCTGGCAGGCGCAGTTCGGTTTGTCCTACGCCCAGATCGGCCTTTTACGCGGTGCCTATTCCGGGATGATGGCTGTGTTCCAACTGCTGGCCAGCCGCGCTGCTCGGCGTTGGGGGCGTACACCCCTGTTGGTCGGCGGTACTGCGCTGGCCGGTGTTGCCTACCTGTTAGTGGGCCAGGCGACCGGGCTGACCCTGTTGCTGGTGGCGCTGCTGCTCGGCGGTTTGGGTGCCAGCACCCAGCACCCGCTGGCGTCCTCGATGATCACCGACGCTTACGAGGAAGGTGGTGGGGTCAAACAGGCGTTGTCCCAGTACAACTTCTCCGGTGATATCGGCAAAACCCTGATCCCCGGCCTGGTCGGGTTGCTGCTCACCGTGATCAGTTGGCGGGCCAGTGCCACGCTGCTGGGGCTGCTCGGCCTGGCGGCGGCGGGGCTGTTGTGGTGGTTAATTCCTACGCAATCATCCGAATCCGCTTTAACAAAAAAGGCCAAGCCCCTCGGTGGAAGCGGCTCTGCCACCGGCCTGCGCGCGCTGATTCTCACCGGCACCCTCGACAGTGCCGTGCGCATGGGCTTCCTCACCTTTCTGCCCTTTCTGCTGCAAGCCAAAGGCGCGGGCACCGCCGGTATCGGCCTGGCCCTGACCCTGCTGTTTATCGGTGGAGCATTCGGCAAATTGCTCTGCGGCTACCTGGGTGCACGCATCGGCATGATGAAGACGGTATGGATCACCGAAACCAGCACCGCCCTGCTGATCGTCGCGGCGGTTTACCTGCCGCTCAGCGGGTTGATGGTGATGCTGCCGCTGTTGGGTTTGGCGCTCAATGGCACCTCATCCGTGCTGTACGGCGCCGTACCGGACCTGGCCGGCGCGGGCAAGCGGGAGCAGGCGTTTGCGCTGTTCTACACCGGCACGATTGGCGGCGGGGCGCTGGCGCCGGTGGTGTTTGGCGGGGTGGGGGATGCGCTGGGCGTGCCGGTGGCGGTGATGGTGTTGGCGGGGGTGTTGTTGGTGACGTTGCCGTTGGCGTGGGTGGTGGAGCGCAGTTGCACGCTTAAATAATTGACTGGTTCGCGACATGACCTGCCCGGGCAAATAGATCAATGCCGAGGGAGTGAAGTACCTTGAGCACTGTTTCAAAACGAGGCTTCGCACCCGGAGAAAATGCCTTGTAAAGACTTTCACGCCCCATGCCCGTATCGGTGGCGAGCTTCGTCATCCCGCGGGCTTTGGCCACATAGCCGAGCGCCCGGAGAAATTCCTCATTGTCGCCGTCGGCCAAAACCTGAGAGAGGTATTCGCTGATGGCCTCGTCACTGTCGAGCAACTCGGCCATGTCAAATGTCGTTAATGTTTGAGTCATGATCAAATCTCCTTTGCTAGTTTTCTTGCTCGTCGGATATCGGCGTCTTGCGAAGATTTGTCGCCGCCGGCCAGCAATATGACGATCTTTCTACCGCGTAGAGTGAAATAAACCCGATAACCCAAGCCGACATCTATCCGCATTTCTGAAATGCCTTCGCCAAGCGTTTTGAAATCACCCAGGTTGCCCATAGTGGCTCTTTCGATACGTCGACCAATTGCGATCTTGGCTCGCAAATCGCGTATGGCTGAATGCCAGTGAGTAAAGGTATGGGTTTGCTGAATCGAGTAGCTCACAGGACCTCACACGGGCTTACTGTATCCATTTGGATACGGCATGGCAATAGGAATGGCTGACAGCAAAGGTGGGGGAGAATGCTGCGAGCGCGCGGGGTATTCAAACGCTTTTAAGGGTTTTCCTATTGCCAAATCTTGCGGTTGCTACGAAGCCTGTGAGTGGCTTTTGAACCTTGCGGTATTGCCTACGCAACTATCAGAATCGTCTGATTTGTGCGCTTTGGGCGAGCTCTTTAAGGTTCGTTTGCCGCTGCCCATCAGCGGTCGGGTTTAGTAGCCCGATAAAACAATACGGCGTACGGCTATCCTTACTGTCAGGCAACTTCATGCCTGTGCTTATTGGTAGCTGTGCGCAGGGCGTCTTCGGGCGCGCCGGTTTTCGGATTGTTTTTCCGGTCTACTAACCTGCGTACAGCTGCCACCCTTACCCCTTGGGTGGTAGTCCTTACCGAGGATCAACAGATGTGTAATGACGCATGTAATCCAACCGTAAAACTGTTCAGCGTCCGCCCGGAGGTCAACACTGAATCGTTGCTCGCCAACGCCTACGAGACCATCGCCGGCGCCGGCGCGATGACCAACGAGTTCGCCGAAAGCCTGCCTTCCCAACAGCGCTATCTGGCCCTGGCCATTCAGCAGATGATTGAGTTGGGGCTAATGCTGGTCGAAGCGGCGCAGGACCGCGTGGACCGAGCCGCGTAAGATCTTTCGCGCACTGCACCAGGCTTGCCTTCCCAGGCCGCCCATACCAAGGGGGAGGGGAGCCAAAAATCTACAGCCTCTTAAAGATTCGACGTCAGCGAAAACGGAATGCGCAACGCACCGATAGGTCCTTCCCGCACACCGCACATTTCGTCGTGGACGCAGTGCTGCACCAGCACGCAGGGAAACGGCGGGACCCGCTGCAACAGATCACGCAAGTGGGTAGTGGAGCCGATGCGCAATGGCTTTCCATCATCATTCATCAGCGTCTTCTGTTCGTGACCCAGGCTGATGCGCGCCAGGTAGAACCCGCCCTCCAGCGACAGCAACTCCAGTTCACGTACCTCGCCTTTCACGGCCAGCTCAGTCAGCGTTTGCAAATTCATGACTTCCCCTCATTGGCGGCGAAAAAACAACGTGACCTGGCCCCACTCCACGCCGAACTTGGACATGCTCGAACGGTTGATCATCGTGTCCTCATCCATCAGGTACATCCAGTCGTCAAAACTGACTTCGTACACCGAGCCATCCACCGGCAAATTGAGCCTGTAGCGCCAGCGCAGCGCGTTACCCGCCACCTCGCCGATTGCCTCGCCCACCACATCCCCGGCCCGCCCGCGCCAGCGTCCCGGGCCGTCCGGCGTCAGCGTCCACACGCGTTGCTGGCGCGTGCCATCGCTGTACAGGAAGCGCTCGTCGAGAATCAACGCGTCGCCCTCTTGCCGGCTGGCAATCGTCACCTCAAAGCGCTTGGCCACTTCCCCCGAGCGTTTCTGGAAAATGCCCCAGGCCTTCACGGGTTTGCTGAAAAAGCGCTTGAGGTCCAGCTGCGGTTGCTGGTCGGCGTAGTGGCCGACTTCGACATTGCTGCAACTGGCCAAGCTCAATGCCAGCAACAGTGAAACCAGTAGACGGGTCATGGGCTGGCTCTTCGATGGTGCGAGGCGACGCGCCTGCGCTCGAAGCTTGATACTTGTACAGAAAAATGAATTTGTACAGGTTTGTGATCGCTTCATTTTATAAAGTGAAACGGTTTGGCAGGCAAATCCCAAACCCCGCGCATAAAAAAACCGGCCACCTGGGGCCGGTTTTTTTACGCATCCCCCGCCAAAACCAACCTGACGCAGGAGCAAAATTTGAGTGGAGCGGGTAGAGGGAATCGAACCCTCGTCGGAAGCTTGGGAAGCTACTGTTCTACCATTAAACTATACCCGCTCAGAGCGGCTGACTTTGTACCAGATGTTCGCTTGGATTTGAAGTTTTTCTTCTAAAAATATGCAGGTGTGGCGAGGCAGCTTGCTGCCGCTGGAGTGCGAAGCGCTCCCAAATCAGTGGGGCTGCTTCGCACCCCAGCGCAAGCAAGCTTGCTCGCCACAGTAACCCTGCCTTTCAAATCGCAAACGCATGCTGCGTCTGGCCCTGGTGATAACGCAATCGGCTGACCTGCCGCTCGGGTTTCAGAAAGCCCACCACTGCCTCTTTGCTATCTCGGCACGCCGCCTTGTGTTCCATATCCAGAAAATGCCCGGTCGCCTGAATGGTGCTGAAGCTGCTGTTGGGCACGTATTGGCCGAACTGCCGTGCATCCTGGGCGCTGGTGTATTCGTCCCATTCGCCGTTGAGGAACAGCACGGGTACGTCGATCTGGCGCGCGGCCTTGAGGTAGCAGAGTCGGTCGCTGTTGAGCACTTGGCTGATGTGGAAATGCATCTGCCCGTATTCGTGCTCGGCCAGGCTGCTCACGTGTTTGTAGTTGAAGCGCTTGAACAGCGACGGCAGGTGTTTGCCGATGGTGCTGTTGACCAAGTGGCCGACGCGGTCGCGGTCGAGGTTGCCGAGGTAGTCGACGCCGCGTTCCAGATAGTCGCGCATGGGCGCGTTGATCACCGGGGAGAACGAGCTGATCACGGCCTTTTCCACGCGACGCGGGCGCTGGGCCAGGGCGACGAGGGTTGCCGCACCGCCCCAGGAGAACGACAGAATGTGTTCGGCGGCGAAGTGGTCGATCAGTTCCAGCAGGATCTGGCCTTCGACTTCCTTCGTCAGCATTTGCTCATGGCGGTTATGGATTTTGGAGCGGCCGGCGTAGGGCTGGTCGTACAAAACCACGTTGAATTGCGGGTACAGGCTTTTCACGGTCTGGGCGAAAGAGGCCGTGGTGGCCATGGAGCCATTGACCAGGATGATGGTCTTTGCCGCAGCATCCGCGCGATAGAACTCCGTGTAAACCCGATACTGACCCTGTATATCCAACACAGCGATTTCTGGCCTCATGTCGTAAGACTCCTGGCAAGCGGGTAGGGCGCGCAGATCACTCTGCACGAGCTTTGTGACAGGTAGGCATACGCCTGAAAGATGAAGGCCCATGTCGGTCCGATGACGGCTGGCCGACGGGTGTTGTTATGGCGGGCAATTTGCCGGGAGGGCCCGTGGATACGGCGCGGGCGGGGCAAAGTGTTTCTTGGAGGTTATAGGCGACTCGCCAGTCATATTTAAACTGGTGAACTTGATTCAAGCACAGACTCGGGATGGCGCAAGGCGCGGAAATGGGTTTTTGCCATCACCGGCCGAACGGTCGTCAGACCTGTCGGATTTCATCCAGGGTCAACGCCCGGTACCCGCCCGGCGCCAGCGCCACATCCAACGCAAGCGGCCCCATGCGCTCACGGTGCAAGCCGATTACTTTGTTGTTGAAGTGCCCGAACATGCGCTTCACTTGGTGGTAGCGGCCTTCGATGATGCTCAAGCGCGCCAGGCGCGGGCCTAGCAGTTCCAGTTCGGCTGGCTGGGTGGTCAGGTCTTCAAACGCAAAGTACAGGCCTGCAGCAAAGGTCGCCGCGTACTCGGGGCCGATGTCATCTTCGGTGGTCACGCGATAGACCTTGGGCAGCTTGGTGGTCGGTTGGGTCAGGCGCCGCGACCACTGGCCATCGTTGGTGATGAGCATCAGCCCGGTGGTGTTGAAATCCAGGCGGCCGGCGATATGCAGCTCGCCTTTGTCCGGCTCATCGAGCAAGTCCAGCACGGTAGGGTGCTGCGGGTCTGACGTAGCGCTCACGCACCCCTGGGGTTTGTGCAGCATGAAATACCGCGCCGGTTTGCCGGCCTGCAGCACATCACCGTCCACACATACACGGCTGAATTCGCGCACTTCATGGTGCGAGTCGCTGACCGCCACGCCATCCACCGTCACCCTGCGCTCAACCAACAACACACGAACTTGCTGACGGTTGAAACGCGGCAGGTTGCTGAGGAAACGGTCAACGCGCATCGCGGCTGCGCAGTTGTTCGTCGACCTGGGCGCAACGCGGGCACAGGCAGGCCTTGTTGCGCAGCGCATCCGGCAGCGCTTCGAGCACCGCCGGGTCGATGGTGACGCTGTAGCACCAGCAGGCCTGGTCGGCGGTGCGTGGGTCGGCCAGGGTGCAGTCGTTGCGGGCGCCGCAGGCGGGGCAAAGCGTGGGTGTGGTCATGGGTCGTGCAGGGCCGTGGAAGTCCCTGCACGATACAGCGCCGGTCAGTCGCGTTCCAGCACCACGACCCGCTGCCCGGCGCCGATGCCGCTGCCCGGCTGCACGGGAACCTCGCGCACCACGCCGGCGAAGGGCGCCAGCACCGGGATTTCCATTTTCATCGACTCCAGAATCACCAGTACATCACCGGCCGCCACGCGCTCACCGGCGGCCACCTGGACCTGCCAGAGGTTGCCGGCGATATGGCTGTCGATGCTGTATTCGTTGGCCTGCAACGGCGTGTCTGCACCCAGCGGCGGCGCCGGTTCTTCGCTGTCAAAATGCGCCTGGCCGCTGGCGATCCAGCGTTCGCGCTCGGCGTTGAAGGCGTGCTGCTGGTGCTCGCGGAAAGCGTCGATGCCGGTGGCTTCCCGCGCCAGAAAGGCCTGGTAGTCCGCCAGGTTGAGCACACTCTCCTCGATGCTCAGCTCGAAGCGTCCGAGGGGGAAATCCCGGCGAATCTGCAGCAGCTCGTCGCTGCTCACCGGGTAGAAGCGGATCTGGTCGAAGAACCGCAGCAGCCAGGGCTTGCCCTCAAACGCGGCGACGTCGCGGTAGCGGTTCCACATCTGCAAGGTGCGCCCCACAAACTGATAACCGCCGGGGCCTTCCATGCCGTACACGCACAGGTAGGCGCCGCCGATGCCCACCGAGTTCTCGGCGGTCCAGGTGCGGGCCGGGTTGTATTTGGTGGTCACCAGGCGATGGCGCGGGTCCAGTGGCGTGGCCACCGGGGCGCCGAGGTAGACGTCACCCAGGCCCATCACCAGGTAGCTCGCATCGAACACGGTGTGGCGCACTTCGTCGAGGTTGGCCAGGTCGTTGATGCGGCGGATGAACTCCAGGTTGCTCGGGCACCAGGGCGCGTCCTTGCGCACGGTGGTCATGTATTTGTCGATGGCCAGCTGGCACGCCGGGTCATCCCAGGACAGCGGCAAGTGCACGATGCGCGACGGTACTTGCAGGTTTTGCGTGGCGCACACGGCGGCCCAGTCACGGGTGATCAGCGCCAGCAGGTCGGCCAGCGGCAGTTGCTCGGGTTGGTAATGGACCTGCAGCGAGCGAATGCCCGGGGTCAGGTCGATCACGCCATGCAGCGCACGGGTTTCCAGGGCTTGCATCAGGGCGTGGCCGCGAAAGCGCAGCACCAGGTCCAGCTCCGGCGCGCCGATTTCCAGCAGCAAATGGGTGTCGCCGGCGAGGCGCGCGACCAGCCGGGTGTCGTCCTGGCCGATCTCCAACACCACAGGCGACGCGATCAAGTGTGGGAGGGGGCTTGCCCCTGATGGCATCACCTCGGTCTGACTGCAAGACCGCGCTGCCTGCATCGCGGGCAAGCCCGGCTCCCACACTTGATCCCATTTCAAGGCGAGGTCGCGGGCGGTCTTGAGGTCGACGGGAGTGAACTGGAGTTTGTCCCCCGCCTTCAATTGCCCGAGCTGCCACAGGTCCGCCTCGATCACCGTGACCGGGCATACGAACCCGCCCAGGCTTGGGCCGTCCGGCCCGAGGATCACCGGCATGTCGCCGGTAAAATCCACCGCGCCGATGGCATAGGGGTTGTCGTGGATATTCGACGGGTGCAGCCCGGCTTCACCGCCATCGGTGCGCGCCCAAACCGGTTTGGGCCCGATCAGGCGCACGCCGGTGCGGCTCGAGTTGAAGTGCACTTCCCACTGGGTGGCGAAGAAGGTCTGGATGTACTCGGGCTTGAAGTATTCCGGCGCGCCGTGGGGGCCGTAGATCACACGCAGGGTGCGGATCTGCGCCAGTGGTTCGGCGACCAAAGCTTGCCCTGCGCTCGCATCCTCCAGGGGCAGTAGATGCAACACATCACCGGCGCGCAAAGCCCGACCGCCATGCCCGCCAAACTGGCCGAGGGTGAAGGTACTTTTGCTGCCCAGGTAGTCCGGCACCTGCAGCCCGCCACGCAGGCACAGGTAGCTGCGTGCCCCGGCACCGGCGATGGTGCCCAGGCTCAATGTGGCGCCAGCCGGGATCAGCAGTGCCGTGTTCATCGGCACCACTTGGTCATTCAAAAGTACTGGGATCTCGGCACCCGTCACCGCGACCACCGCCGCGCAATTGAAGCGCAGCAACGGCCCGCTCATGGTGATTTCCAGCGCGGCGGCACCCTCGTCGTTGCCCAGCAGACGATTGCCCAATCGCAGCGCGCGGCTATCCATCGGCCCCGACGGCGGCACACCCACGGCCCAGTAACCGAGGCGGCCGGGGTAGTCCTGCACGCTGGTTTGGGTGCCGGCGCTAAGCACCTCGAACGTGTCGGCGACGTAGACCAGGTCTTCCAGGCAACGGGTCCACGGCCGACCGCTGGCGAAGGGCGCGGCGAGCAGAATCTGGCGCAGGTAATCGCGGTTGGTTTCCACGCCGTAGAGTTGGCTTGCGCTCAAGGCGTGATGCAGATCCAGGCGCGCCTGTTCGCGGGTGGGCGCCCAGGTGATGAGCTTGGCGATCATCGGGTCGAAGTACGACGGGATCTCGCAACCGGCCTCCACCCAGGTGTCGATACGTAGGCCATCGGCGCACGGGAAATCCACGCGGGTCAGCAGCCCGGGGCTTGGCTGGAAGTCGCGGCCGGGGTCTTCCGCGTACAAGCGCGCCTGAATCGCATGGCCGTGGGGTTTCAATTCGAGGCTGTGCAACGGCGGCATTTCACCCGCCGCCAGCTGCACCATCCAGCGCACCAGGTCCACGCCCCACACTTGTTCGGTGACGCCGTGTTCGACTTGCAGGCGCGTGTTCACTTCGAGGAAATAAAAGCGGCCGTCGGCACTGTCGAAGATAAATTCCACGGTGCCGGCGCTGCGGTAATTGACTGCCTTGGCCAGGGTGATGGCGGCCGTGCACAGCGCTTCGGCCATGCCGTCGGGGAGGTTCGGCGCGGGGGTTTCTTCGAGGACTTTCTGGTTGCGCCGCTGTACCGAGCAGTCGCGCACGCCGAGGGCGATGACCTCGCCCGCGCCGTCACCGAACACCTGCACTTCGAGGTGACGCGCGTGCTCGATGTACTTCTCGATAAACACGCCGGCGTCGCTGAAGTTGTTCTGGCCCAGGCGCTTGACCGCCTCGTAACTCTCGCTCAACTCATCGGCGCTGCGGCACACACGCATGCCGATGCCGCCACCGCCGGCGGTGCTTTTGAGCATCACCGGGTAGCCCACGCTTTCGGCGGCGAGTAGGGCTGCATCAAGGCTGTCGAGCAGCTCGGTGCCTTCCAGCAAGGGTATTTGATGCTGCCTGGCCAATGCGCGGGCGGTGTGCTTGAGGCCGAAGACGCGCAGTTGCTCCGGCGTGGGGCCGACGAAGGCAATGCCGGCGTTTTCACAGGCTTGGGCAAACGCGGCGTTTTCCGAGAGGAAACCGTAGCCGGGGTGAATCGCCTTGGCGCCGCAGGCCTTGGCGGTGGCGAGGATTTTTTCCACCGCCAGGTAAGTCCCGGCTGCGGCGCCTTCACCGAGGCTGTAGGCCTCGTCGGCTTGCTGGATATGCAGGCTGGCTGCGTCGGCTTCGGCGTACACGGCGATGCCCTTGACCTGCAGTTCGCGCAAGCTGCGCAGGATGCGGCAGGCGATGGCGCCACGGTTGGCGATGAGCAGTTTTTCGAACATGGCAAAACCCTGCGGGTCGTCCCGGATATGGATTAACACTGCGGTCGTCCGGAGTGCTTGCAGTCAGTGTGGGAGGGGGCAAGTCGAATCGTCGCACCGCCCCTCCCACATTTGTTCTCTAGTGTTTTTTAAGGCACTGGCCGGATCGGGATTGGCATAGAGCAAAAAGCCAACGGCGCAACCGCTTCATGTTCAGTTCCATACCAGCACCTCCGCAGGGGTCGGGTTATAGCCGTTGCACGGGTTGTTCAACTGCGGGCAGTTGGAAATCAGCACGATCACATCCATTTCCGCGCGCAACTCGACGTACTTGCCAGGCGCGCTGATCCCGTCTTCAAACGTCAGCCCACCGTCAGCCGTGACCGGCACATTCATGAAGAAATTGATGTTCGGCCCGATGTCGCTTTTACCCAGTCGACCGTCATGGGCGCAGGCGCGCAGGTAGTTGTCGCGGCAGCTGTGCATGTAGCGTTTTTCCAGGGCGTAGCGCACGGTGTTGCTCTCTTGGGCGCAGGCGCCGCCGAGTGTGTCGTGGTTGCCGCAGGTGTCGGCGACGATAGTCAGCAGTGGCCGGCCGAGGTTGGAATAGAGCACGCTGCCGGTGCCCAGGTACACGCGGTTTTGCCGACGCAGGGTGCGCTGCACGTCGTAGCGTTCCTTGGGGTTCTGAGCGCTGTAGAACAGCGTATCCACCGCCTGGTTGCCCTCAAGATCAAGGATGCGCAGAGTCTGGCCGGCCTTGACCTCCATCAGCCACGGCTCGCCGGCGGGAATGGTGGCGCGGTACACGGCCGCGTCGGGTTGTTGGGTTGCGATAGACATGGCAGCTCCTCAGGCGAACAGGCGGTCGGTGTTGATAAAGCCGCGCTCGTTTTCCGGGCGCGAGGTACGGCAGTGTTCGGCGACGCTTTTGTCGGCGTTCATCCAGCTGAGTTTCAGCGGTTGCGGCGCGTACTCGGGGTTGGGGTCCATCGGGTGTTGCAGGGCGGTGAGCACCACCAGGGTGTCCATCGGCGCGTAGAGTTCGATGTAGTCGCCGGCCTTGGAATTGCCGGGCACAAAGTGCAAACCGCCGTCGTTATCGACGTTGACGCGGCTGAACAGATTGAGGGTCATCAGCAGGTCGGACAGGCCCAGGCCCCACTTCCCCAACTCCACCAGCAGGTTGTCGGTGCCGTTGCGGTAGAAGCCATTGCGCAGTTCCTGATAGCGACCCTGGCCGTATTTTTCGGCGGCCTCGGCGGCGCACAGCACGCCGCCGAGGCTGTCACTCCAGCCGCAGGTGTCGGTGGTGATGGCGGCCAGCACGCGGCCCATGTCCGAGTACAGGCAATGGCCGCTGGTGAGCTTGGCGGTGTGTTGGCATTTGAGGCTGTCGGGCAGGTTCAGGCGCTCGGTTTTTTCGTTGGCGTTGAGCAACGTGAGGCTGACATTCGCGCCGCCACGCAGGTCGGTGAGGCGCAGCAATTGGCCGCGCTTGAGCACGAAGGAACGGTGGCCGCCACCGGGCAGCATCTCTTCGGCGAAGGGGGGAAACAGTTGGGTGGAATCGGTCATTTGGACGTGGCTCCAAGTTCGGCGGCGAGCGCTTTGCGGCGCTCGCTGTTCAAAGGGATGTCGTAGGTGATGCGGGCGCCATAGGCGCCGGGGGCGTGGGGGTCGACGCGGACTTTGTCGAACACCAGCAGGCGCGTGCCGAGGCTGAAACCTTCGCTGAGGTCGTGGGTGACCATGAACACCGTCAGCCGGGTTTCGCGCCACAGCTCCAGCAACAGCTGGTGCATGTCTTTGCGAATGCCCGGGTCGAGGGCGCCGAAGGGTTCGTCCAGCAGCAACACGCGCGGTTGCATGATCAAGGCCTGGGCGATGGCCAGGCGTTGTTGCATGCCGCCGGAGAGCTGCGCGGGGTACTTGTCCAGGGCGTGGCCGAGGCCGACCTTGTGCAGCAGCGCGGCGGCCTGCTCGCGGGCGTTCTTTTTGGCCTGGCCAAACAGCCGGCCCAGCAATGGCGAGCGGGGCAACTCAAGGCCGAGGGCGACGTTGTCCAGCACGCTCAAATGCGGGAACACCGAATAGCGCTGGAACACCACGCCACGGCTGGCATCCGGCTCGCCGGCCAGCGGTTGGCCGTCGAGCAGTATCTGGCCCTTGCTCGCGGTTTCCTGGCCCAGCAACAGGCGCAGGAAGGTCGACTTGCCGCAGCCTGAGGTGCCCACCAGCGTGCAGAATTCGCCTTCGGCCACCTGCAGGTTGAGGCGCTCCAGCACCACTTGGTCGCCGTAGCGCTGCCACACATTGTTGACGCTGATAAAACTCATGCCCGCGCTCCTTCGTACCAGGGGAACGCGCGCCGGGTCAGGGCCTTGAGGCCCCAGTCCATCAGCCAGGCAAGCAGGGTGATCCACACCACGTAAGGCACAATCACGTCCATCGCCAGGTAGCGGCGTACCAGGAAAATCCGGTAGCCCAAACCGTCGGTGGAAGCGATGGCTTCGGCGGCGATCAAAAACAACCACGCCGAGCCGAGCATCAGCCGCAGTGAGATCAGCAGGCGCGGCAGCAATTGCGGGAGCACCACACGCAGCATCAGGGTCCAGGTCGAGGCGCCGAGGGTCTGTGCCTTCACCAGCAGCTCGACCGGGATTTCCCGCGCGCGCTGCTCCAGGTCACGGGCCAGGCACGGGGTGATGCCAATGACGATCAGCATCACCTTGGACAATTCCCCCAGCCCAAACACGATGAACAGAATCGGCAGGATCGCCAGCGGCGGCACCATCGACAGCACCGTCAGCAGGGGCGACAGCGGCGCGCCAAACAGCGGCAGCGTGCCGGCGGCGATGCCCAGGCACAGGCCGGCGAGGGCGCTGATGCCCAAGCCAATCGCCAGGCGGCGCAGGCTCGATGCGCTGTCTTGCCACAGCACGTATTCACCGGTGCGGCTGTCGGCGCTGAACGCCAGGCGCTTTATGGCGTCGCCCATTTGCACGGCGCTGGGCAGCAGCTTGTCGTTGGGGTTGTCTGCCAGGCGTTCAGCCGAGCCCACAAAGTAGGCGAACAGCAGCAACGCGAACGGCAGCAATACCAACAGCAGGCGGCTGGCGCGTTGCGGGTGACGGTTGATCAGGCGCATGGCCAGGTCCTCTTACAGCTTGCCGTCGGCGGCCATCTGCACGTAGCTGGGGTCGAAGTGCAGCTTGAGGTTGGCTTTGTCGCCGCTGGTCACGCCATTGGCAAAGCTCATGCCCACGGCGCTGGTGTCCTTGGCGCCTTCACCGAGCAGGCCGTGTTCAAACGAGAACTCGGCGACTTTGCGCATGGTGGCCGGCAACTGCGCGCTGGTGGCAAAGGCCAGGGCTTCCTGGGGCGTGGCGAACAGCTTGGTGGTGTCCAGTTGCGACTGGAACCCCTTGAGGTCGGTGCCGGAGGCCTTGGCCATATGCTCCAGGGCCTCGGTGCTGGCGGCGCCCTTGGCGTTCATCAGTGCGACCACTTCGAACCAGGCGCCGGTCAGCGCTTTGCCCAGCTTGGGGTTGTCTTTGAGGGTCTGGGTGTTGACCACCATCATGTCCATGATTTCGCCGGGCACTTTGCTGGAATCGAACACTTCGGTGACGACGGGCTTGGCCTTGATCTCCGAGAGCATCGGGTTCCAGGTCGTCACGGCCTGCACCTGGTCGGTGTTGAAGGCGGCGGCGATGTCGGCGTCGGAGGTGTTGACCACCTTGAGGTCTTTTTCGCTGAGATCGGCCGACTCCAGCGCGCGGGCCAGCAGGTAGTGGGACACTGAGAGTTCCACCAGGTTGACGTTCATGCCCTTGAGGTCGGCCACGGTCTTGCCGGTGCCCTTGATGACCACGCCATCGTTGCCGTTGGAGAAGTCGCTGACCACCAGCGCGGTGCTGTCCACGCCACCGGCGGCGGGGATGGTCAGGGCGTCCATGTTGGTCATGGTGCAGCCGTCGAACTGGCCGGCGGTGTATTGGTTGATGGATTCGACGTAGTCATTGAGCTGCACCATGTCGATGGTGATGCCGTATTTCTTGGCCCACTTGTCGAGGATGCCTTGGCTGCCGGCGTACTCCCACGGCATCCAGCCGGCGTAGATAGTCCAGCACACACTGAAGTGCTCTTTGGGCGCGGCCTGGGTTTGAAAGCTCAGTACTGCGGCGAAGGCAGCGGCGAGCAGGGCGGGTAAACGGATGGAAGGCATAGGGCTTCTCCAGTTGATCGTGGGCGAGCAGGAGCAACGCGGCACCGTGAACGGTGGCTGTCTCCCGGGCTTTTATCCCGCCGTGTAACCTCAACTGGAGGTCGCCGACTCTCGGACCAGCCACTCGCTTATCAAGCGAGCCGGAACCCTAGTCGGCCATTGCAAATTGTGGTGCCGCGAACCTGTGATGAATCCTGCACGAGAGAGGCAAAGCGAGAGTCGTGCCAACTGGGCCAGAGGCCCGGTTTACGGCCGGGCGTGGCGGGGAAGGGCAGTAGACGTGCGCCACGCGGGTGCGTCGGCGCACTGCAATGAGGCGGTTACAGCTGGAACTTGCTGACCAGCACGTTGAACGAGGTGGCCAGGCGCGACAGGTCCTGGCTGGAGGCGTTGGTCTGGTGCGCGCCGGCGGCGGTCTGGGTGGACAGGTCCTGGATATTGAGCAGGTTGCGGTCGACTTCGCGGGCCACCTGGGCCTGCTCTTCGGACGCGGAGGCGATCACCAGGTTGCGCTCGTTGATCTTCGACACGCTGGCGGTGATGCGCTCCAGGGCTTCACCGGCGTTCTGCGCGAGGGTCTGGGTGTTGTTGGCCCAAGTCAGGCTTTTGTTCATGGCGGCCACGGCGTCATCGGCGCCGACCTGCACTTCGCCGATCATTTTTTCGATGTCGACCGTGGAGGTCTGGGTGCGATGGGCCAGCGCGCGGACTTCGTCGGCGACCACGGCAAAACCACGGCCTTGCTCACCCGCGCGGGCGGCCTCGATGGCGGCGTTGAGGGCCAGCAGGTTGGTCTGGTCAGCAATGCCGCGGATCACGTCGATCACCTTGCCGATCTCGCGGACCTGGCCGGCCAGGTCCGCGACCGATTGCGTCGAATCGTTGATCTCGACCACCATCGAACTCATGCCGGACACGGCCTGTGCCACCTGCTCACGGCCTTCCTCGGCTTCAGTGGTGGCCTGGCGCGAGGCTTCGGAGGTGGACACGGCGTTGCTGGCCACCTCATCCACCGCCGCGGTCATCTGGTTGACGGCAGTGGCGGCTTGCTGGATTTCGTCGTTCTGGCGGGTCAGGCCACGGCTGCTTTCGTCGGTGACCGCGCTGAGTTCTTCGGCCGCCGAGGCGAGCTGGTCGGAGGCGTTGGCGATTTCCACCAGGGTGCTTTTCAGGCCGCCCTGCATATCGGCCAAAGCCATCAGCAACTGCCCGGCTTCGTCGGTGCGGTCGGTGATGATGGCTTGGGTCAGGTCACCCTTGGCAATGCGTTGGGCGCTGCCGACGGCCTGGGCGATAGGGCGGGTAATCAGGCGGGTGATCAGCACGCCAATGATGAGGGCGATGATGAAGGCCAGCACGATGCCGCTGATCATCCAGGTCAACGCGCTGCTGCGCAGGTCATCGGCGGCGGCGGCGCCTTCTTTGATCTGGCGGTTATTGGAGTCGATCATCACGCGGATCAGCTCGCGCGACTGGCGGAACAGCTCATTGTTGCTGCTGTTGAGTTGGGCGCGGGCCTGGTCGACCTGGCCGCCGTTCATCATCGCGATGACGCGTTCGGAGTTGCTGATGTAGGTGGGCCAGATCTGGTCGAGCTTGTCGCCCGCTGCCCGTTCGTCGTCTTCCAGCGGCGTGGCGCGGTAGGTGGCGTAGGCGGTCTGGCTGCGCTGGAGTTCGTTGGCGATATCCTGGCTTACGCGGTCGCGGTCCTGGGCGGAGACGTCGCCCTTGCTGGCATCCAGCAAGCGGTACAGGCCACGGTTGTGGGCGACCAGGCCATTGAGGGTGGCCGCGGTGTTGCTGACGGAAACCAGGTTATTGGAAAACGTCAATTCCAATGCGCTGGAGAGGCGCACTACACTTTTGATACCCAGCAGGCCCACCCCGAGGGTGACGAGCGCGCACAAGAGAAATGAAAGCAGGAGCTTGGTTGAAATTTTCATGACGGAAATCCGAGGTCTTAAGGGTGAAGTGCTCGCGCTAGAGCCTCCGTGCTGTGCTGCGATATCATAGTGACACTATCCTATTATTTAAAGTTTCAATTGACCCAAAGATGTTCCACATACGCAGCACGAGCCGACAAACGGACGCGCTTGATCCGCCGATAAGGGCCGGTGTGTGGAGATGTATCAAGCTGTTGCCAAAACGCACCAGATTCGGTTTTTGATGTCCGATACATTGTCATTCGGCAAAAGCCGGGTGCCGCCCTCCCGCGTCGCTGGAGGTGCTCTTCCGCGGTCCAGGAGGCCGCCATGTATCGACGACTGCTGCTCAGCGCTTTACTCGGTCTTACCCTTTCTGCCTGTGTGCCCTACTACGATGGAGGCCAGAGCTACTATCGATCCGAGGTCTACACCACGCCCGCGCCGGCGTATTACTACGGCGGTGGCACCTACTACTCGGCGCCGCGTTATTACGCACCGCCGCCGCGCTATTACGCCCCCGCACCGCGTTACTACTCGGCGCCGCGTTACTACCAACCGGCCCCACGCTACTACCCCTCGGGGCCACGGGCCGGTTACCGGCCTTACCCGAACCAGGGTTGGGGCGATCATGGCGGCAATGGCGGGCGTGGACACGGTCGCGGTGGCGACCATGGAGGTGGCCGCGGCGGTCACCGCTAGTCGGTCTTGAATGCAAACGGCGCAGGAAGCGCCGTTTTTTGTGGGCGATACTTTTCAGTAATCGGACAAATCCGCCAGCGGGTGCCGGCCTTCCCACACCTTGTTGAAATGCGCCTGCACCACCGCGTCCGGGATCGTGTTGATATCCGGCCAATGCCAGTGGGGCGTCTGGTCCTTGTCGATCAACCGCGCACGCACGCCTTCGCTGAATTCCGGGTGGCGGCAGCAATTGAGGCTCAAGGTGTATTCCATCTGGAACACCTGGGCCAGGGACAGGTGGCGCGCGCGCTGGATCTGCTCCCACACCAGGTGCGCGGTCAGCGGGCAGCCTTCGCTCAGGGTCTTGCCGGCGCGGCTGAACAGCGGGTCGGCGTGCTCGCGCAAGGCACTCAAGGCACGCCAGGCGCCGCGTGCATCCGCCACATCCAGCCAGGCGTCGATCTGCGCACGGCGCGGCAGCCATTGGGCTTCGGGTTGCTGATCGACAGCTTCCTGAGCCAGAGCCTTGAGCAGGCTGTTGAGTTGTATCGGGGTTTGTTCCTGCCAGTTCAATTGCAGCAGGCCGTCGATCAGTTCGTCCTGTTGGTCGTCGCGCAGGAAACGGTCGGCCAGGCCCAGGTCCAGAGCGTCACGCCCGTTGATGTGCGCGCCGGTCAGGCCGAGGAACAAGCCGAGTTTGCCCGGCAGGCGCGACAGGAACCAACTGGCGCCGACATCCGGGTACAGGCCGATGCTGATCTCGGGCATGGCCAGCCGGCTGCTCGGCGTGACGATGCGCACCGCCGCGCTTTGCAGCAGGCCCATGCCACCGCCGAGCACATAACCGTGGCCCCAGCAGATCACCGGCTTGGGATAGGTATGCAGGCGGTAGTCGAGGCGATATTCCGCGGCAAAAAACTGCGCAGCCAGGGCGGGCACCTCGCCGGGTTGTTCACGGCAGGCCATCGACAGGCTGCGCACTTCGCCACCGGCGCAAAAGGCCTTGGGCCCGTTGCCACGCAGCAGCACGCAGACGATGTTGGGGTCTTTGGCCCAGGCATCCAGGCGGTCGCCCAAGGCCAGGATCATCGGCAAGGAGAGGGCATTGAGGGACTTTTCCGCGTCCAGGCTGGCGATGCCGATGCGGGCACCGTCACTGCCGGTCAGCTCTTCGAAGTGCAGGTTCATCATGACCTCAATCGAGAAAGTGAAGGATCAGTATGATCGCTTCGTGGGAAAGTGCCGATGCTGTGTCAGATCAATTGACAAGCGGGGTCGGCTTTCCTAGGGTTCGCCTCATTCTTTTCTACAAGACATTTCAACTTATGACCGAAGGCGACCGTATCAAACTCGAACCCAGCTGGAAACACGCCCTGCGGGATGAGTTCGAGCAGCCCTACATGAACCAATTGCGCGAGTTCCTGCGCCAGGAGCACGCGGCCGGCAAAGAGATCTACCCGCCCGGCCCGCTGATCTTCAATGCGCTCAACTCGACGCCGCTGGACAAGGTCAAGGTGGTGATCCTCGGCCAGGACCCGTACCACGGCCCCGGCCAGGCCCACGGCCTGTGCTTCTCGGTGCAACCGGGCGTGCCGGCGCCGCCGTCGCTGGTCAATA
>Ga0308159_1001492_pt1 | contig 33342 bp, 32 predicted proteins | sample PhyCR1_FD_201040 | JGI IMG/M metagenome (GOLD analysis project Ga0308159, IMG submission 201040) | Phyllosphere microbial communities from UC Gill Tract Community Farm, Albany, California, United States - DLSLC.R1 | ecosystem: Host-associated > Plants > Phyllosphere > Unclassified | place: USA... | reverse complement strand
ATCTCGCTGACCGCCCGCGACGGCGACGTGATCTCGATCCTCGGCTCTTCCGGTTCCGGCAAGTCCACGTTCCTGCGTTGCATCAACCTGCTGGAAAACCCCCACCAGGGGCAGATCCTGGTGGCTGGTGAAGAACTCAAGCTCAAAGCCGCCAAGAACGGCGAACTGGTCGCCGCCGACGGCAAGCAGATCAATCGCCTGCGCTCGGAGATTGGTTTTGTATTTCAAAACTTTAATCTGTGGCCGCACATGAGCGTGCTCGACAATGTCATCGAAGCCCCGCGCCGCGTGCTCGGCCAGAGCAAGGCCGAGGCCATCGAAGTTGCCGAAGCCCTGCTGGCCAAGGTCGGCATCGCCAACAAGCGCCACGCCTACCCGGCGCAATTGTCCGGTGGCCAGCAACAGCGCGCAGCCATCGCCCGCACACTGGCGATGCAGCCGAAAGTGATCCTGTTCGACGAACCCACCTCCGCGCTTGACCCGGAAATGGTTCAGGAAGTACTTAGTGTCATCCGCGCATTGGCCGAAGAAGGCCGCACCATGCTGCTCGTGACCCACGAAATGGGCTTCGCCCGTCAGGTCTCCAGCGAAGTGGTGTTCCTTCATCAGGGCCTCATAGAAGAGCAAGGATCGCCACAGCAGGTGTTCGACAACCCGCTTTCGGCGCGCTGCAAACAATTCATGTCCAGCAACCGCTAACGGAGCAACATGCATGCAGAATTTCAAGAAGGTCTTTCTCGCCGCCGCCGTCACCCTCGCGTTCAGCGCCGGTGCCATGGCTGAAACCCTGAAGATGGGCATCGAAGCGGCCTACCCGCCGTTCAACAATAAAGACGCCAGCGGTCAGGTGGTCGGCTTCGACAAGGAAATCGGCGACGCCCTGTGCGCGAAGATGAAAGCCGAATGCTCGGTCGTCACCTCTGACTGGGACGGCATCATTCCGGCCCTGAACGCGAAGAAATTCGACTTCCTGATCTCCTCGCTGTCGATCACCGAAGAGCGCAAGGCTGCGGTGGACTTCACCGACCCGTACTACTCGAACAAACTGCAGTTCATCGCGCCGAAAAATGTCGACTTCAAAACCGACAAGGACTCGCTCAAAGGCAAGAAGATCGGCACCCAGCGTGCGACGCTGGCGGGCACCTGGCTGGAAGACACCTACGGTGATGACATCTCGGTCAGCCTCTACGACACCCAGGAAAACGCCTACCTCGACCTGACATCCGGTCGTGTCGACGCGATCCTCGCCGACAAGTACGCCAACTATGACTGGCTGAAAACCGACGCCGGCAAGAACTACGAGTTCAAAGGCGACCCGGTGGTGGAAAGCGACAAGATCGGCATCGCGGTGCGCAAGGGTGACAACGAGCTGCGCAACAAGCTGAACGCCGCACTGAAGGAAATCGTCGCTGACGGTACCTACAAAAAAATCAACGACAAGTATTTTCCGTTCAGCATCTATTGATCTGACCTGTGGGACCGGCGCCGTGATCAAGCGACGCCGACTCCCGACTTTGCCTCCCGCAATTTGAACAGAAACCCATGATTATCGACCTCTACGGATTCGGCCCGGCGCTTGCCGCTGGTGCGCTGATGACCGTCCAACTGGCCCTGACCGCACTGTGCCTGGGCCTGGTGCTCGGCCTGCTCGGCGCCTTGGCCAAAACTTCTCCGTACAAGCCGCTGCAGTGGCTTGGCGGCATCTATTCGACGCTGGTGCGCGGCGTCCCGGAATTACTCTGGGTGCTGTTGATCTACTTCGGTACGGTCAACCTGATGCGCGCGCTCGGTGAATACTTCGGCAATCCCGACTTGCAACTCAATGCCTTCGCCGCCGGCGTGATCGCCCTGGGCCTGTGCTTCGGCGCCTACGCCACGGAAGTGTTTCGCGGCGCGATCCTCGCCATTCCCAAGGGCCATCGAGAGGCCGGCCAGGCCCTGGGCCTGTCGAAATGGCGCATTTTTACCCGGTTGATCATGCCGCAGATGTGGCGCATCGCCCTGCCGGGCCTGGGCAATCTGTTCATGATCCTGATGAAAGACACCGCGCTGGTTTCTGTTATCGGCCTGGAAGAAATCATGCGTCACGCGCAGATCGGCGTGACTGTGTCGAAACAGCCGTTCACCTTTTATATGGTCGCGGCCGTCATGTATCTGGGCCTGACGGTGCTGGCGATGACCGGCATGCACTTCCTGGAAAAACGCGCCGCACGCGGCTTTGCGAGGAGCGCTCAGTGAACTGGGAAGTGATCATCAAGTGGCTGCCGAAACTGGCGCAAGGCGCGACGCTGACGCTGGAACTGGTCGCCATCGCTGTCATCGCCGGCCTGCTGCTCGCCATTCCGCTGGGCATCGCCCGCTCTTCGAAACGCTGGTACGTGCGCTCGCTGCCATACGCGTACATCTTCTTTTTCCGTGGCACGCCGCTGCTGGTGCAGCTGTTTCTGGTCTATTACGGCCTGGCGCAGTTCGACGCCGTGCGTGAAAGCGCTTTGTGGCCGTACCTGCGCGATCCGTTCTGGTGTGCGACGGTGACCATGACCCTGCATACGGCGGCGTACATCGCCGAGATTCTGCGCGGCGCGATACAAGCAATTCCGCCGGGCGAAATCGAAGCCGCGCGGGCCTTGGGCATGTCCAGGCCGAAAGCGATGTTCTACATTATCCTGCCCCGGGCAGCGCGCATCGGCCTGCCGGCCTACAGCAACGAAGTGATCCTGATGCTCAAGGCCAGCGCGCTGGCGAGCACCGTGACCCTGCTGGAATTGACCGGCATGGCCCGCACAATCATCGCTCGCACCTACTTGCCGGTGGAAATCTTCTTCGCCGCCGGCGTGTTCTATCTGGTCATGGCTTACGTGCTGGTTCGCGGCTTCAAGCTGCTGGAGCGCTGGCTGCGCGTCGATGCCTGCCAGGGCCGCTGAAACTTCCCACGTGCTGACGGGCGAGGACTTACTCGCCCGTTTCACGGCGCTGAATACTTTTCTGATTGAACATCAGGCGCTGTGGAAACCTCGGCCGTTCACGCATCTTTCGCTTGCCTGGGAAGCGTCCTACCCGGCCTTGTCGTCGTGGCTGCGCGAGCGATCGCTGGAAGATGCGGGGGGCGCGCATAACCATCCTGCTGATCTTGTGGATGCGCCTGAGCCGTTTGCTTCATTGGCGACGTTGTCGGCGAAGTTGAGCGCGGTCGGTGAGTTGCCTTCACATGTGCTGGAAAACGCAGGTCATCGATTGAATGTCGATGTGCCTGGACGCAAGTGGCAGCAGATCGAGGCGTTTGCCAGTCGGTTGTCGTTCGCCGCGCAGCCCACGCATTGGCTGGACTGGTGCTCGGGCAAAGGGCACCTGGGGCGGCGCTTACTGGGTGAAGGGCAGCAACTGACCTGCGTGGAGTACGATCCGGCTTTGGTCATCAGCGGTCAGACGTTGAGCCAGCGTCATCATCTGCACGCTTTGCATGTTGAACAGGATGTTCTGGCAGCAGACGCAGCGACCGTTTTAAGCGCTCGACACACCCCCGTCGCCCTGCACGCCTGCGGCGATCTGCACGTACGCCTGATGCAATTGGCGAGTGCCGCCGAATGTCGGCAAATGGCAATCGCGCCCTGCTGTTACAACCGCATCAGTCGCAGCGAGTACCAGGCATTGTCCTCAGCGGGTTTGCGATCCGCCCTACAGCTATCGCTCGAAGACCTGGCGCTGCCGATGAGCGAAACCGTCACCGCCGGTGCACGAGTCCGACGCCAGCGCGACACCTCCATGGCACGACGCCTGGGGTTTGATCTGCTGCAACGGCAAGTGCGCGGCGTAAATGAATACCTGCCAACCCCATCCCTGCCCAGCGCCTGGCTGGACAAACCCTTCGCTGACTACTGTCGCGATCTGGCAGCGCTGAAAGAGTTATCCACAACGGACACGCCCGACTGGCAGGCGCTGGAAGCCGCCGGCTGGCAGCGGTTGGCCGAAGTCCGGAACCTCGAATTAGTCCGCGGGCTGTTCCGACGACCACTGGAGCTTTGGTTGAATCTTGATCGAGCGCTGTTTCTCACCGAGCAAGGATATGACGTGCGCCTCGGCATCTTTTGCCAATCAATGCTCACACCACGCAACTTACTGCTGCTGGCCGAGCGTTGAGAACACCCTGAAGCCTGTGGATAACTCTGTTGATGGAAACTTCTTGGATCCAGTATCCCTGCCTGTTTCAAGCAACTATAAGCACTGATCATTTTTTGCTCGCATCAATAAAGAACTGCGAGAACAGCGATTTGCGGACAAGATGAGAATGAATTCATGAAAATGAATTCGAACACCCTCCCTGCTTATCCATATGTGCATAACCTGCCCGTTAAAAGGCATAACCGCGTCAATTCAATGATTGACAAGCACAGAAGTCCGATATTTCCACGCACGCAGGCCATCCGACTCGGCATTTCGAGCAGTGCAACGCCGCGCACGGCAACCCTGCGTAAAAGACAATTTGATCTTCGCTCAAAAATAGTCTGAATTCAGGGGTTTACAGAATCAGCCCAATCGCTATAATCGTCGCCCACACGCCGGTATAGCTCAGTTGGTAGAGCAACTGACTTGTAATCAGTAGGTCCCGGGTTCGACTCCTGGTGCCGGCACCATATAGATCAACAACTTAGGCTCACCGAAAGGTGAGCCTTTTTTGTTTCTCGGGTTTCGCGCCCAATTTGGTCACAGCTTTGGTCACAGCTTCTCAGTTTATTGAAGCTCGCAGCAGAAGCTTTTTGACCGGCACCTCGCTGCACTGCTGGATGGGCTCCCTCACTTGTTTTATGCCGAAAGCCCCCCTCACGTTCGGCAGAGTGTCGGCGCTGCTTGAAAACAGCCCCCCAACAAAACAACGCAAAAACTTAAAAATAACGCCCGCCCACAAGACGGCTTTTTAATGCCTGAAAGCCACGCAAAACGCGGGCTAAATACGAAACGCCATCTTTGACCCACACTTTGACCCACACCCAAACGCTGGGTTAGCCTCTGCTCTAAAGACTAGATTTCTGTCAAACAAACTATCTGAGTGAACGACTGCGCAAAACGGCAACGGCCCATTGGGCATCCGCTTGAGCAGCAATCGTCTGAAATATCGTCACATAACTTGAAATTGTGCTCAGCAGCGCCTACTGTTCGCACCAGCTCATCTACCAGCCTTCGGGTGTCAGCGTGGAAGGAGTAACGGCCCCGTCCTCCTGCGGAGGGCGCGGCCAGCCTAATTCTTAGCTCTCCTCGCTATACTGCTTCCAGCGCTTTTCCAGTTTTCTCTGCTGGTGCTCCCGCTCAACCGGGTAGGCCGTCCACGGCAGGATGTAGTCCTTGCGCTCGTCCAGTACCACTAGGTATTCGGCTTCTGCAAACCATATCAGCACGCGATGGCCAGAGCCGTTCGGCTCGCGCCAGACCTTGAGTGCGGCGTCGGCAGCATTTTCGATAATCGGCTTGGGCCAGCGAATGCGCTCGCAGCGCCGCATGTCGGGCAGGCGTTCAGCTTCGTCGTTACCTTCGGAAATCATGTGCCAGAAGGTTGCCTCCTTCCCCTGGACAACCGGGTGGCGCTTTAAGCCCAAACGCTTACCAGCGAACATGGGTTTTGACTCAACGAAGTCAGCACAAAAGATCTGGTAGATGACCTCTAGATAACGAGAAATATCGCCACCGTAAGCCTTTAGGTCCTCCAGCGGCGGCAGCCATCCCGGCAGACTCATATTCCGTTGCTCCCGTTCCAGAAGAACAGGTTGAACTTGGACTCACGTAGCAACGTGTTCTGCTTCAGGCTGTAGCGGCTGCGCTCGCGAATACGCTCGATCAGCCGCTGCTTGGCTTCGCTGCCGTCTAGTCCGCGATGCAGGTAGGACAGCGCACCGATCAGCAGATCGGCCAGTTGTAGCTGCTCAGCTTCGTGGGAGTGGATACGTTGTACCCGGCGAATCACCCTGCGCGAGAAATCATAAGCGTTGCTGGCAAGCACCTCATGGAGCTTGGCGACCTTCTCATGCCCTAGGGTGTCCTTGATGTCGATGTACACGTGATAACCTGCATCTGGCTCAAAGATTGTCTTGAGCATCGAGAAGTACATCTTGTAGTACCAATCATCATGGCTCTGCCGGTATTGTTGATGATTAAGGCGCGTCTTGTCGGCCACGATTAGGGCGCGGAAATGCAGATCATCGTCATCGAAGAAATAGTCGATGCAATCCACATAGAACTGCAGCTTGGTCGAACCAACCTTGGTCCACTTGATCTCGAAATCCGGTGGCAGCTTGTGCCTGGCCTTGATTTCACGCAGGCGCTGGGCGATCTCCAGGCGCTTGGCTTCAGGGCACCAGACCGCCCCCAATACCATGGCCTTCTGGCCGTCATTCTCGAGGTGGCAGGACTCGTCGCAGTAGATATTGAAGGTTTCGCTCATTAAGCCACCGCCTGCTTGACTAGGGTGCTGGCCAGCCGTTCGTTCAGTTGTTGGGCTTGGCATATCCGGGTTTTAAGTTGCTCGCAGAGGGCCATCAACTGATCGACTTTGGCGACGATGCGGTGCTGTTCGGCCAAGGGAGGGAGAGGTATCGCTAAGCTGGAGATTTGTCCTTGATTTAAGGATGCCTGCCCTATGGCTTCTTTGGCATGGGAAAGAAGGGTATCTTTTGCAAGGCGAGTACGCATAAACAGATTTAAATATAAAGAGTCAACAAAGCCTACAAAGGGGCGAGCGCGCATATTCATGCTCTCGTAAACCAGAGGCTCGTCAATCCCAGGAATCACTGCAGTTTTACCTACAAGGTCTTTGCTATTCACTCTATTTATCAATAAGTCTCCCGCTTGGAGCCTGTATTGATCAATCTCGTCATCGTCAATATTCACTCGGCGAATATCAGAAAAAACTATAGCGCCATCTTGGATATTGTACATGCGCAAGGAAATCACGCCGCTATCCGTATAGAATCCTGCAGGCTTGTAAAGTCCGTTATTCAAGCTTTTAACTGTTGCTCCAAAGCGCGTCCATGCCCAGCCATTCGGAGGCGGAAAGCATTGTTCATTATCTGTAACGCCCCCTAGCTGTTTTTGCTTCTTAAGCTGGCCGGCTGCTACTAACCTTGACCTTTCTTCGTTAATGCGCCTCAGTAACTCGTTGGCCGGCTCATCGCTGGGGGCTTGCGGTACTAGTTTGCCCATCACGGCAAGTTGCAGCAGGGTTTGCTTGAGGGCGTCGATGCTGCGTTCGGTGATAAACAGGGTGTGGAAGTGTTCGGCCAGGCGTTGCCAATTAGTGGCGAAGTCATTGGCGTCGCAGGCTTGGGTTAGGCTGTCGAGCAACGCCTGTACCAGTTGGGCGTGGGCATTTTCGGCGTCCGCCTGCTGAACTTCCAGGCGGTCGCACAGGGTCATCAGTTCATCGACTTTAGCGACGATTCGATGTTGTTCGGCGAGGGGAGGCAAAGGAAATGTGATTGATGCCAGAGCCTTGCTGGACATATTTGAAATGCCAATACCTTTCCGATACTGACTTATCTCACCAGAGGCATTTATTTTTTCGAAAAATCTCTGGGCATAATGCGGTGAAACATTGCCGTACAAGCGTGCGCGGTGAACATGATTTTGAAAGCATATTTCCTTGTTTTGCTCCCAGACAGCCGCTCTACCTGCTTCCCCACCTTCACATATCAAAAGATCATTCTTAGTTGCTGTGCACTTATCAAGCTCATCCTCTCGTATGAGCATTTGTTTAACATTGTCGAGCTCAAACCTTCCCCAATAGAGGTTTGATGTCGTGATGTAATCTCTATATATGCCGGTATTGCGCCCCTTATCTAGGGTCTTCCCGGAGTTGTGCTGAGCGATTTCGCCGAATCGAACCCAGCGCCAAGAGCTGGGCAAACTCGATAAGCCTTCCAAATTCGGAAGTTCCTCGATCAGCTTCAGCGTTTTGATCTTGCCATCGGCGACCAACCGAGTTTTTTCCTCGGCAATTCGCTTAAGCAGCTCACGGGCAGGCTCATCATTCGGGTCTTGCGGCACCAACTTTCCGCGCACCGCAAGTTCCAGAATCAACCCGCGCAGTTTCTTAATACCATTGGGCGCGCCGGCCAGTAGCGGCAGGTTGTAGGTGAACAATGCCGTCATACCTGGCGCTCCAGGGCTTCGGCCAACGCCGCCTTGAGTTGGTCGCGTAGGTCGCTGATCTCGCCTTGCAGACTGGCGTAGTCGCGCAGCAGTTCGTCCGGATTGTGGCTAATCTGTTCGCCGACATGCGGATTTTTGCAATCCAGGTTCCAATTACGGGCCTGCAGCTCCTCGATGCCGACCTTCCAGGCAAGCTCGTTTTCCACACGCGTGGCAAAGCCATCGGCCTCATTGCCCCACCAGCCTTCTTCCACGGCGAACTCTTCGATGCGCATGGGGCGGGTTTTCGAGTAGTTTTTTACCCCGGCCGGGTACTGATGTTCGTAGAACCACACCTGTTTAGTTGGGGTGCCTTTGGTGAAGAACAACAGGTTGGTCTTGATGCTTGTGTAGGGATTGAAAACTCCGTTAGGCAGGCGAACGATGGTATGCAGATTACACTCGGTCAGCAGCTTTTCCTTGATGCGGCTTTTGATGCCTTCGCTAAACAGAAAGCCATCGGGCAGCACCACGGCAGCGCGGCCACCGTCTTTAAGCAACTGCATGATAAGCACCAGAAAGAGGTCGGCGGTTTCGCGGGTGCGGAAGGCTGCGGGGAAGTTGGTTTCGATGCCGTCTTCTTCCATACCGCCGAACGGAGGGTTGGCGACGATGCAGTGCACGCGCTCACTAGGGCCCCAGCTGATCAGCGGCTTGCTCAGGGTGTTGTCATGGCGGATCTGGCTGGGCACCTCGATACCATGAAGGATCATATTGGTGGTGGCCAGCAGGTGCGGCAGCGGCTTTTTCTCCACGCCGAAGATGCTGGCTTGCAGGGTGCGTTCATCCTCGGCGGTTTTTACATAACGGCTGCGCTTGTGCTCGATGGCGCAGGTGAGAAATCCACCCGTGCCGCAGGCCGGGTCCATGACCTTTTCATTTAGCTTGGGGTCGACCATGCGCACCATAAATTCAGTAACCGGGCGCGGGGTGTAAAACTCGCCGGCGTTGCCGGCGTTTTGCAGGTCGCGCAGCAGTTGTTCGTATAGGTTGCCGAACTCGTGACGCTCCTGAGCCTTGTTAAAGTCCACGCCTTCATGAATCTTGTTGATCACCTGGCGCAGTAGCTGGCCAGACTTCATGTAGTTGTAGGCGTCTTCAAATACGCTTCGTACCACAAAAGCCGAGGGCGTGTTGCTGTACTCTTGCAGGTTCTGCAGCTGGGGGAATAGGTTGTTGTCGATAAAGTCCTTCAGCGCATCGCCGGTCATGCCTTCCGGGTCGGCAGCCCAGGTGCGCCATCGGCAACTTTCGGGGATGGGCGAGCGGTAGTTGTCGTCCATCAACTCCCACTCTTGTTCGCGGTCATCGAAGATCTTCAAGAACAGCAGCCAGACCAACTGACCGATGCGTTGGGCGTCGCCATCGACGCCAACGTCTTTACGCATGATGTCTTGGATGGATTTAATCGTACTGCTGATGGACATGCTTACTTCCTAAACAAATTTTCGCGGTGCCAAGCCAGATAGCTGCTGTGACGCGGCTCGATCAGGCGCAAGCGCAATGGGTGTACAAATGCAGCGCAGTGGCGCTATCAGGGTCCAGCTTGGGGCTGAGGCGAATCAGCCCCTGGTCGTCAAAGGTGATAAGGCCCTGATCGAAGGCCAGATCGAGATTGGGAGGTGAGCAGCACGCCATTATACGGATCGAGGCGTTCACTGGCGCTGGCCTCACGCCAAGGCTTGATATGCGAGGCGCGCAATAGGGCCGGCACGGTGCAATCGGTGATCGCACAACCACCCCAATAGGCAAGCAACGCCTGGCGATATTCACTTTGACCGATACGCGCCTTGATCAGCGCCTCGCGTTCGGTATCGGTATCGGTATCGGTATCGGTATCGGTATCGGTATCGGTATCGGTATCGGTAATGTCGTTACTACTAAGCATTGCGTCAAACTGCTCAGCCTCCGCCATTTCCGCTTGTAGTTTTGCTGAAGCAACAAACCCACGGTGCCCAAGCAGCGCTAGCAGCTGTAGAAGATCTGCGCGGGTAGAGATATCCAGAGCAAAAGCCAGCTTGCTATCTGAGCCGTTTACCTTGGGGAAGCCCGTAATATTGGTGTTCTTGTATCTGACGTTAAGTTTTGTGGGCGACAGGGTTTTGATCGCATCCCAGATAGGTGAGACAACATAGTCAGGATGGATAAGGAATGGCTGCTCACAAACAGGAGCACCCGTTTTACTCATCTTTACGAATACCAGACCACTCAGATCCGCATGTTCGTAACCGTTGGCGTGTTTGTTGTTGACGATAAGAACGAAACCAAGGCGTTTAAGCTCATCGGCGATTTCAACTGAATTCAGCTTACTCATAGGTTAAGCGTACAGCTCCTGCTCCAGCGCCTGAATCGCCTTCTGGTAACCCGGCTTGCCGCCAAATGCCTTTACCAACTCGATAGGCGCACCGAACTGGCTGAAGGGGTCGAGCTGGAGGATCTTGATGTCTTCGATATGTTCAATGCCAGTGTCGGCGTACTTGTCCAGTAGCGCCTCAAGTACCTGACGCGCTGCGCCGGAATACTTGCTGAAGTAGTTGCGCTTCTTCACCTGATCGGCGCGCTCCTGGCGCGTGAGGGCTGGCTGGTCAAAAGCGACGTGGCAGATCAGATCGAATGGATCGAGGGGCTTACCTTGCTTGGTTTCCACCTCTTCGGCCAACGCTTCCCACATCACCCCCTGGGCGGCCATTTCCTCGATGATGGCCTTCTTCTGCTCGGCATCACCCCAGCGCCGTAGGAAGTCATCCAGCGAGGCGAACTGCTTCTTCACGCAAGCACGAGTGTAGTCATGGAGCGACTCGGTGATCAACTTGCCGTCGGGGCCGTAATACTGCACACGCTCGGCGATGACGTAGATCGGGATGCTGTCGATGACGTACTTGATGCGTTTTGGGTTGCCCTCCTCGCCTTCGCCAAAAAGGTCGTCCGACTCGCCTTCACCGCCGGCGACGATGCCGTCACCTTCGAGCATATCATCTGGCGGTACGGGTGAATCGTCACCTTCTGGGGCGTAAATCACCACCGGGTCACCATCGAAGGCAGGGTCGGCAAACAGTTCGGTGGCCTTTTTGAAGTCCATGATGGTGAACCAGTACTTGCCATGGTCTTCGTTGATGCGGGTGCCACGGCCGATGATCTGCTTGAACTCGGTCATCGACTTGATGTGTTGGTCGAGTACGATCAGCTTGCAGGTCTGGGCATCGACGCCAGTGGTCATCAGCTTGCTGGTGGTAGCGATGACCGGGTATCGCTCTTCCGGGTTGATGAAGTTATCCAACTCGGCCTTGCCCTCTTGCTCATCGCCGGTGATGCGCATGACGTATTTACGGTTTTCTTTGACGCGCTCTGGGTTGAGGTTAACCAGGGCCTGGCGCATGCGCTCGGCATGGTTGATGTCGTCACAGAAGACGATGGTCTTTTGGAATGGATCGCTGGCCTTGAGAAAATCGGTGACCTTCTGCGCCACCAGTTGGGTGCGCGCCTCAATGACCAGGGTGCGATCCATGTCCTTGAGGTTGTAGATACGGTCTTCGATCAACTCTCCATTTTTGTCGAGCATGCCCTTGGGCGGCCGCCAACCCTGGAGGTCTTTGTCGAAGTCGATGCGTACTACTTTATAAGGGGCGAGAAAGCCGTCTTCGATGCCCTGTTTGAGGGTGTAGCTGTAAACCGGCTCGCCGAAGTAGGTGATGCTGGAAACCTCTTTAGTTTCCTTCGGCGTGGCGGTGAGGCCTACATGGGTGGCACTGGAGAAGTACTCGAGGATCTCGCGCCAGGCGGAATCCTCGGCAGCGCTGCCACGGTGACATTCGTCGATCACCACCAGATCGAAGAAGTCCGGGCTGAACTGTTTGTAGACGTTCTGCTCTTCCTCAGTACCGGTCACGGCCTGGTACAGCGACAGATATATCTCGAAAGACTTGTCGATCTGCCGCTTGCTGATTTTGGTCATCGCCTGGCCGAACGGCTTGAAGTCGTTGTTCTTGGTCTGGTCGACCAAGATGTTGCGGTCGGCAAGAAACAGGATGCGCTTCTTCTGTTTGGACTTCCACAGCCGCCAAATGATCTGGAAGGCGGTGTAGGTCTTGCCAGTACCGGTGGCCATGACCAACAGGATGCGCGACTGCCCCTTGGCCACGGCCTCGACGGTACGGTTTATCGCGTTGGCTTGGTAATAACGCGGCATGCGCCCGGAGCCGTCATCATAGTAGGGCGACTCGATCTTCTGACGGGCATCAACGTTCAAGCCTTTCCATTGGCAATAGCGCTTCCACAGCTCGTCAGGGGAGGGAAACCGATCAAGGCTCAGCTCGGTTTCGATCTGTGTACCGGTGCCGGTGCGGTCGTGGAATAGAAAGCCATCGCCGTTACTGGAGAACACGAACGGTACGTCCAATGCGTCGGCATAGCCGAGGGCTTGCTGCATACCGGAGCCAATCGAATGCTTGTTGTCTTTCGCTTCAATTACAGCGATCGGCAGGTTGGCCTGGTGATAAAGAATGAAGTCGGCTCGGCGGGACTCTCCTCGGCTGTGCAGCTTGCCCCGGACGATAATGCGGCCTTTGGTAAAGCTGACTTCCTCGCGCACCTGCTTGTGCATATCCCAGCCAGCTAGCTGGACGGCTGGGGCGATGTATTTGCTGCAGATGTCCCGTTCGGAAAGCGACTTTTTGTCCATAACCCTAATTCCTTTTCAAGCCGTCATGGTCGCTCCACTCCGGCACTTCGGATCGTGCTTGATTGGCGTAAATGTACCTTGTTTGATGTCGGCTTGGTGGATGATCAGTTTTGGCGACTCCATCGGGCGTGTTGCCATATCGCCAACGCAAATCGGAGCTGCCAGCGCAGCACTGGCTTTTAGGTCGCGACAAGTGGCCGCAAAGACTTTTTATTGGTGCTTTCAGGCGCTGGCCAAGTCCCTGATTCTGAGGACCGTGGTGGTTGAGCAGTTGGCGTGCCTGGCTGTTGCGCGGATGCCAAGGCCGGCACCGAGCAATTCCGTAACGCGCTTGTGCAGATCTTCATCAATCGGCCGGCCCTGATACTTACCGGCAGCTTTGGCTTTCTCGATACCCTGGGCCTGACGCTCGCGGCGTTGCTCGTAGTCCTTGCGCGCAATGGCGGCCATCATTTCCACCAGCATCGAGTTGATAGCGCCAAGCATCCGCCCGGTGAACTCGTCGCCCTTCGTGTCCTGAATTCCCTGGTGACTGGTCGGGAGATCGAGCGCGACGATGCGCAGACCCTTGGAATCAATCGTGGCCTTGAGCTTCTGCCAGTCCTCCACCGGCAAGCGGGAGAGCCGGTCTATCGACTCCACCAGCAGCACGTCACCCTTACGTGCATCTTTGAGCAGACGCAGCAACTCGGGCCGGTCTGCGGAGGCGCCACTGGCATTCTCCAAATACACGCTCGCGATGACCTTGTTATGTTCGCTGGCGAACTGGTCAAGCGAGGCTTGGGCGCGGCTGGCGTCTTGTTCTTCGGTGGATGCTCGGAGATATGCGCGTATGAACATAATGTGCCTTCTGTATCAGTTAGGGCGTTCCACTAATACTGTTGCACTATGGGTGTTCCTTATCAAGGAGAAAGGGCAAATAAATTCGAATTTGCGCGTATCAGCTCAGGCATACCTATAACTGCCGTAGTCGCATGATGGCGCCTGTGATGTCTTGAGCATTCCGGTCCAGCGTTTCGATGGCCGCAATTGCGTTAGCGGCAACGCTCCCCACTCCATTCTCAGAAAGCCACTTGGTCACCTCCTCAATGGCTGCACATATGGCGTGCTGGTTGTGCAGGAGCAGTGTGAGTGCGTCTGCTGTGGCTATGTTGGCTTCAGAGTTATCTGACATGGGTATCGTCCTTGAGTAACTGGTGCGGGAAGACTAGCTGAACTCGCCGCTGGCTCGAGCCACTTCTCCAGATCCGCTGACGCCTAGGCAATTACACTGACTTGACCACCCATTTGCATTCGACCTAACCAGCCATCTGCGCCGGATTTGACCCGCCCCCTTAGCAAACATGACCGTCAGTGAACGACCCAAAGCGGCCGGCAAACCGAGCCAAGGTAAACGAGCGAGAGACTGCGAATAACGGCGCTTATGGTAAGCCGGGTCAAGATCCTATCGCGTGCCAGTGCGGGGCTCGCACTGGCACGCGTCCGACCGTTTATGTCGGACCCGACAGAGTCCGTAAGATTTGCCTGCCAAGTCGGGGCTATTCAGCGATTATCGGCTAACGCGGAAGCGACCACTCAACCGGCTCAAACGATCGGCAAATTGGCTGAGTTGCTGGCCATCGTTATTAAGCTTGTTTGCATCGCCGAACGTTTGCTCAGCCACTTTTTGCACACTGTGAAGATGCTGACTGACTTCTGCACTGGTCGCAGCCTGCTCGTGGGTGGCAGCGGCAATCAGCTCGTTCATTTGAGTAATGGCGCTGATGTCTTGCGCTACGGCGCCGAGCAGTTCTGCAGTTGCCTGACTGTCTCGCACGCAGCTGCGCGCACTGTCTCGACTTTCCTGCATGGCAGTCACTGCTTGACGGCTGCCTTGTTGCAGGCCGCTGATGATTTCTTGGATCTCAGCGGTGGACAACGCTGTTTTCTGCGCAAGATTACGTACCTCGTCAGCCACGACGGCAAAACCACGACCATGCTCGCCAGCACGTGCGGCTTCAATCGCTGCGTTTAGGGCCAGCAGGTTGGTTTGATCCGCAATTGAACGGATCACTTCCAGAACCTTGCCGATTTTCTCGGACTGCTCTGCCAGCGCCTGAACCTCGGTTTCAGTAACATCGATTTGTGTGGCTAGTTTGCCAATCTCGCTACGCACATGGTTGACCGAGCGGCTGCCCTCGGCAGCCTGTTGATTCGCGGTTCGAGCTGCCGTTGCGGCGCCATCGGCATGCCCAGCAACTTCGTCAATAGCGGTGCTCATCTGCAGCATGGCTGAGCTCATGCAGGTAATTTCGCTTTGCTGCTGCTCCGCACCGGAGCTTAGGTGGCCGGTGGTTTGCAGCAGACTGTCACCCATTTTTTTCAGGCTTTGGTTATGGTTAACCACTTCACCGACCAACTCATCTAAGGTGCTGAGAAATTGGTTAAAGCCTAGGCTAACTTTGCCTTGGGCAGTGCTGCGGCAAACGAGGTTTATTTCGTCATCATTCTCAATTAGCTTTTCGGCCGCTTGCATCAGCGCCGCGCTTTCAACGGCTTCCGCGTGGTTCTGCATCGCCAAGTAAATCAGGATGGCGCTTTCTGCAACGACGTACATTGCATGCAGAAAAATTATTGACCAACTGCCGCTCGGCAGTACAACCACGTCTACACCTTGTGCTTGCAATGCAAAGAAACTCAGGTGGTGCACTGCAATCACCAACGCTGCGACCAAAATCGGCAGCCAATCGCGGTAATACACTAAGAAGGCAAGTAACACAAAGATGCTGAAGTGCATCTCCATCATGCCGCCTGCCTGGTTGATGTGCAGGGCCGCCATCACCATATACGCCGCGCCCATCACGCAACGCAACAGGCGTTGGCCGCTAATGAGTTGGTTAAGTACGCTCATTACTACAGCCGTACCACCAGCGACCAGGAGCGCTTGACCCCAAGTACCATTCCAAAACGCGAGGCCGACCGAGTACACAAACATCAGCCACAGCACCCCCAGCATGACTCGGTCTGCTTTTTGGTAGTGCTCTTGAAGGGTGGGGGATAGGTCAGATGACATGGTGAGAGGCTCGAGAGGTTGTGCTGCAGTCGTGGTGAGTGCGGCAATCATATATTCGTAAATAGCGTTAGCTCGATTTAGGCGAGCGGCAACTGCTCACAATTGCTGTATCGGCAAGTTGAGTCTAGGGATGAGCATGAATTTGCGCATAACGCCATAGCGCGCTGCCGGTTCGTCGTCAATTGCTCGGCCAGTCGCAGAAGCAGCCTATGGCCATTGTGTTGACTGCGTTTACGGGTCTGCCAGCACTCAGGGCGTCTAGAATGGGCTCGATAATGCTGTTACTAGAGGTGCAGGTAGCGCCTTCACTGTAGGGGCCGAAATATGCCAGTTGGCCTGTTCGGTCCCAGATTGCCACAGCCGGGCTGGCGGGGATTTTGTAGCTGCCGCTCAAAGCCGGTAAGGTTTTCAGGGCGTTCAGGCCACCAGATAATTGGCCGTTGCTACCTGGGGTTTGTACCGCGTAGAAACTTACACCCTGTGGGCCGAAGCGCTTGATCAGCTCGGTCAGGTGTTGCTGGTTGCCTATATTGCACGGGCAGGATGGGTCCCAGAAATGTATCAGGCGGATCTGGCCTGGACCAGCAAGCTCATCAGGCAGGCGCAGCTGTTCACCGTAGAACAGCGCGGTCTGCTCACTGAAGCTGCGCAGGTAGCGCACTTCGTACCACCAGTAGGCAACTAGCATGGAGAGGCCCCAGAGCATAATCAGCAGGCTTGCTATGAGGGTTTTGCGATTCGGGCGGGTCATGGGCAGTCTTTGATTTTTAGATGTGCAACTTACCATAGCTAGGGCTTACCAGTCCGCGGCCAAAGCCACAGCCGTCGCTTTCTTCCTGAGTTATTCGACAACTCATCGGGCCTGACGGTAACGGTTTTACGATGTCGCGTGAGTCTGTCGCAGGTACTTTATGAACTGCGGCATGACATGCGACGATGTGGTACTAAGAAGGATGCGAGGTGAGCCCGATACGCTTGGTACCACCCTGTGCAATGCCGCAGCGAGATATGTGGGAGAGTTTATGTTTTTCACGACTGACCGGAAATGGCCGTTCGCTGCCGGTCGTATCTTCGGTGTGGCACCGGTCAATTCGGTTGAAAACAGCCGTCACCACCAAATCAATTAGATGATGATCGCCGCCCCGGTTGGCTATGCCGTTGACAGGCCGCTTGGTGATGGTCCACGCGCGCGCGTACTGCTCCGAAAACTATCAAATCCCCTCGCCAGTTAGGGCTTTCCTAAATCATCAATTTTTTTGGCGACTGCTGAAAACACTTCAGTGGTTCTGTGAACGAACCACTTCAAGCTCCAGTTTCTCCTAGGTGGAGCAAGGAGTCATACGGGATGCTCCATGGCAGTGTGGTTAGTCGGGCCGACTGGGGTGATACACGCGCGTACTGCTTAAGAAACTATGAGATCTTCCTGCCTTTCATTGGCTCCAGAAATCACCATTCTCTTTGTGACGACTATTGAATGCAGCTCAATGGTTCTAAATTCGAACCACGTCAGGTTCCAGTTTTCTCCTAGGCGCTGATCAGTACGGCGGCGCCCAGGCACGCCGGAGCCGGTGCTATGTGGGTTCCCGACTACGATGGTGTTTTATCGTCGCTCTGACTCCATTCGTGTGTTGCCATGTTTCTGATGGGGAGTTTCTTTTAGGTGCACCTATAATGCTACGCGGCACAGAATTCAATAGGACTGAAATAATCGGCTCCTTATCGAATTGAGAAAGGTTTTTTTGTTGCAGTAAGTTAGTGGTAGTCAAAATGATACATCGATGAGTATTTGGTTAAGTCCGTCCTAACGCTTTCGCTCCTGTGGGTTTCACCTAGCTCGATGCCGGTCAAATGGCTGCGGGCTTTCAGTTCGCCAGACATCAAGCTAAAGAAGCTGCCGATACCTATGGACAGCTCCAATACCTTGTCCCATATACTGGAATCTCGCGCGCGCGCGCGTACTGCTACAAAAATCATCAAAGTTCCAAAGTTCTAGCGCTGACGATAATCATCCAACTGTTGCAAATACGCCTGGGGAGCTACTGAGGCGCGGTTCTGAAACCGAACCACGTCACGCTCCAGCTTCTCTTCGATCGCCAAACGTACGAACTCCGAACGGTTACCCTCAGCCGGGTGATCGCCGCCCAAAGGATAACCAATAAGCTCGTCAATGGTATCCACCGTATCGCCCTCAACGGACACGATCAGGCGAATTTTTGGCTGATTCTTGAACAGGCGGTTCTTGCTCATCGCTTACTCCTAGGTCTCAACTAATTACAAACTTCCGTAGCTGCATAATTCTAAAATTGGGCGGCACTAGGCCGGCTTTACTATGCGCCAATGAGCCGATGGTGTTCCGCTCTGCGCCGGTAATGTTTGGCTCACCGGCGCAAGCACTCCAATGCGCTGCGCCGGTGCGCTGGCGGTTATAACTTCACCGTCGTGGCGTCGCTCATTCGCTCTACTCCATCGGGGTGTTTTTGTAACGCTGCCGCAAATCAGCGCCGGCCACGCAATAACGGCTGGTTGCCGCATGGCAAGCGCGGCAGTTCATCAGATGGTTGGTGTATGCAGCATCTGCCTCTCGCCATGCCCGTGACGTCTTAGGGGTGATGTGTTGCAGCTCAAGCTGCTCCGCGAGGTGAACCTCGGCCGGTTGCTCAACTCCCTGTGGCCGGTTGATCCATGTTGGGCTCACGCGGATTGTGTCAGCCACCAGCGCCGCGTCCGTCCCAGCCAGCTCGGCAAGGTCGTGCTCATCCAAATGCCCGCCTCCCAGCAGCACGATAGGACTGGTGCCAAGCAGGCGCGCGACATGGGAGAGCCAAGCGGTTGGCGGGATAGGATCGTTAGCGGCGCTCAGTGCGGCGATGATCTCGACCTTGTGGGCGATCAGTTTGGCCAGCAGCTCGGGGGGCGGTTGACGCTCCGCATAAAGTTGCAGTGCGCCATTGCGGTAGATCATTGAGATACCAGCATCAGCGGCACGATGGATCAGGTCGGCCACGATCATACCGTCATGCTCCATCCGCTGGTGCCTTCTACAGATGCAGGTGGCGAATCTGGCGAATCCGGCGAATCTGCTTGAATTTGCTGGGTGCTGCCGTGGCGAACGAGCGGCGAATGGTGGCGAACCTCGCAAGGCACGCTCACGCTGTGATATTCCCCAGCCGTAGACTCGCCATCGTTCGCCATACATTCGCCAACGGCTACGCCTGCTTTGACGCTGGTTTGCGCCGGATTCGCCACATTCGCCACTTCCCCGCCCTGCTGGTACGGATTGATCTCGAATACCTGCTCATCGCCGCTTGGGAAAACCAGCCATCCGGCTGCGGTCAGGGTAGCCAATACGCCGCGAGCCTTGGCCACAGTACGAAACTTGCGCGGCCCTCCCTTATAAACACCCTTCACAGTACGCACAGTAGGCTTCAATTTCAGCCACTCCAGCAGCTCCAAAGCCTCACGGTTGCCGTCAGACTCTGCCGCGTTTTGGCCGAGGTAACGCGACCACTCCTGCAGCGAATGCTCAACAATCTCACAAGCGCCGATCATAGTCTGCTCGCTGATCTCTGGCTCCCCCTTGAAAAGCGCGAAGATGGCGGCAAGTCGACGAGCCAACTCACCGCTACGACTGGCAAACGGTTTAAGTGGCCCCCCATACTCACCGAGGCTCCCTTGCTCGACCTCGACACGGTTGTAGAACGCCATCCAGGCCAGCTCGGCCTCTTGCGTCAATTCGATGACCGGTGGTTTCACCGCACCATCTGGCCCGGCGAACGACTTCATCCGCGCAATTTCTTTACAGCGATTCCAATAGATCTTCACTGCCGGGTCGCTATAGGCGCTGGCTTTCATTGTCTTGATAGTCAACAAACGAGTACCCGCCAGTGAAGGCGCAGCGGCCATCAGAAAGCGTGGAAGGAAACCCTGCCCTTGCAGCAACGGATCGTTGAGCGCCGACCGTACCGTGACCTCCTGAGCCAACATGTGAATGCCGAAGCGGCGGTCGTAGGCAATGCCATTACCAAACTCACCTACCCGATCACGCTCGACCCGACCATTGTCGAATAGTTTGACCAGACCGCCGACAGTTGCAGGAACGGTGTCGGACTTCATGCTGTGCCCACCGAAAATGCGGCCACCCTCATCTGTCGTCCACATGGCTGAGGACATGCCATTGACGAAGTCACCGGCAATACGCTCATAGGTAGCATCGGCATACAGGGTGCGCGGATCGGACGGCAGCGCAACCTGCTCCTTGAACTCTTGCAACGCCTTACCACTCTTGCCTACCTGCATATTGCGGTACTGGACCATTGTCGCGGTGTATTCACCACGATTGGTCCGCTCCGCCTCTTCAATAGGATTGAAGGCAAGCCGGTAGCATTCGCTCTTGCGATCCCCGGAGTCGGCCAGGGCAAACTGAAACAGCGAGCAAGGCATCCCCTCCGGGATATGCATGTGTGGCGCGTTGATTCGCGTTTGTGCCAGATAGGCGGCGGCAGCAATGATGCATTGGGCAGCCAGCACTTCCGGCGCCGCGACGAGTCGGGCAATGGCGAGCGCTGCATCCCGCATGATCGGCGGGAGGCTGTTGATCGGGTAGGGTTTAGGCGGCAGCGCGATTGGCAGCGGATCAGGCACCCGCCATTCGATAGCCGGTATTTTTACTTCGGTCATCAGTGACCCCTTCATACCCGGCCCTCCCACCAGACGGCCAAATCGTTGAAGTCGGACAGGTGCAGCGGCGCACCCTTCGGCCAGGCCGGCAGGACATAACCACAGTCAATCATCGCTGCCGCGTGGAGGGCCGCCAGCTTGCCCGTATTGGGCTTGCCCTCGACCTCCTTGGCCCGATCATCGTCGCCACCAATGATCAGCACGGCATCGGAGTAGCAGCGCTTCAGCTCCAAACCAGCCGGCAGCAGATTGCCGACGCTCATTGCAGCGGCGACCGGCTTGCCGGTCTGCTCGTGAAGCGTGGCGGCCGTGGCGACACCCTCGACAATGAACAGCTCGACGCCAGGCTCGATACGACCAAACAGACAGTAGCAACCATTGATCCGACCACCCGGAAGGAAACACTTGCTGCCATCAGCCTTGATGCGCTGAAGGCTCACCAATTCACCGTGCCCGTAGATTGGAACCAGCAGCACGCCGCCGAGTTGACGCAGATGGTGGGACTTGATGCGCTTGCGGACCAAGTAAGGATGCTTGGGATCAGCCGGGCCCGCGAGTGACCAGTCGTGACAAGCACGAGTGGCGGCCTGCTCCCACTCAGCCCGCTTTTCTTCATCGTCTTGCTGCTTACTCTGCTTACGCTGCTCACACTGGCGGGCGTAATGCTGCCGCTCGATCTCCTCGGCGAGCAGATCGCGCTTCTGGTCACCGCCGAATTGAAGCCCCAGTTGCCCGGCAATGCAGCGTGCGGCTTCGATCTGCCGCCAGCCGCGCAGGTAGGCCAACAGTGACACGAGGTCGCCACCTTTATCGCCGCTGGCGAAGTCGTGCCATTTGCCGGTGTAAGAGTCGATGCTGAACGACCCGGGCGTGCGGTCACTGCGCACCGGATTGATTGCCCAATACTCTTTGCCCTTGAGAGTGCCATCCGGCAGCCAGTCGACCAGCAGATTGTCGGCAGCGAGCAGAGCCGCATTGGCGATGCGCTGGATTTGCCCCTGGATCAGGTTGGGGGAGCCTTTCTTCAGGCCGATCGCTGCCGGCCCGCGTGGATTCGCGGGTTGGTGGGTATGCATGGATTACGCCTCCTGCGTGGTCAGGAAGGCTTCAACGGCCTCAACCGGCCAGCGAACCGAACGACCGAAACGAACGGCGCTCGGGAAGCCAGCCATCTGCGACCAGCGCCACCAGGTCGTGCGGCTGACTTGGTAGCGAGTGCAGAGCTGTGCGGTGGTGCCGAAGGTGCCGGGAATCGGCAGATTGGGGGATGCAGTGGAAGGACTGACACTATTGTTTTGTTGACTCATTTTGGGCATCCATTTCGAACTGAATGGGATTCCCCTCAGTGCAGGATAGAAAGTCACGAGTGCCGCACGACGGGGGTCTACGTCGGTCGGACGGAACGAATTTGCATTGACGCCAAATTCAGGTGACTTACACTCCCGGTGTCTACAAGCCTTGCCTGTAGATATTGAAGCCCGACTAAAAGCTTCTACTTTGGGGTATGTACTGGCCTTGCCGGTATGCAAAAGGACGGTGTTCCGTCCCCCCAGATCAGCCCTCGGCATTCGCAGTGTCGAGGGCTTTTCTTTGCCTGCATCCCAGCAGCAACTACGTTGCCAGCAACCCCCTGCCACAGCGTGCAGGGCGTTTCATCTGGGTGTTTTACGTCTAGCCAGTAGCCGCATAGTAGCGAGGCGTGCGGACCGTACAAGTATGTATTAGCAAACGATACTCAGTTGCATTTCAGCCTTTGCGAACCGTACCTGACCATACCTCGGCATATCGCACCAAATGCACTAGAAACTATTTTTTGTTTTTTTCACTTTCACTTACTTTTTCTCGACAGCGGCACCACCTTAGCGGTCTGCTGCTCTTTCAACACCTTCGCAAGCGCACGCTCGAACAGCTCGATGACACGCCGCTTTTCCGGCAATGCCGCCTCGGGGCTATTTCGGTAATGCATATTCGCCACGCCAGTCTGGCCGTGAGCTTGCAGCAGATCGGACAGTTGATCGCTGATTCCGTGTCGCTGCATCAGTTGGGCGCACGTGCGGCGCAAGTCGCGTGGCGAGAAGCTGGGAGTCTGTTTCCCGCTTATCACTGCGTGCTTTGACTTCAACCAGTCAGCAATAGCATGGGTCGGGCTGCTGACGACGATGTGCTGCTTTCCGGTGGTGGTCCACGGCCAAGAATGACAGCCGTTGATCTCCCTAACACACCTCAGAATGGCGACAGCCCGTTCAGTCAACGGGACTAGGTGTGGCCTACTCATAGCTTGGCCTCCGCGCCCTTTGCGGTGTATCAAGCGCACGGTGCCGGCTTCCAGATCGTAGTCATCCCAAGTGGTTTGGCAAATGTTGAAGATGCGCTGCCCGCCTGTGGCAATGACGAACTTGAACAACAGCGCCATGACCGGCCCGACGCCTTCGGTGGTCTCGACGGTTGCCCAGAACTTTCTCAACTCCGCATCAGAAAGCGCACGGGTTGCGGGGGCCGATACCTTCTCGACTGCCACCAACATGGCCGGATTGTTCTCGAGGTTGTAGCTCTTGGCGCTCGACCTGCCGACTGCGTTCTCGGCACGCAGACCATGATTGAATGCCGCAGCCAAGAACGAACGCATTCGGTCGGCCTGTACCTTCGCACCGCGATCCCAGATCGGATTAAGTATGGCGAGAATGTGGTCGGGGCGAATATCTCGCGCCTTCAATGCCATGACGCTGGCGTGAGGGACCAGCATATTGGTCTGATATAACCGCTCCAGTTCCTTGACGACGCCGACAGTGGCCTTCTCCCGGCGCGATTCGATGTAGTCGAGGAATAGCTCTCCGAAGGTGCCGCGTGACGCTTCGACTTCGGCTAGATGATGAAGCTTTCGAGCCTCCTCCTCCGCCTTCAGGCGAGCAGACTCGACAGCGCGCTCATTTTGGATACGTGCCGCTTCAGCGTCTTCTTCCTGCTGTGCCAAGTACCCCTTAACGTCGCCGTGAGCTTTAGCTATCTGCGCCATTGCCGCAGCTTGGTCGCGCAGTTCCGGCAAGGTAAAGCCGACCTCACGAGGAGTGCGTCGATACACTCCTAGCTTGATTAGCACTTGCTTGCCAGCCAGGTGATAGCGGTAGTAGCAAGCGGGCGAGCTTTCGTTCGGACGCTTGAATACCAGTGCCCCGGTGCCCCGTCCCGGCAGGCTTTCGACCAGAGGTGAGCAGCCCGGAGTCATACCCCGCACTTTCTGGTCGTTCACAGTCTTCGATGCATTGCTCGCCATTGGTCGCGCCTCAGTCTTGGTCACAGCTTTGGTCACAGCTTCTCAGTTAACTGAAGACTACAACGTGCAACGAGACGAAACAACGAAGTGGGGATAATACCCTGTATATATAGGGGTGTTACGGATTTTCGATACTTACTGAATCTTGAAAAACACCGGAACAAGCCGCTTGTAATCAGTAGGTCCCGGGTTCGACTCCTGGTGCCGGCACCATACAAAACAAGGGCTTGCAGCGATGCAGGCCCTTTTTTTTGCTTTCCACGTAACAAGGCACGTAACAAGGCGTTGTGACGACATCGGGCAGAGATTAAGGACGGAGGCTTACCAACATGCTTCACGGTGCAACTCTGCAGCTTGAACGCTGCCCTCACTGCAACATCGCCAAACCCTCGTTGGTTCGCGTGTCAGCGAACGAGACAAAAACTGATCGTGGTGGCAATCATCGCCTATGGGCGAGCTACACCTGCTCAGTTTGCGGCGGCATGACCATGGCAGTGTCACCGATGGGTGTGGACAAGAATGGTCGAACTGTCTTGGACGACATTACTGATATCTGGCCCACTCCTCAGATGGTGCATGATTCTGTTCCTGAGCGAGCCAAAACCTTCCTTAATCAGGCGATCACTAGCATCCATTCTCCTGCAGGAGCAGTGATGCTCACGGCGTCGTCTATTGATTCGATGCTTAAGGAAAAGGGTCTAAAAGAAGGATCGCTTTACAAGCGGATAGACCTTGCTGCGAACACTCATCTAATCACTACCGAAATGGCCGCTTGGGCTCACGAGGTGAGATTGGACGCGAATGACCAGCGCCATACTGATGAAGAAGGCGCCCTACCAGACGAAGCAGATGCCCAGAAGGCTATCGATTTTGCATTGGCCCTGGCGCAATTCCTTTATGTGCTCCCAGCCCGCGTCGCTCGAGGAAGGGCGAAGTAACTAGCCTCAAGGACTCTTGAACAATGGATTGGAAACAGTTTGTCGCATCGGTTATCTCATCGCTGTCTTGGCCGATTGCGGTGGTGTTGGTTGTGGCTTTGCTCAGGGCATCGCTTATGGGGCTGATCCCCAAAATACGGAGCCTGAAATATGGAGACCTCCATATAGATCTCGGAAAAGAACTAGAAGCAGTCAAGGCAGAAATTTCCGCGCATGCGACCGACGCCGAAGCGCCAGAGTCCCAACCCCTACCACCAACCACTAGCACTATCGAGCTTGCATCTTTATCGCCTCGAGCAGCAATCCTCACGTCTTGGTTGGAGGTCGAAAAAGAAATCGAAGTTACCATCTCGAAGCACCAGATCCGCATAGCGAATCCCCACAAGAATCATCCCGGGTTGAAGATGCGAATACTGCGCGATAAAAATTTGATCGACGAAAACACAATGTCGACTTTCAAAAAGCTATATGACCTTCGAAATAGAGCCGCTCATCTGACTGATGTCGATGTTGGCTACGATGACGCGATCTCAATGGCAGAGCTGTGCGAATGGCTGATTCTTAAACTCAAAGAAGCTTAGTTTTGGTAGCGCTGTGTGCGCATCCACACCCAACGGCCATCGAAAGAAATTTGATTGGATAGGCTGTTTGCTGTGTGAAAGGTCGGACTTTTCAGAGCTGTTGTGATGTGAGCGCTTGTCACGAAGCGCCCCTAATGCGAAGCGAAAAAAATTTAAGGTTGACCCCTCATAAGCCTGTCATTTTTGTCAGATTAATATTCTAACTACTGCCTAACCCTTGTAATCAGAGCCTCTCAGCGGTTTCGATCAGCGTCAGAAAGGTGTCAGCGACTTGTCAAAACCTGACAAATCATCAGTGTCAGATTCTATGTTTTCAACTCATTGATTTATAAGGGATTTATATTTTCAGTGGCGAAACTGACACAAACATCCATCCTCAGTGTCAGACCTCCAGCCCAGTAAATACGGGGCCTCCAGATGGTTGGCTGACAGTTATCCATGATCTGACAGGGATTTTGGGGTCAACCTAAATAAACTTTAATCCGGCACCTCGAACCTATTCCTCAAAATGCCACTGCGCGCACTGATCGAGAAAATAACCATGCCTAAGACAGCGTCCCAAGCAGCAGTACCCATCATCGAAGTCATCAAGCGCGGAGGGGCTTGGGAGGTACATTGGGATTATCAGGAAGCACCCGAAAGCTCGATCTTGTTCCACCGCGGCGAATACCTACGCGGCTATATCGACGGCACCATGGATGACCTGGGCATTCATCCCGACAATGTGTGCTGTGCCAGCGGACAGACCGGAACCGTAAAAAAGCTGAACGAAGACCAGGCTGTGAGGTTGAGTGAGGCTTTGAACCGCGTGCTAATCCCGATCGTGACTAACGAATTCATTCGCCTTCAGAACATGAACAGCCTTCCTCACCTTCAAATGATCGACGCTCAAGAGGCGTGAGATTGTTGGAAATGCTGCGTCCCACCTACAAGCCTTGCCCCACTTGGCTTGTAGGCGATTCACCCCCCCCCCGCACACAGCACATTTCCGCCCGAGAAAGAATGTGCGCGTTTTTGAAAACAGACAGAAATCCAAGTTTTAAAAGTTTCCGCCTAATGAAACCGGGCATGCGAGCATTATCCCTTCCGTGCGCGCCGTTTGCGTAGCCGTGCAACCGCACTGCACTTCCCTGCAAAACTTTGCATTCTGTGAAATGGCCGATCACCTGCTAAGCCCCACGGCCCGCCTGGGCTGCAGCTTCGTTTGCACTACATCCGCATTTGCACAAAAAGAGGACACAAAGCCCGTTGGCGGGAGGGGGATAAGTGCTTTTTCGGAAGTTTTTTTATCGACTGAGGAACTTTGCTGGCCCAAGTGTTCTCACCCACTGGATACGATCTTTGTACCTGGTTGGTACTTTGGGAAATGTCTGATTGTTTTTTACAAAGAGCGTCAGCATGGTGCTGCCTCTATCAACACTGACATGGAGGTCGGCAATGTCCGGCAAACCCGCTGCTCGCAAAACCGATACCGTTAGCTGCCCTCGTTGTGGCGGAACGGCCATCGAATCCGGTTCACCCAATGTATTTTTTGATGGCCTACCCGCCGCACGTGTAACCGACTGCACCACCTGCGGCAGTATCTTGACCATGGCCGCTATGTCATCGGTGCAGATCAATGGCCAGGCCGCCTTGGTCACTGGTTCGCAGGGTACGCATGGCGACACCATCACCGGCGGGTCATCTAGCATCATCATCGGCAACAGCTTCACGCCTGCACCGGTCGCTCCTGTTAGTCCGATGTCTGCTCATCTGGTTGAACCCTCCAGCTACGTACCCGCCGACTCGGTACTGACGCCTACGCCGGAGCCGGCCGCTGTTGAGGACAACTCCGGCGCGGAGGAAGAGGAAGAAGAGGAAGAGCTTGAGGAAGACAGTTCTGTTGGGATCACTCTGCGCATCGGCGTGTTCTTCGATGGCACGCTGAACAATGCAAACAACGGCGTATTGGGGCTGCTGTGTGGAGCCAGCCACCCCATCAAGCCCGAAGATCTGGATGCAGCCTGCAGACCGTACATGAGTGATCCGGACAGCAGTTACGCGAATGATGAATCGAACGTTAAAAAGCTCAGTGATTTGTATTTTGCTCCTCCCGAACTTCAAGAGATTGCTGGGCAGCAATTGTTGTTCAGGACCCTTTATGTCGAGGGTATTGGCACATCGTCCGGTCAGGAAGACAGTCTGATGGGAGCAGGCATGGGGCGCGGCGCAACCGGGGTAACTGGCAAAGTAGACGACGCCTTTCGTGAAATTATGCGGACCATTCGCAATTTCATCCAAGCCAGTCCGGACTCTAAGATTATCAATCTAACTTTCGACACCTTTGGCTTCAGTCGGGGCGCAGCCGCTGCACGGCACTTTGCTAATGAAGTGGCAATGGGACGGAAGGGACCTCTGGGACAATCTATCAACATGTTTCGTCGTGCGTTCCACGAAACTTTCAAAGGTGAATACCAGCAAGATATCCAAATGGGTTTTATCGGATTGTTCGACACGGTAGCGTCCGTTGGTGGCCTGGCCAATCTGGGCTACGTGCGAAGTCAAAAAGCCCCGTGGCTCAATCTCTATCTGCCTCGCAGTTTGTTCCCCAACGTCGTCCAGTTGGCCGCTCGCGATGAAATTCGCGCCAACTTCCCGCTGACCCGCGTGAAGGCCGACCATCCCGAGTACACCTTGCCCGGTGTGCATTCGGACATTGGCGGCGGTTACTTTCCCGAGTCTGAAGAGCGCCTATTGATCAGTCCTATGCAAGCGTTGGATGTTCCTGTCACTACTGACGTGAAATACACCTCAATCTATCGCGACGCCCAAAAAGTGAAGGCGCAGTGGGAAGCCAGTGGCTGGCCGACAGAGATGCTGGAGGTCGTGACACCCTATGTTCGGGGCTTGCATCCGTCTCAGGAGGACCGGTTGAATCCCACCAAGCGGGTCTATGCGGCGTTGCAGCTCAAACGACCAGTACGAGGTGAATTATCGCGGGTTTACCTGCGGGTAATGTACGAGTTGGCGAAGCAACAGGGGGTGCGTTTCCAGCCTTTCGATGAGCAATATCCGACCTATGTCATTACGACAGAGCTTCGGGCGCTTTATGATCGCTTTGTCTCAGGTGACTACAGCACGACGCCAGCCGAAGAGCAGTTGCTTAAGCTGCGGTATATTCATACCTCGGCCAACTGGAACCCTCCTACAAAATTGCAAGGCTCCACGCCACGCACGGGACTGGTTTATTTTAATGCCCCCACCACGGACGGGATTCGCGTACAGCATCCCCATGTACCCGACTAGGAGTCACAATCGTGCGAAAACTATGGATCTTGTTTGGGACGTTATTGATCGGTGGCTGCCAAGCCTCGAACCTTTCTTGGGGCCGTTCAGACCCTGACTCTGGGCCGTGGGCGCTGGGTTTTGTCACGCCTTATGCAATGGATGGATGGGTTGAGGACAGTGCCACGGTCGACGTCAAGGGGAACTTTTATCGTCGGATTGGCAGTGGTTGGGCTTTCGGGGGAAGAAAGAATGGTGCTAATGGGGCCCAAGGCTGGACAGTGAGAGGAGTCGGAAACGAACGGGAGGTCAGGGATGCAAAACTGCCGGTACGCATCTATGTCCGCTGGCAATCGCTGGTCGAGCCGCAGACTTATCAAGGCTGGATCGAGATACCAGAAAGTGCGCGGCAGGTCATGCGTAAAGCTTTGACTATGAATTGTCCAAGTATGCCCGAGACGGCTGCAATCCCAAAAAGGGCCTCTCTATTATTCGGACTTGCCCCTGGTGGGATTGTCCAAGTCTGGGTAATGGATGAATGCCTACGCCCGGTGAAAGCCGTACGTGCTCAAGTTGAAATAGAGCCAAAGGGGCCAGCTCTTGGACTTTCCAAAGGGAGTTATTTCCCCCAACCTGACGCCTCTAAGCGGTATATCGAAAAGTACGGGATCCCTTACGGCAGTTGGTAAGTCACTGCATGTTTAGCCCGCCATTTGGCGGGCTTTTGCTATCCGGTGATGGGTTTTAGTTTCCCACTCAGCATCAGCGCGCTGGCGGCATTTCCGTTGAAATCTGTGGCGTTGTCCGGCTGCGGTGTTGGCCCATGTTTATGTCCAGCCAACTGGCTGTTCATCTGCTCCACCAGATCAAGCACATCACACAGCACCTGCAACACATTCACCCCGCTCGATCCAATCCAGGTCTTCGGCGCCTCCAGCCGTTGGCTGATTTTGGCCGCGCTATGACGTAGCCCCTGGATCCGCTCCTGCATATCGCCACCTACCGTGGCGTTGTACTTCTGACCCACAACCAGGTTCAAATCCCGGCCAGTAGCCTGGTGCAGATCGTCCACCGCCGCCAAGCTCGCAGAACCACCCGACATCAGCTTGAGCGCGCCCAGCGCCTCGATCTTTTTCACACCACCCACAGTCTCGGTCGAGTGGTCATCAATCGTCTGCGTGTGGCTCTGGAACTGCTCGCGGTTATCCAGGGCTTCGACTTCGCACTCGATCGCCTGATCACGGATCTTGCCATCGGTCTGGCGTAGCCAGTTGCCGTCGGCATCGACGCGCTGTTGGGCGGCATCGCTGTGCTGCCATAGACGTCACGCAGTCCTCAGGTGAGTCTGCTCATTCCAGCTGAACGTATCCACGTAACAAACGTGCCGAAGCCCGCGAAACGGACGGGTTTTGGCGCATCTGCACGTAACAATTAATCTCGTAACTCATTGATTTTTACGTTTAAAGCACCTTCCTTGTAATCAGTAGGTCCCGGGTTCGACTCCTGGTGCCGGCACCATACAAAACAAAGCCCCTGCAGAAATGCAGGGGCTTTGTTGTTTCCGGGGCGTGGGTATTTCGACAATTTCGTTTCCAGTGCAAATAGTCCTCCACTCACACGTCGCCCGATTAGCCACACGTCCTTTGACACACATCCAAAGCATGCACTCCAACCGCCGGCCCGCCTGCGGATTCAAACTCGAGAACATCTGCAAGCCATCAGTCTAAGTCACCCTATGAAGCCCTCGTAGATACGAGGGCTTTTTGCGTTTCAGGCCTGCCGAAAACCTGCGCACCTCACACCCGGTTGCCGAATGGGAACTAAATGCCGACTGCGGCAATCCCTAAACAGGTACTGAGCTGTGGAGCAGTCATGCCCCTTCATCTCGTAACAAATGGACTGAACGCATGACATGGACTTAAAGATCCGATGAATTCAACATCAGAAACGTCAAACGGCTCCGCGCGCTCCCGGCGAATCAATGACTTTGCTGACTGCCGCAATATTGCTCACGGCGCTGTATTCATCATTGCTTCGGGCAACTCCGCGAAGAATTTTCCGATCAGAGAGTTCGCCGGCATTCCAATGATCACGGTGAACGGCGCGATATCAATGTTCATGGAAACGGGCATTGAACCGTTCTTCTACGCCTGCACCGATACCAGTTTTTCAAAGCAACAGCCTGAACTGTTTGCCTATGCGATGCGCATTAGTCAGCGCGTAGCTTTGTGGGGGAACCAGGCTGAGGAACTTGCCGTTGAACCGATGGGCGATCTCTATCTGCTCAAGAAAGCGCCCAAGCCAACACTGACTGAATGGCTACTGCGTATCGACAAGGATCTGGTACGTAATCGCGCTGTTCTGGGTAGCCGAAACCGGAGTATCGGATTCAGCAAAAACCTCGCTAACGGTTTCTTTGATGCTCGCACCGTTTTGTACCTCGCACTCCAGATTGCCTGTCACGCAGGTTTCTCCAAGGTGTTTTTGGTGGGAGCGGATATGAACCAGTCTGCCGGGCGCTTTTACGAGACTGATGGCAGCTCCATCTCCCCGTGCGGGCTGGACCAGCATTTTCATTCCAGAATTCTTCCATCTCTGAAACTCATGTCGGAGAAAGTCGTCGGCAGTAAGTTTGCCGTTTACAACTTATCGCCCACTTCGCGAATTCCATCCAGCGTCATTCCCGTCAAAACCCTCGACGAAGTCAAAGCGATAATTCAGAGCTGACTGACCTCAAACACAAACGAAATCTTGCCCTGACTCGCATTCCAGACATAGCGCAAATGCTTGCCCTGCCTAGGAATCGAAACCGCCGGAGGCCGGAACGCCGCAACACATTCCTGCCCAGGCAAACGCACGCTGTTGTAGAGCAGGCCCCAGGATTGAGCATCGCGCAATTGCCGCGCAAATACCTGGGATGGCCCGTAGGCTTCGGGGTCGGGCTGATGCAAATGATCGAAGCCCCGGCGAACGTCATGCAGCGGTTTGATCACCTGATTGACGTAAGTGCGCATGGTCAATTCGAGGTCGGCTTCGTGGGTCGCGGCGAGAAAGCGCTCCTGATGAAAACAGGTTTCGGCGATGGCCGCTGCCTGGCTGCTGGCGGCGTAGTACACGCCAAAAGTACCGTCGCTGAAACGGCTGCGTTTACCGACATGAGTGAACGCGGCCATCACCGGACTGGAACCGGGGCCGGACAGACGATCTTCCGGGCGCACGCGAGCCAGTACGCCGGCCTGTTCGATCAGCCGATCATTGGTCAGCGCTTCGATGGCGTAGGCCACTTCGAGGTCTTCGGGGTCGAGGACGTCCTCGAACAGCGCAATCGGCGGGAAGCTGCTGTTGACGATGCGATAGGCCCGCGGCCACGGCACATCGACCAGCGCCGGGGTTTTCAACCGCGCACTCCGTCGAGGTAGCGGCGCACATCGGCAATGTCGACCACCCGGCCCGCCAGCATGTAGTCGATGGCAGTTTTGCCATTGAACGGTGCCGCCATGTTGGGGCTGCTGACCCAAGCGTAAGCGCGCTCGCGGCTGTTGCTGAAGATGATGCTCAGCGCCTTGTGAATGCCCATCAAGTAAGAAATGCGCTCGAGGGTGTCATGGGGCAGGCGTATGTTTGGCAGGTGCTTGTATTTATAGAACGTAGTGTTGCCGACTCCTCCGAGCAGGGTGCGCTGTTGCTCGGCGTTGCAGCCCCAATGTTCCATGAGGTTGAAAAAGAACTTCAGCGCAACGCGGCCAGCTTCGGGGGCGTCAAGTTGTTCGCGCGGGTTTAACGCTGTAGATGAAGTTGGCATCGGGCCGCCTCCAGAGAAATCATCGTGTCGTGAGAGTAGTACATATCGGTACTTTTGCTAAAAATCAATACACAAACGGACGATAAAGCAGGCTGAACAAACCGTCTTTCCTGCAAAAATATTCCGTCCTTTTTTGATCTCCATCACCCCCACCCAGCCAAAAAACCCGATCCTCCGTCAGCCTCCAGCCATCGGCGGGGAAATCAATTCACTACTAAATCCGCGACAACTATGCTCAGGTGCAGGAATATAGCCGGCATATGGCGCCGTTTCGGTCGTTTCGTAAACAACAATACCCAGCCCACTTCAGAGGGCATTACCCATGGATAGCAGAACCTTACGCAACCTCATGCGCATCGTGCAGACCGGCTCGTTGTCGGCCGCAGCCGAGCATTCGTGCCTGACCGTGCAGGCGTTGGCCGCACAGTTGAACAAGGTCGAAGAGCAGTTCGGTTTCCGCTTGTTTCGCCGTTCCAACAAGGGCCTGACGCTGACGCCACAAGGCACGGAGCTCACGCCCTACATCGACAAAGTGCTGATCGCCACTCGACAGATGGAAGAAAAGGTCGAGGCGCTGAAAGTGCCCGGTCAGCGGACGTTGAAGGTGGCGTTGAACAACACCCTGTCGCCTGACTTCAACCGGCGCATGATCGGACGGCTGATCGAGGTGTTTCCCGACTACCAGATGGAATTCAGCTACGCCGAGTCGATGGAAAACCTCAGCAAGCTGAAGAACGAAGATTTCGACCTTGCCGTGCTGATCGGCCCGCAGCGGCCCGGGCTGCCGAGTATCGTGCTGCCGGAGGTGCAGGTGCAGGTGGTCGGTGCGCATTGCGGTCAGGAGAACGATCCGCTGACTTTGCTGGGCAACAAGTTTCAGGTGCGTCCTGCGGAAGATTGTCCG
>Ga0308159_1001491_pt1 | contig 33407 bp, 50 predicted proteins | sample PhyCR1_FD_201040 | JGI IMG/M metagenome (GOLD analysis project Ga0308159, IMG submission 201040) | Phyllosphere microbial communities from UC Gill Tract Community Farm, Albany, California, United States - DLSLC.R1 | ecosystem: Host-associated > Plants > Phyllosphere > Unclassified | place: USA... | reverse complement strand
CTGTTGTGTGGTGGCTGAACAATATGGACTGTTGGCATAGGAACTGGCCACACTAAAAAAGGGCATTAACTCGAATGATAAGTGACAAACGTGACAAAATTATCGAGGGTTCCGGCGAAGAACCCCTGTTAGTTAAAGAGAGTCTCACTCCAGCCAGAGCACTGAACACGGCACCACCCGAACTTTCAGCCAGGACTTTTAAATCGTTGTTCCCAACGCAGAGGGGGCTGGAATGTAGCTCAACTCAAAGCTAACCAGGTGATTGTACCCGATTTTCTTCATACAACCATCGTGTTCTGATTGCACTGTCAATCGCATTAGCTTGACAAGCTGTTGCATAGTCCTGCAACTGAGCATAATATTATGGTGTTAGTTAAAGAGAGTCTCCCTCCGGTCAGAATCACCAACTCAGCACCGGAAAGCAATAAGCCCGATCTCACCAGTCGGGCTTTTTTGCACCAGTCGTTCAATGACACTTCCGTTTTTTCGCCCTCATTTGAGGGGCTTTCTCTTTCAGTTTTTTTGTTGCGGTCGGTGCTGCCGGTTGCGCTGGCCATCTGCTCGATGCCGACGCCGGCGTTTTTATGATTTACCTGTTTTCAGTAAGTTACAACAAAACAATGACGAAAAAAGGCAGTCAGTTTTTTTGATGAATGCAGTAGCGGCGGTGCGCTACGTGAAATCTGACAAAAAGGCAGGGGGAGTGGCAGTGATTTTTTGCGTAGCGCAGGCAAAAAAAAAGCCCTTCATTTTCATGAAAGGCTTATCGATTAACCGTTGGTGGCTTTCCTGATCTTCTGATCGGTTTTGTACTGCGAAAGCGCATAGACTGCCCATATCGTAGCGGGTATCCACCCGATCAGGGTGATTTGCAATATCAGACAAATAATCCCCGCAATAGGTCGTCCTATAGTGAAGAAGGTCAACCAGGGAAGAATGAAAGCTATCAATAAGCGCATTACTGTTCCTCACCTTCGGATTGAGACGAACCTTTTGCAATTAAGAATTCATCCAGATCACGTCCTGCGGCCAGCGCTTCTTCAATGGGTTTCGGTTTTCGCCCTTTGCCAGTCCAGGTTTTAGTAACGCCATCTTCTATAAACTGGTATTTTGGCGCAGCTTTAGGGGTTTTGCTGCGCTTCTTGCTTTTGCCTTGCCCTTCAATCTGCCCCAGGAGTTCTTCCGGGGTGAATCCTTCTCCGGCAATCAATTGCAGCAGATCCAGACGTTTTTGTTCACGCTCGGCACGTTCTTTAGCTTCACGTTCAGCATCTTCCCGGCGTTCCTCAATAACTGAACCCAATTTTTCGTACATATCGAGCAGTAAATCAAACTCAGTTTCGCGAGCGAACACGCGAAGCGATCTGATGTTGCTCAACGTGCGGCGGATTTCATTGTTAGCGGCTGTATCGCTCATTAATCATTTCCTTCTGGTTATCTGACGTATTTCCACACGCTGGATGGAATTTTATCATACAACTTATTCATCACTAGTTCGGCACGACGATGATCAGCAGCCATGTAAAATCGTCCCAAATCATCGCCGGTCAGTTTTTGACTGGTTAGCTCAACAACCTTTTCCAGGGTTTCTCTTTCACTACAACGCCGTAATTGGCGTAACCAGTCTTCTTTTGTTTTTTTCATTACGGCCTATTTACGAGGTGGAAAGCCGAGTTTGCCGGTTTGCTTGTTTTCCAGAACTAAAGCCGTATCGAATTTTTTACCGGCTTTGCTCGTAAAGCCCTTGATTACACCCGTTGCCCCTTTTTTCAGCAACGTTTCAATCTGGTTAGTGGTCAATGTTTTGCCAATGAACTCGCGCCAGATTTTAAAGTCACAGCCGGTGCAGGCGAACAGCTTTGGCCTGACAACAATGGACTTACCACAGTTGGGGCAGGGGGCTTCCAGTCGTTCGGATTGACCCGCCGGGCTTTTACCCTCACCCTGGATTTCGCCCACGGTAACACTCTGTACCTGTTCACGCAATTGCCCCAACAGGTCTTCGATAAATGTATCTACAGTTTTTGTTCCCTGCTCGATTTCAGCCTGCTGTTCTGACCATAGCGCGGTCATATCTGGTAATGTCGCTGACTCTGGCAGCGCTTTAAAAAAGGCTAAGCCGGTATCGGTGGGAATGAGTTTGCCCTTATCAAGCTGGATGTACTGCCGGGTTTTCAGCTTTTCCAGCATATCAGAGCGGGTTGCCGGTGTACCGATGCCACCGTGTTCATCCTTCTTGTCTTTGTCTTTGGCCTTGAGCAGTGCCTTAATACGCGCATCTTCTACAAAATCAGCCACACGAACCAGGGCGGCCAGAAGGGTTGCTTCGGTGAACAACGGCGGCGGTGAGGTTTTCTTCTCATTCACAGTGACGCCGTCACAACTGCCACTTTCACCTGTACACAGTGCCTTGAGTACGTCAAAACTGCTTTCTGGCGCATCATCTGAGGGTTCTTCGGCTTCTTCACCACGCAGGAATGCGGTAAAACCGGCATCGGTTGTCTGACGAGCGCGGCTACTGAACGTCTCCCCGTCCACCGATACCACCACAGACGCCTCCTGGTAGCGTTTATTCGCCATAAACTGCACCAGATAGTGTTGCGCGATAGCCTCATATACCTGTCGCTCCGGCTCGCTGAGGACGGATAAATCAGGTACGTTCGCGGTGGGGATGATCGCCGTGTGCGCCGTGACCTTTCCACTGTCAAACGCTTTGCTTTTACGGCTGGCGTCGATTTGCAGATCTGCATATTCTGCCCGCGATTTCAGCGCGTCCAGCACCTGCGGCGCTTCGCTAAACTGTTCGTCAGAAAGGTAAGAGCAATCAGAGCGGTTGTAGGTGATCGCCTTGTATTTTTCGCGTAGCTGCTGCGTGATTTCCAGCGTCTTTGCCGCCGTCATTTTGTGCTGGCGGTTCATGTATTGCTGCAATTTAACCAGGTTAAACGGTAACGGCGGGGCTGTCTCTTTATCCTGCACGCCTGCGGCCTCTATGCTGGCCGCCTTGCCCTTTAAACGTTGCGCCAGGTTATCGGCATAGCCTTTGCTGGTAAGGCGTTTCTTATCGTCCTGTGGCGCATCTTCGCTGACCTTCCAGTTGGCGGTGAATTGTTGACCGTTCACAGAAAAATCACCCGCCAGTGTGTAGTAAAAACTCGACGTGTGCGACTGATTAGCCAGATAACGCCGGACAATTAATCCCAGGATCGGCGTCTGAACCCGGCCAACTGACAATGTGCCATTATAGCCCTGCGCCCGGCCAGCAATGGTGTAGGCACGGGTCATGCTCAGTCCGTAAATCAGATCACCGGCTGCCCTTGCCAGCGCCTTACGATAAATGCCCCGGAATTCACGGTTATCTTTAAGCTGCGCCAGAGATTTTTTGACTGCCGCATCGGTGTTGTCGTTAATCAGCAACCGTTTAACCGGCTTGCTATTCCCCGCATACTCCAGCAGTTCTTCAACCAGCAGTTGCCCTTCGTCGTCAGGGTCGCCAGCGTGGACTATCACATCTGCTTTTTTAATCAGGTCGATAACGATTTGTGTATGAGCGGCATTACTGGCAATGGGTTCATAACGCAGAGGATAGAGTTGTAGGGGTAAATCCGCCGCCACCCACTTTTTATAGTCCGGGTTATAACTCTCCGGCTCAACGGTTTTCAGTAAATGGCCGTAGCACCACGTTACAAGGTCTTCACCCGCTTCGATATAGCCGTTTTTCTTTTGAATGCTTCCTCCAAGTGCTTTAGCAATGTCATTTGCAACGGAGGGTTTTTCTGCGATATAGAGTTTCATCATTTATCCTTTACATCTGATTAATTTGTTAGCGCACCGAATAGCGCGTTCTTCTGCAATCAATCGTTTCCAGTTATCTTCATTTACAGGCTCTTTAAATCTCATTTCCACTTCGTTAAAAGCGAAAATCCCTTCACGGTTGAGAATATTAGTTGCGACATCCCATTCTTTTACTCGCAAGAATGCAGTCACTGAGAAATCTGATCCCGCTGAAACTTTAGAGATTATGCAATCATCAGATTTTATTAATGCTGCAAAAGGAACAATTTTTTGATACCCAATAGAGATTACAGGGAGTGTATGAATTGAATATAAAGCAATTTGATGGCAGTTCAGCGCAGTGTCATCAATTGCTGCCAACCAAAAGTTCTCCAGTTTCTTTAGTCGCTCGCAGATATCAGAATCTGGAATGTCAGGGTTTAACAAATATCCGCCATAACATAAATGGTACGGATGATTTGATTCATCAAAACCCGATAGTTCTTTAACTGGATTTTCTTTCCATCCTTTCAGTAACTCAAGCTCGGTAGCATCCAGCAAAAATTTTCGTTGCTGACCATCAAACAGTGCATATTGCATGTATTAATCCTCAAGGTAACTTTCATAATCGGGTTGTGCACCATTTTTTTTATAAAGTGTCTCTCTCTCCTCAATATCTTCTTCTGCTTCCATCACGCTAAGGTCGAGCGTCCCTTTTAGAAAGGCTCTGGCATTTTTAAGTACCTCTATAGATAATTCGTGGTTAGTCCCACGAATCATACCAATCGCTATATTTATTATTTCTTTAATTTCAGCCGGGGTTGTTCTGTCTAGGACAGCACCCAACTCCTTTGCATTGAGGTCAATATCATCAGGTAAATACATTTTTGCGCAAGCGGCTGCTGCTTTTGTTCTGAATGCGCCTACAGATATGATTCGGTCAATACGTCCAGGGCGTTTTCTTATCCTCGGATCTATTCGTTTAGGATAATTAGTCGAGAAGATGACATACGTTCCGGCCACATTGCGGGGAGTGTCGGCACCATCCAGAAAACTCAATGTTCCGGCGTCTGCCCGGTAAAGCTCATCTACTTCTTCTGCAATTATAATTACGGGGATCTTCTTCTTCGCGGCTGCATAACAAACATCTTTAAAGTAGTCATCCGCATAGACAAAAACATACTTATCCTGATACTTCGCCCCCAACGCTTTTGCAATAGTAGTTTTACCTGTTCCGGGAGGGCCTGTAAAAAGAATTTTACGCATCCCTGATTGACCATATCGCGTATAGTAATCAATATCAGAAAAGAATTGATTAAAATCGTTTTCTAACTCTTCAAATTTTGGATGTACTGAAAAGCGAAGTGCGTTTTCAATTTCATCTTTTCTTGCTTTTCCATGATAAAAAACACCATCATAATTACCGAGTTTCCAGATCCCTTTACGAGGTAAAGACCTATTTAACTTTGCTCGCCCAGCCTCACAGAGATTATGAAGCATAGACATGCTTTTAGACGTACCTACGGCATATTCCATTCTGACTTTTGAGTTAAGAATAAAGCGTATAATGTGAACAACCTCATTCTGTCCAAGATGAATTCGGTAAGCTCCAGAACCATCTTTGAACATAAGTTTTTTTATTCTTCCGGTTTTAGCCATAACCGGACTACTGCCTGTATGTACTACGGTTGATGCAATTGGTTCAATATCAAGATTAGAATAAATTTTCTTATTCTTTCTATTTATAAAAATCTCAGCAACCTTAGGGTAGTAATCATAATCTTTTACTACCGTCCCAAAATTTTCATCACCGTAATAATCTTTATGAAGGCGCAAAGCTTGTTCTACAAGAGTTAACTTACCCATAAAATTCTCCAGACTTATTTATTTAGGTTAACCTTCTGATTCCATCCTAAAGGTGATTTTAAATGCACTATTTTCTAAAATAGCTTTTACCGTTAGTCCTTCGGCTGCCTGGATGTCGCTACAATCAGACCTCACATAAATACTTGAAAAGTGTTTAACGATATTTGTTTCGTCCGGGTTTCCCGCCAGCCCTCCTAAATGACCGCAAGAATACATTTTTAAATAATCTAATCGTTTGTTTTTGTCAGTCATCATCAGGCTCCTTTGTACTTTGTCGTACCTACTTTCATGATAAAACTGAAAGCAACGGAAAGCGCGAGTGAGGAAATAAAGATTACTGGCAACCACGGTGCTACGTGTTTGAACAGTTCAGCACACATATCCCATACCTGATACCACGTCACATACTGTACTGACGAGTGCATAACCAGACTGGAAAGATAAAGCAATCCATTTGAAATGAAGTACACCAGGATCAATCCGAACGCAGCGAGAGCAGCAAGTTTTATGAAGTATGAAATAACGACTTTAAAACCAAATATAACTGTCTGTTTCATTGTCTCTGTTTCCTTATTTTTACAACACCGCTAACGTCAGATTTAAATCTGACGCCAGCGGCGTTATGTTAACCGCGAATCTTTCCGAATTTAGACAGGATTTTACTGACGGTGGCAGGGTCTGCGCTGGCGCACTGCCCTAAAAATTCCTGACGCATGTCGAACGTTTTACCGGGGTTAAAGCGATGTTTTTTCTTAAAGGCGTTAATGCTGAAAAACTTCTTCACAGCGCCGTTACACTCCGAAGGGCTTTCACCCATGACTTTCCCGGCCATGCAAAGAAATACCGTACACGGATCGCCGGAATCAACGTTATCGTCTGCCATCGCTGGCATTGTTGTAGCGGTCAGGCACAGCAGTGCCGCCGCAATTGCAGTTTTTTTCATGAAGTCACCTTATTTAGATCAACGTATGAGGTAAATATCCACGCTGTTACACGCCAGACAGTCATTTTTTGACTGGTAACGAATAACACCTTTTGCACCATGCTGGCGAAGCCAGGATTTGGCTGCAAAATAGTCTCCTTTAGGGCTGGCGGCAACCAGCACCGCGCTTGAATGCGCTACGGCGTAAAAAACATCCGGCGTATAGGTTTCACGGTCTCCCTGAAAGCCGTACAACACCCGTGACCAGTTACCGGCCACAACGGGGGCCGGAACAATCACGTTGTTTTCCTGCCACTGCGGCAAGGTGGTATTCAGCGCCTGTGCTTCCCCGTTCCAGTTAACCTCTGGCGGAGGTGGTGGGGAAGAACACCCTACCAGGAGCAGTACTAAAGAAATGGCTAACGCTCGCATCATTCTCCCTCTCCTTTAGTTACCCACTTACCGTTTTCGCATACCTTATCCGCCATCAACGGCGCATCCTTGATCTGCTTGCCATCGGTATAAGACTTACTGGCATACAGGCAGGTTTCTTTATCACCTTTCCTTATTTTCAGGTTTTGTAATTCCTGACGGATAAGTTTTAATTCCAGTAATTGCTCTTTAAGCAATTGCTGATTTTTTAGAGCGATAACAGCGTTATCCACATCTTTAACCGGTGTCCCGGCACAAAAACCCGTAACAGGAATGACAAACAGGGTGATTAGCAGTAATTTATTCATATTCACTTCGTTTCGCCTCGCATAGGTTTACTAAAAGCTGCATTGTGTTTAGGCAGGGTTAGATAATGCATGTCACTAACCACAACAGACATGAATGTTATTAGCCATATGTACCAGATAACTGTCCTTGTCATTTCTATCATTTTTGAAAAATCACCCAAATCCAACGCACCAGAGTTCTGCCACTCTGTTTTTATTTCAAACAGTACATTGACAGGAACGAACGCCAATATTCCAATTGCACAAATAAACAGCATTAACGGAAAGTATCTGATGCTTTTGTTTAGTGCGCGTATTAAAAAGAAGAGAATGGTCAGCGCTATTTCTTTACCTTCACCCGGCCTTAACTTTCGATATCCTGTCTTCTTATTCTGATTTTCATTCTGCGATTCTGGCGAAAAATCATCTTCAAGCGTGTAACCTTCCGGCTTACTCATCGCCTGAGCGATAGCGGTTTTCTTTGCATTCATTGTTTTCATGCCTCTTTTAAATCGAAGTTAGTAGCTTCAAGCTCCCTGCGCAAAAGTGCATGAGCAAGGTCTAATTTGGTAGGGAATTCTCCTTTTTTCAGTCCTGCTTTTACTCCCTGCAAATACGGCGAAAGGCTAATCAGTTTATCCATAAAGAAATCGTCGTTGTAGTACATCGCCTTATGGCACTTAATCGGGTGTTCCCCTTTCAGTATGACAAATTGTTCCTCAAACTTGAGAGTGCCTAACTCCTGCGGTAACACCAACGCACGCTGCGCATCATTTTCAGATTCCCCCTGCGAAGTGCCGCCCTTATTACGGCTTTTGCTTTTCCCTTTGGCTTTTAGCGTGGTGTAGCCAAGTTTCGCAGAGACTTCATCGGCGTCGTCCTTCTCGCTTACTGCATAAATAACCCGGCAAGGGTGCATCGACATCAGCGTTTTTGCACCGTAAACCCCGTAAATTTCTATCAGTTGTGAAAGGTTCTGATAGATGGTCAGTAGTTTCAGTTTAAAACCCGCGATAAAGCCGGAAGCCTTTTTGATATAATGCATCGCACCGATTGCCGGAAATTCATCCAGCAGGAACAAAACGTCATGCTTATTTTCCGGTACAAAATCCGGGTTTTCTCGCATATTGACGTCGATAGCGAAATTGAAGAATAAATTCAGGAATTCATCAGCAATTTTTGCATCGTCGGCACTGATACCCAGATACACGGTCATTTTTTCCTTCCGCAACAGGCGTAAATCAAAATCATTGCGATCGGTCGCTTTGCGGAAAAGTGGCAACGTGAACAAATTGAGCTTTTTCTGGAATGTTTCCTCCAGGCTGGACTTCGCTTCCCCTTCTGACTCAAACAGCTTTTTGATTTTGTTCAGCGCATCGGTAATGAGATACCGGTCATTATCATTCTGCGCTTTTTCAATCCACCCTTCGCGGTCGGTAAGCAATTCCTCCTGATTGACGTTGTAGTACAAGTCCAGCACCGTTCCGATGGAAAATAGCGGCTTCACCCCCACCGCTTCCAGGTATTTGCGGTCATACTTCATGGCAAAGTGCAGAAGTTCGGTGTAGGCGATAAATACGCGCCCTGCACCGCTGTTGAAGTGCGCCTCCGCCCCTGCCAGTCCTGCTACCGGCCACAATGTGGTAGACAGGTTCAGCAGATAACCCGCGCCCTTTTCATGGTCGAGATCCACATAGAACAGTGGATTGAAACCGTGTGTCTTGCTGGAAAACGGGTCGAGTAAAAAAACCTTATGCCCCAGCGTCTTCTGCCGGTATCGGCTGGTGATGTTGTAGCACTCCTGCTTCGGGTCGAGCACAACCATTGAGAATTCAAAATCAAGCAGGTTGGGAATGACGATCCCCGCGCCCTTACCGGCGCGGGTGCCTGCCCCCATCGAGACAAAATCAGGTTGCGTATAGCGGAGCAGTTGCCCTTTGTAGCGCCCGATGATCACCCCGCCTTTTTTGTCGTTCCCCCACGTCACCTGTTTGGATTTACGCACATCCGCATCCGTGGCGAACCGCGCCTCGCCAAACAGCGCGGTTTTGGGTTTGCGGTTCCCGGAGAGGATTAACCCCCCCACCATCAACAGCGCCCCCACCAGGCCAACGCCCAGGGCTTTTATTCCGTTGAGCCAGATATCGTGCCTGACGTGGCTGTCCGTCAATACCGTCCACAACATCCCTACGCGCCACGTTTTGATCGTCTGTATCAGGCCGATACCATTAAGCGGATACACGGCCACTGTCGCTATCATCCAGGCCACGGGTAACGTTGCCAGCAGCAGGAATGCCAGTTGTCCCTTATCAAAAGATTTCATCGCGGAACCTCCGCATGTACTCCGCTTTATCCGCCTCCCTGAAGTAGATATCGCCCATATGGCGAACATCGCCCTCAAGCTGAATACTGGCTACCACATCAACGCTGTTCAGCACCTTGCTGAGTAATACGCTGTAGGGCAAATTGCTGCATTCGGTGTTCTGGAAACAGCGGTCAACCAGTCCCTGAATGGCTTCATAAGGTGAACCGGCGTGTACGCTGGTCACACACCCTTCATGGCCGGAACCGACGATCTTGATAAACTCCCAGGCTTCACCGCCGCGCACCTCGGTGATAAGGATGCGGTCAGGGTTCATGCGGTAGTTGGCACGTACCAGAGCACCCGGCGTCACAATCGCTTTGCTGCTGTTGCCGACTTCACTCGGATAGAACAAATTCACATAGTTTTTATGCTGTTTGAAAAACACCTCCGGGTTATCTTCGATGGTGGTGATACGCAGGTACAATGGAATATAATCAATCAGGGTTTTCAGATAGGTGGTTTTTCCGCTGCCGGTTTCACCACAAAACACCATCGTTTTGCCGTACTCCATGCACTTCTCGATGAACTTTGGAATATTGCGTTCCTTGTACAGACGGAGCAATTCAGCGTTATGCGATTCTTCCTGTACCTTGCCCTGCACCCTGTCGTAAAAGCCGTTGTCAATATAAGACTGGTGAGGAATTTGCATCGTAGAGGGTTTGCGCAAGGTAATTGAAACCGTGTCCCGCTGACAGGCAGGGGGAATAATGACCTGACAACGTTCCCCTGTATTCAGGGTTGCCGATAAAATAGGTTTGATATCCGAAATGTATTCACCGTGATAAGTCGCAAGCAGGCGAGAAAACTTCTCGCAATCGTCAAGCGTGAGCGGAACTTCATGCCGTTCCCACTTGCCGCGTATTTTGGTAAACAGTTCCCCCGGACGGTTGACGGCGATTTCCGTCAATCCTTCCAGGTCGAGGAAATCACCGAAAAGGCGGCGAGTCGTGTAATTCAGGCTGTTACTGTCTGACATGGTTTACCTCTTTAGTTTGAGTTGGTAGATATGCGAAAAATCAATATCCTGATTGGTAATAAGCGTGATAATTTCACCCTGATTTTTATAAAGCGTTGGAGGAATATTGATGCTGTTTTTCAGCGTTTCTTTTGCCATATCCGCAAAGGCTTCACGGCTGTTTTCGGTGTAATCAGTATTGCGGTCTTTCTTCCCTGCCTGATTCGATAGCGCCCCCATCACATCCGGCACCATTCCCACCATTAATGCCCCACTAAAACGCTGGACGTAGTGGTTATCTATCCATCCCGACACCCCGGCCTCGCCAAGTTCCCCAGCGGCGCTACTGTCACCCCCTGCATCCATCGGGATATCGAGATAAGGCGGCTGCGCGGTACGCAGCTTGCGCACGATGATGAATGCGCGGCCTACACCGTGGGCGAGCGTACCGCTTTTATATTCCAGACTGGCGAGCGTGCCTTTATCCAGAAGCCGCGTATTCCCGCTGGCGCTGTAGATATCTTCGGTCAGGACGCATTGCAGTTTTCCGGCCACGTCAGAGACAAATCGCCGCGTCAGGGCGCACGGAATGGCACGATTCTCCGGGATGTAGAGATCGGGGTTGTAAGGGATGCGCGTCACTGCCTTGAGGGATTGAGGCGTCGTCCCGGCCGGTACGCCCTGCCCGTCAGTCTTCACGCTGGTGCTGTCGCTTACCGCCCCCTTTTCCTTACCTTTTTCCTCACTGCGGCTTCGCGTGGTGCTTCCTGATGCAGTCGCGGTGCTCACAGAAGCCAGGGCGCGTGAGAACACGGCGGGTTTAGGCGGCGGTGGCGGGTTCTTTCCTCCGGTATCTGCTGCCTGCCCGTCAGTATCCCCTTCGGTATCGCCGTCACCGCTTCCCCCAGGGAAAGGGTTATCCTGCCCCAAATCGTTGCGCACGTTGGCCGTCTTTCCTCCCGTGCTGACGGCGTTATCGGTGGTCTGCTCTTTTTTTCCTTGCCCTGTATAGGTTCGCCAGACGTTCATACCAACCAGTCCGAAAACCACAGCCAGCAAAATAAATCCAATCAGCCATTTAAGCAGCTTGTCTTTTTTCCCTTTTTTGATTTTGGTCACTTCCGGTTGATGGACTTCCTGCTCATTGTCTTTGTTCTTTTCTTTTAATTCCTGCTCCTTCTGTTGCTTTAATAACGATTCTTTTTCTGCTGTTGTTAATTCACGTTCCGGCGCTACAGGGGAATGCGCGTGCTGTTGCTTTTCCGCCAGTTCGCGCATAATTTCATCCGGCGTTTTATCCTGTTCATCACTCATTATTCTTTCTCCACTCGTTCAATCTGCGGGGAAACCGTATTGCCATCTTTTACCTGCACTTTCCCAAAACCTTTATTGACAATACCGATAACGGCATTGCCATAACGCAATACAAAGGCAGGGTTGACCTGCTGAATAACCAGATACTTGATATCTGCCTTTTGTTTTACACTGGTATTAAGAATTTGCTCCCGCCCGTCGATATAAGAGAAAGCGGCGGGAAATTTTTTCCCTGGCTTAAAGCCGACATAGGTAAAGCGGCCATCATCGTAAACCACATCCGGCATAATCATGCTGCTGTTGGCCTTATCTTTACCGGGTCTGGCATAGTATTCCCAGTTACGCGGGTACTGTGCATTTTCCAGTGCACGGGCAATGGCTTCACGCTCTTTGGCCTGCTGCATTTCCTGTTGACGTGCTGCGGCCATTTTCTCGGCTTTGGCGCGGTTCTCCTGCGGGTAGGTATAGCTGACGACGAAAGCCGGTTGAACAGGCGTTTTTCCGGGTTCGGTGACTTTCAATTCCAGCGAGTAATACCGCTTACTGGTGACGACAAACAGGTTAGTCGTCCAGTCCTGCGGAACGGGTTCATAAACCCGCTCCGTGCGCGTTTTTTGTCCCTCGCTGTCGGTCACTTCCTCGGTCTGCGTGACCGGCACCGGCATCACATACACCCGGTTGGCGTCATGCTGAACATCCCAGCCCTTTGCCATGCCGGAACGGGCGTCGATCACCGTTTCATCATCGTCAAATACCAGCGTGGAAAGGAACGCCACCTGCGTGTTAATCACCGTGGTGTTGTACGGGTTATAGCTGACCTGCTGCATCCGGCTGTCATATCGGCTCCCCTGCGGCGTGGCCGCCGCCTGCACCCCTCCGGCAACCAGAGAGAGCGCGAGTAAAACAACAGTGAATTTCATCGCGTTACCCCCTGCTCACGTTCAGTGGAATAGGTTGTGACGATAAAGCCCAGCGGATTTGCTTCTCGCTGGCTTTCTGTCAGTTCTTTTTCCGGGATATAGCGGAACGTCAGACGCGCAACCCAAAACTCCACGTCTTCTTCGCGGGTCTTGGTATCCCTGATTGTTTTCTTGTAGCGAACGGTCGCTACCTTATCCGGGTCTTTGGCATCGGTAATAAAGTCAGAAACAATACTGATTAATACCTGTTTCTGCGCATTGTGATAAATTTTATCCGGCGATGTTCTGCCTGAAAAAATATCCAGATAGGCGTTATTGACTTCATTACTGTTAAAAAGCTGCGTGACGGTATAATCATTCTGCAATGCAAAATAGTTATAACCTTCGCGCCGCTTAATATACTCTGCCACCCAAAACTTATTCATTACCTCATTTTCATTAAATGTGACGCTGTTAACCATCGTCACCCGCTCAGTTCTGCCGGTAATGCCGTCAGTAACATATAATGCAGTTTCAGTTTGCTTTAATGGCAACAGAATAACGACGGCAATAACTGCCAGCGCCGCAATACCGAGACAAATCCCGCCAAAGACAAACCCCGCCTTTCTGTCGCGGCTGTCTCTTTCCAGCATATGTTGCTCAAAGTTTTTCGCCGTTCGCGTGACGCGCTCTTTTTCAGACATTTTTCATCATCTCCGGTGAGTTAATTGGAATGAGTTCCCCCGATACGTCAGGGGGTAACGGCGAATGTGACGCGCATGACGTCAGAGCGCAGGCAAGCGCCAGCGCAATGATTATTTTCATTGGATGTTCCTTTACTTTTAAATCGAGAAAGTTGCGGTGAGGTAACTGCGAGTCATTGTCGTGTTGAAGGGTTCAGAAAGTATTATGCGGCTTTCTCCTTTTTCCTCGCCCGGCGCTGTTGAATTTTTTGAACCACGGCACGGGTTCCCCGTGCAGCACCGTAGCCAATCATGGCCGATGCCCCGCGCGATTTTTTTTCATCCAGCTTGCGCCCTGCGCCACCCTCAAAAAGGCCATGCCCGGCACCTTTGGCTCCGCCTGCAACGCTTCTGGTTGCCCCCATAGCCGCTTTAGCGGCCACACCGGCACCCAGGCCAAGCCCTACCATCGCCATACCCTGCACAGCAGCGTTGACGCTTACCCCGGCAATCTGTCCCGCCGCTTTTGACGACAGCACAACTAAAACGCCGGATATTACCCCTGCTACTCCCGCCATAAGTCCCATTGTCATAAGGTTCGAGAATTCAGCTTGCTGCACCATCTGAGAAAATATTTTGTTGATAAAGCGGATAGCCCCCATCATAACAATCGAGGCAAACATGATAGTCAGAATGGAGGAAAAAATTGCCTGCAACCAGTTATTAAACATCTGACGAAGGAAACCAAACATCAGGCAGAAAATAAACACCGGTGCTGTAACGCACAGCAGCAAGATTGTGTATTCCGCCGCCAGATAAACCAGAGCGGTTACAACCAGTACAAACCCTCCACCTATTAAGGTAAGCAGAGCGCCAATACCTCCGGCGATCTTCACGTAATCTGAAGTATCTAATTGAAGTAATTTAGCAGCGACTTGTTGTATTTTTATCCACAACTGGTCGAGGAACAACCAGGGATCTCCCCCTGCCAACCCCTCTTTAAGCCCCTCAATCGCTGCAATAGACATATCAAGCCACCCTCCCGCATTAGTGATAAACAGCGTAATCAATGCCATTTTAGCAATGTTGTAGGTTAGATCTTCGAGTGGTTTTTGGTATTTACCTGCGACAATTTGATAAGCATTAACCAATAGATAAAGCGTAAAAGCCGAGGTAAACAGGGTGGATATAAGGGAACCATAGAAAGCCATTTTCCCTTGAGTGGCTGTTTTTAATGCCGCCATGATAAATTTATCCATTACCTGAAAAAAATCAGCATCCATAACAACTCCTTATCCCCGCATCAGCGGGGATATTATTATTTACTTGAGTATCTCTTTAAATTTAGCACTTAGCTCTGGATGTTTTTTTGCATCAGAATATTCAACAGCCGCATATAATGCAGCATCACATTTTTCACTGATAGATTTGGTTTCCTTACAACTCTTGTAGTCAGAAAATGCCAAATCAGGGTTTTCGGCATAAATTTTTTCGTATTTATCCGTTTCATCTCCCATACCACTAAACTTCGGAATAGGTGCGTGCTCTTGGTCATACAAAAACTTACCTTGTATTGCATTCTTGCAGTTGGGTGTATCATCACCACTTTTATTACATTCTTTGACCTTTAATATTGCTTGGTCTTGATTTTTGTACCACCAGTCTACCGATTTCGTGTCCTCCTTACATCCCGATAAAACTAATCCACCAATCATCATCAAAAATACCAGCACTATCTTTTTCATGAACCTAAATCTCCAAAATGGGGAACAGGTGCGTTAAACTGCTGTTCGTTAAACGCCTTGCGCATTTTCTGCTCTGCCAGCTTATCACGTTGTTCAGCCGCTTTAATGTTCATTTCCCAGGCGCGGGTTAATGAGTTGAGCTGTACGCTTTTTGCCTGAATGGTGTTTGCCAAATCCTGAGACTCTTTGCTGTCTTTGGCGTAGGCGATGCGGTCTGTCAGCCCCCCTATCTCGTCCAGCGCCTTGTTTACCTGTGATTGCACATCCAGCGTCTGTTGCAACACATAGCCCTTGTTGATGGCGTTTTTCTCGCAGGCCGTCGCGTAGCTGGACGACTGTTCCTTAGCCGCCGGTTCACATTCATCGAATGCCTTGAATCGGTCATACAATCGTTTGGCATCCCCTGTAACCGGGCTGTCTGACAGTAGCAGGTCGTTAAGACTGATCCCCTGCTTCTGCAATGCTTTGATATCGTCTTTCAATCCTTTGGCCTGTGCAACAAGCCCCTGAATATCCCGCAGCCCCGTGGCCGTAGCCAGTTGGTCTTGATAGGCTCGGATCTGATCTTTATAGTGCTGCGCGGTTTCCAGCCATTCCTTCGCCTCTTTAGCCCATTGCTGTGCATTCGCTATTTGCGCTGCACCGTCGAATACCGGTATTCCGCCTGCCTGAGTCGGAACAGAAAAAACAAACAAGGTGGCCGACAATACGGCCACGCTTAATGATTTAATTTTCATACTATTTTTCCTTAAAGTGCTCTTTCAAGGTAACGGTCAATCCAGTCTTCCGGTTTCATTCCCGGACGCCAGATCTCGTCGAAGATTTCGAGGTTGGGTTCACCTGCGCTGAGGATTTTCAGATAGTCCCCCATCGCTGACAGGTCGAATTTGACAAGGGCGGCAAATTTCTTCACTTCCCCGCGCCGCAATGCACTTTTAACCACCAGGAACTGACGCGAACCGGGGTCGAGCGTTTTGATGATATTGAAATGCGCCGGGTCTACTTTTGCTTTCTCAACATAATCGTCGTAATCGGCATCCGGGTTCGCCATCCAGATACTGGTTTCAGTGACCTCCATCGCCGCTCTGGCGATTTTGTTTTTCACCACTTCATCCAGGGATTGCGTGGCGAAGATCACCACCCCATTCAGTTTGCGAATAACCTTGAGCATGTTATAGGCAAAGTCGGTGAAAGCATCACTGGTGAGCCATTTCCAGAATTCATCCATGATGATCACCAGACGGCGGCCATCAAGCAGGCTGGTGACGCGATACAGCAGATAAAACGAAATAGCGGCGCGGGTATCGGCATCGTCGAGAAACTCTGTGCCGTCGATACCGAAATTATCCACGTTGCGTACATCGAACGTGTCAGCTTCGTTATCGAATACCCAGCCAAACTCACCGCCCTGCTTCCATTGCTTGAGGCGGATACGCAGCCCGTTTTCCTGTGCTTCGACAGTCGTCGGCTCATTGAGGTAGCTCAAAAGCTGTGTGATACCGTACTGTCGCTGTGTCAGCGGCATATCCATCACATCATCAACGGCCTGAAACAAATCATCTTCCTGCCGGTCACTGAGCGGTTGGCCGCGCCGGGTGACGATCAGCTTCATCAGGTCTTTAACGAATTTGCGATTGCGCCTGGTGCTATCCAGTGCAAACGGGTTCCACCCTGACGGTTCCCCGGCACGAATGCGGTAATATTCACCGCCTAATGCACGGATGGCGACTTCTGCCCCACGGTCTTTATCGAAAAATACGGTCGTCAGCCGCTTGCTTTTCGCCGCTGGCGAAAAGGTGGCGTGATTTCGGTATTTCTGCATCGCGTAGGCCAGCATATCGAGCAGCATGGTTTTACCTGCCCCGGCTGTACCGATAATCTTCGCATTCCCCAGGCGCTGCCGGTTAAAGTCGTCGTCTTCAAGTAACGACTGGTGAAGGTTGAGGTAGTAGGCATCCCGACTTTCGGTATCCAGCATCAGCATCGCTTCCCCCCAGGGCAGCCGATCACGTTTCCCGCCGTAGACTGAATGAAACGCGGTCATATCGGCAAAGTTCTGGCTACTGATCGGCACGCAACGGGGGCGCAGATTATAGTTTCCCGGCAACTGTGCAAAGAACGCGGCGGGTAGCGCAATTTGCGCCAGCGTGACAATCATCCCCAGGTCAGTGAGCGTGGCGCGAATGTCGTTGCTGTCACGAACAAGCTGATCCAGCGAATCCGCGTACAGCACGAATGAATAATGCCATTTACCCACGCTGACATCGCCACTGGTGATCATATCTCGCAGTACGTCCAAATCCACCTGTTCTGACACCGCATCATCCTGAGCGCTATTCAGTGCCTTACCTTTGCTCTTGATGGTTTCCAGCGCTTCGGTTTTGCTCATGCAGGTAAACGACTGCGTAGTAACATATTCTGCCTGCTCAAACAAAAGCGCATCGAGTCCGCCAACGTCCACATTGCCCGGCAAATTTTTTATTTCTATGCAGCGAAAAAAGCGCTTTCGGTCAAACTGATTGGCCTGACCGGAATCACTGCTGAAATACAGGTCAGCACTGCCAAGGACGTTATAGAAAGGGATATTTCCGACTCTGATTTTTTGCCACTGTCCACTTATCAGGTAGTTGAAGAAACTGAGCAAAGATGAATACACCTTTTTCCCTTCTTCAATCAGGCCGAGCGGGACAGGCCGATAATGCCGGAGCATTCCTTCTACCGTTTCGCGGATTTCATTCATGCGCACAATGGCTTCATCCTGCGATTTCTGCTGGTACGCTCGTCCTTTTGCCTTTCTTTCCAGCTTTTCTTCCCGGTTGAAAGGGATATAGCAGACGGTGAAGAAAATCCGGTTACGATAGAAAGGCGTTTGCCCCATGTCGTTGTAATAACGCTCCATGACCTTATCGGCAAATTTATTACCGGAGACAGAATTGAAACGGTCGAAATACTTTTCACGAATCGTATGCACGTAGAAAGTGACTGTTTCACCGGAAAAAGAAACCAACGCCTTATTAAACTGTTCGGAAAGCAATTCAAGGGCTTCTGCGGTCTGGCACTGAAAGGCTTCCCCCTGTAATTCCCATGAGGCAACATAATCAACACGTTTTGTCTTGCAAATAAAGGGATGAATATGCGTTGAGTAGGGAATGAATTCCTCAACCGGTTGCCGTTGATTGAGTTTCATATTCGCTAAAAACTCCTTGATATCGATATTGTCATAGCGGGTATGACTTATAGATCTGGCTTTATAGAAGCGGGTAGCAACATTCCGCGATAAAACCAGCCCCTTTTTTCCCAATGTTTTCCACCAAACCCACATTAATGAAAAAACGTGTTCATCGCGTGAAGTAATACGGCGCATTAAGAAATAGAGTGCTGGAATGAGCAACCAAAGCCATTTAGTCACAATGAGTCCGATAATGGCAATGGCGATAACAGACAACATGAAAGGGGCAATAGGCACGCCCCTGAGCAGCGTCGGCCGTGTCAGAGCCTTATAGACGGTAGCCATATGCCCCTCCTGTCAGGCCGGGATGATATAGGCGACGAGTTCAGCAATACCCACGATAATGCACGAACCGATGATGACATTACTGAATTCACTGAGAGCCTCTTTACGCCACAATACCTTAAAGGCCACATACAGCCCCGCCAGCGTGGCGGTCGCAATAGCGATGGAGTGTAAGCCAACAATCAGCGCGTTAAGTAACTTGTTAACCGGTTCAAACCCTGCCGCAAATGCAGGTGAGGCCAGCATGAACAGAACAAACACAGTAACAGCCGATACCGGCTTCTTGAATACCGCTAAATATTTCATTGATATTTCCTTGTAAACTATTGGGTGGCTTTTATATCACCACGGACGAAATGCGAGGGGTAAACAATGACAATCTGAGTAGGAATAATTACGTTAGTCTCTTTTCTCTTTACTGCCTCCTTTTCATTAAAATCCTGCCGGGTTCCCGGCACTACATAAGGCATATTCGGTTTATATCCGATACGTTCTATGTAGCTGGTACTATTAAATTCATTTTCCTTTTTAGTGCCTGTTGTGAAATTACCTGAATAGTAACAACTCAACGCACGTTCAAGAGAACCCCCGCGAAGATAGCAATCAGAAATTATCTTTTCAAAGACAGACAAATTATGACATGGAGAGAACAATTTTTCGGCCGTCATGCCATATTTAGCAAAATTGGTACTGGTGATTTGCATCAGACCAACCGAATAGCGACGTTGCTTTGATTCAATGCGATTGACGATAGCCAGGGCATCATTCTTATTCGTTGGGAAATACGATATCACCCCCTTATCACCCGGTTTACGTTGCGACTTGGGAACTATTTCAGCGATTGCATAGGGATTGTAACCCGATTCTGTTTTTGCCACATCCTGCGCCGTAGTGGGGTGAACCGTGGCGGCACATTGCATAGCAAGCGCGAGAAAGGTTGATGTTGAAAGCATGTTACCTCACTTTTTTTCACCCTCATTCAGGAAAATTTTTTTTGCCTGCTCACCGTAATTTTCAATCAAAAACTGAACAAACGCCGAAGCGGTTAATCGCTTACCGCGCATGTAGCCAACTTCCAGTACAATCTTTTCAAGGTATTGACGTTGACAGGCAGGGATATAAACATTGTTATATATACGTTTTTTTTCAGGCTGCATCTTTCCTCTCTTTCCTGATATTAGATTTATGAATAAGCGTCATTAACTTACTGGCACGTTCCAGGGGAGAAGTGGTGTCGTATATTTCAATAATCTTTGCAACATCAGCTTCATCTACGCCAATGCACTCATATACACAACTATCACTTCTTATAATTCGCGCCTCGGCACAACGGAGAGCACGTATAGTTTGGGCGGATATCCGCTGCATATCACCGCCAAAACGTACAAAATCCACTGCACCAGGCATTCTTCGGAATACTGCAACGGGGATCTGTTCTGGATTAAAATGCACGAAAACGTACCCCTCAAAAGCCGGATGTACGCTATGACGGATACACTGCTTTTTATCCTTTCGAAGTCGCCCTGAATGGATCATGGGACAACAGAACTCAACATTTGAATCACCCAGAACTGACAGCAGTTTTCGCCAGTGATTTTGCGAAAAGCGTAACAAATACCAGTCCTTATGCCATTCCTGCATAGGGAACCTCCTTTGTCTGATTCATTTTGATTTGGGTCAGGACAATAGCTCACGCAGTGCCTTGACCCCGTGGCAGTTGGTATAAAGAAAGGATGTAAAACTAATACTGTGATTGTGTATAAATGTTGCTCAGACCGCTAATCGTTTGTGCAGATCGAATTTTCATCATCGATCGTTCAAAACGATCAAAACCCACATTACCTGAGCGGGCTACTTAACAGACAGTATACTGTGTTTTTATACAGCCAATAGCACAGATCGTCAACATCCAAAACACACCCACTGAGCAACATATAATCACATATTAGCATAGCGCACAATAGTAAACTTTACAGTGGAAATACGACTTAGTGAGAAAAGATTAGTATTGCTAGCCTCATGTTTTCAGGACATGAGGCAGAAGCTGATGATTGGGAAGAGATTGCGCGAGGCAAGAAAAGCAGCAAATATGACGCAGGGCGAACTGTCTATAAAGGCAGGGCTGGACGATGGCTCAAACAGCAAAATATCCCACTATGAAACAGAACGCTACCAGCCACATTACAAAACGGTGTGTTTACTGGCAAGCATACTCGACGTGCCGGAATGCTACTTTTATTGCCGCGATGAATCGATGGCTGAAAACATTCTGGCTATTCACAAAAAAAATAAGCGATACCATCTGTCACCAACAGAAATTAACGAACTGGAAAGGGCAGAAAAACAACTGGAAGAAGCCACCAACACGGTTAAAAAATTACTTAGCCTGAGACTGGATATCGAGGCCGCTGATCTTCTGCCCGGTTCGCTAAAACCTTAAAACTTAAATACCCCTATCTTGATCCCCATTTTCTGCTGTTCCTGCAATTTCACCGAAGCCTGGTGATTTTGCCTGAACAGTGAGTATCCGCGTTGCTGCTTGAGAAGCTGTTCAGGCGTATCAAGTAACTTAACCTTCTCGAAGGGTGCAGGTTTTATGCCTAAAGCCCCTTGATTCTCAATACGCCAGTTATTACGTTTATGCTCCGCCCACCCTTGCTTCTGGCCTTGACCGTCCGTGAGTGGAACCTTAACCGTGGTTTCACCTTCTTTGCGCATTTTTATTATGCTCCCTTGCCTTACTCCTTCACGCTTGATTTCATCGGCCAGATTACTTCCCCATCGGGTAAACTCTGTTTTGTTTTTCAACGTGCGCAACGTAATATAATTATTTTGCTTATTTTTAGGGTCAAAAAGATAGTTAGTACGGCCAAATTCCACAACTTCAAAGAGGTTACGTAACCTGTCTGGTTCACGTTTGAGTTGCTCTTTTAACCCCATATTATATTTGTGGGTACACTTAACGTTATATCCCATTTTTTGTAGGTTAGTGGCAAACTTTTCCCTAAGTTCCCGTAAATCTTTCTTTCGTATATTTATCCGCTTACCGCTGTTATCCGGTATACGTAGCAATGCATGGACGTGCGGATGATGTTCCTTATCAGTATGATAAGCCATCATAAAGCGATTATCGGGATATTTTTCACGCAAGGTATCTTCGACGGCTTTTAATACATCATTCTCTGGTACACCCGCAATTTTAGGCGAAGAGAATGAGAAATTATGTACCAGGTTAGGTGCACGATCATGGTTATAGATTTTTTTATCTTCATCATCGAGCATAGATTCATAGGCTTCTTTTCTTTGTTCCCGGTCAGCGATATTATATTCAACCCCATTAGAATCTTTAAGTCTGATTTCCCCTTCGCGGGCTATATAGTTGATTTCATTTTTAACGCCGCGACACTGATTTGCACTCCCCGTAATTTTAACCATAACCTCACGACTGGCGCCCTTTTGAAGCGTCCGGCTTAAGGTATTTTTGTCGTAGTTTACGCCGCCGTTTCTCATTTTAAAATTATGCGGCGTTCGTCGGGCTTGTTCCTGCTGCCCTTTTAATTTTCTGGCGCGATATTCAAAATCACTACCTTTTTTCGACTTTGCCATCTCTCACCCCTTCGGTTCGTTTCTGAGTTTAACAGAGCGAATATTCACCGCTGAATTTGTTAGTTTTCTCACTGCTTTTTTAACGGTTTCAACCTCACGGGTAAGGCGTTTAACATCTTCCCACAATGATTCATGCGATACATCGGCGTAGTCCCGATTACGAATAATCGTTGACAGATTGCGCCCAACCGTATTTACCGCATTCCGTGCCAGGCGTAATTCTGCCAGTTCTTCATCCAGCAATACAGGTTCTTCTGTCATTGCCAGATCAAGCAAAAATCGAATTTCTTTCGATACATGCCATCCGTGTTGGTTTGCTCTGTACGTCAATTTTTCTAACATCACATCTGAAAATCGTATTTGTCGCACATGATTTAACTGCTCATTACTCGCTGGAGTCTGGTTGCTTTCCTCGACTTTTCCACTCGCTATACGATGTGCCATAGAAGAAAAAAACCTTGCCGGATTCATGCTGCTGCTTTGCAGTAAAATTTTTTCCAGTCTGTTATAATTATCATTGTCCATTCTGAAACTAATATATTTCATCATTACCCCCAAAAACCCCGTGTAGCGGCTGGCGTAGCCACTACAAATGTGCACATTTGTAGTGGCTACGCCTATCCGGGGTCTTGTGTTTTAATCGACTCCGTTGTCTAAATTTACTACAGCCTAAAAGGTATGGCAAACAGCGCCCGTTCTGGCGTCGCTATAGAGTTCTTTCGCCTCCGGCCATCGGGCTATTGAGTTGCTTTAAATTTCGGGGATTAAAAGATGGTCTTGCAGTGAGGGGGGTTGTCACGGCTAACGCCGTAACGCTTTTTGAGTCCTCGCTTCGCTGCGGGGGTCTCCGGCGCGTTGCGCCTCCATGCCCTTCCAGGGCATAAAAATGGGGCTGTTAAGCCCCTGTGAAGTGAAGTTTTAAACCAAGTGCTTTTGTGATTTTAGAGACAGTCTGGAATGATGGATTTCCTTCACCGGATAACGCCTTGTAAATTCCCTCCCTGGACATACCAACTTCTTTAGATAGCTGACTTATGTTTCTTGCTCTGGCTATGTTACCTAATGCTTTAAAAAGATATTTTGTATCATCTTCTTCAATTGCCGCATTAAGATATTCCTGAATATCTTCTTCATCTTCAAGAAATTCAACAACATCAAATTTTTTAAGTTCTTCTTTCATACTAAAACCCCCACTGTTTAGCTAATTGTTTCGCTTTTCTGATATCTGCTTGCTGCGTGCTTTTATCTCCACCACAAAGCAAGAGAATAATTTGATTGTTTTTGTTTCCAAAATACACACGGTAGCCTTTACCCTGATGAATCCTTAATTCTGATAATCCGTCACCTATTGGCTCCACGTCTCCAAAATTTCCGTCCTCCATGCGCTCAAGTCGCATCAATATTTTTGCCTTTGCCGTTCTGTCCTTCAAAGACCTGAGCCACTTTTCAACTTCCGGCGTCCGTTTTATTTCTATCATTACTCGTCCTCCTGATAATAGTAAGTATAGTATTATCTATTACTTGTGTCAACTATAGTTAACAACCCTTTTCCCGTTTTTGTGTTATTAAAAAAAGGGGCATCATGCCCCTTTCATTTTACGTTAAAACATCGCGTAACCTTGCAGGTAGTTTAACCACCACCTGAATTGCTCCCACTCCGTGCCTTTCATCGCAGGAATGCGCGTTTCCCAGCCTTTGACAAGAGAATCCGCAAGCTGTACGATTTGATGCGTTGACATTTTAAAACCTCATTCAGTTTTGTTTGTCGATAACGTGATCAGGTTGTAGTAGCAACCTGATCACACCTTTCAGCGCTTTACTTTTCATCCTCCTTTTTTTTCCACGTTAAACATTCTATATATTCCTTTAAACTTAAAACCTCGTCACCTTCTTTTAAAGAATCGAAATAAATTTCATATTCTTTTTCATACATTTCTAAGGTTCCTTTATCCATCGTGTTTATTCCCTCTAAACTGGCAGGGTTTCCCCCGCCGTTTTGGTTAGTCGATAATTTCAAAATCAACATTAGAAGGATTTACGCCGCATTTTTTGGCGATAATCTGGATCAAGTTTTCCAAATCAGCATGGCTTTTCACTTCAAATGTTTTAGAAATACCGTAGCTATTCATGAACGCTTTACCGTCCTGAATTTCAGCTTTAGTGAAAGAGAATTTAAAGGTGGCTGGATAGGTGAGATTTAAGATGGTTTTCATTTTTTAACTCCTGCCGCTGTGCGGCGTTGGTGATTGAGGTTTTTCCCTCTCGATGTAGTAATAATAGGTCATTAGTGACCTATTGACAAGTGATTTATTATTAACAACGATTAATTTTGTGATGGGTTTCATGCTTTTTAAATCCGCGCCAGCGGATGAAAGGGGCGAACCGATGCCGCAGAAAATCCCCGCCATTTCATCGCCCCGAAGCGCGGCGCAGCCGCTACTGTGTCCACCGGAAACGTCATACCTTCTTGCCGCCCTGTAAAGCCCAAACGGGATCACCGACGACGACAACGCCGATTTGCGCCGCAGAATGCCGCAGTTAGCGCGAGCGTAGCGAGTTCACGCCGTCCGGCTGCAAGTCGGGCGGGGCGCTGTACTGCGCGTGTGAGCGTCAGCGAACTACGGGTGCAATGCCTCGCGCTTGCACAAAACATAATCAGGATGCTCGCCAGCCAGTAACAAAAGATAGTTAAATTCTATTGGCGATAGTGTTGTATTGCTGGCTGTCGTTTGTGGTTCTTCCTTACGCCGCCATGATCGCGCGGTCATTCCGAACATTTCCGCACATTCTTTCTGCGTTAGCCCTATTTTTTTTCGCAAAATTTTGATGTTTTCAGGCGTATTAATCAGCATGTAGCCCCTCGATTTCTTCAACCATCTGAACAATTATTGACTTATCTTTCTCCCTTAAACCATTTGCATTAAAATCTATATCCTCGAAATTATTTTTAGTAAAACTAAAATCACTGACCGTTTTCGTTGTTGCTTTAGTTTTCCCCTGAGTCAATTTTTTAGAAAATGTTTTAACCCTTTTTACAAGATGATATATATCACCTTCCTTCTCAAGATAATATTGAGCATCGCCCTTTGACTTTTTCATAACTGTTTTATTGCTCCTGTTAGTTTAATCAACTGATCCACACTCAAACCCTGAACAAAAAGCCCGTAACCGTTGAAATGATCGGTAATTTTTCCATCAAGCCCGTTTTCCGCTTTAAAGCCCGTCAATGCATTATGCCAGTGATTCAGTGTTACAAGCTGCGCCAACATCCCTTTGATGATTTTTTCCTGCTCCTGCGCGTCCCGTTGCTTCTGCTCTGCTTCCTGCGCCTTTGTTACATCCTCCTGTGCCTGTATCAGTATTTTACGGCGTATATCCTCGGCAATGCCCGTGGCGTTTCGTGACGGCGACACGGTACACCGTGCGCCGTATCCGTGCCACTGGCGGGATTCAACGAAACCATGAATCACCAGACGGCCTTTATCTTCCCGTACCGTGATAGCGTAACGCTTTAGCGCTGGCGTGGTGAGTTTTACCCGGTACGGGCAATCATCAAGCAGATTGACGCGCCAGCCGTTCCCCAGCAGACGGGCGACGACTTCAAAAACGGGTTTATAGCGTTCAAAAAATGAATTCATGCTTAACACTCCTTCCGGTAACACATACTTTGTTTGTTGTGTTTGGGGGCTTGCGCCCCCGTTCCGGTTATGCGCGGTTTTCAACTTTCTGAAAACCTGTAGCCTTGCGCTGACCTGTCGTGCCGTACATTTCACGGATTTCGTCAATGCTGTGTTCTTTGCGGTTACGGCTCGCCTTATACTCGTCAGGGCGGTAAAACCACATTTGCTTTTTGCTCGCCCATTTGCAGCCCAGCGCCTTGATCGCGTCCTTGTGCGCTTTTGTGTCGCCGCTGATCCAAATCCAGTTACCTGCCACTTCGAAAATCACGCCTGGCATACCCTGTAAAGCATTGAGCACGTTTTCTAGTTCTTCCCCGTAGTTGTATCGGGCGCTATCGTCGCTGCTTTGAGCTTCATTGATGCGGTCGATATTCTGCATCAGAAAATCATATGCGGCATTAACGGCTTTCATCATTTCCGCTGCTGTCGGATTCTCGCGGTTTTTGTCAGGATGAAATTTTAGCGCCGCCTGTTTGTAGGCTTTTTTAACGTCCTGCTCGGTCAGTTCACCTGAAAGGCCAAAGATATTAAGTGCTTGCTGAATATTCATTTTTTAGCTCCTGCCGCTGTGCGGCGTTGGTGATTGGGGTGTTCCCCCTCTTGATATAGTATATCATAGGTCATTTATGACCTACTTACAAGTCTTTTTGAGGTTTTTTTATGTTGCTCTGGCGATGGGAATCAGAATACCGCTGGTACGAGGCCGAAATCTTGTGCGACTTGTTCGGTGACTGGCTGATCGTCCGGCGTTGGGGCGGGCTGTACAGTGGCCGTCACGGCGAAAAAACGGAGGTCGTGGCGGATCTACTCTCTGGCGTAGCCGTGCTGTTTGCCATCGACAGGGAAAGGAAGTCCAGAAAACCACCCTACAAGCGCCTGTAAGCCCCTCTCTGCTGTTAAGCCTGTTTTTTTGCATCACGGCACAATTTCACCAGAAAATCGCTCCTGTGGCGTTTTAGCCCGTCAGAATCAAAGAAATCCAGCCAGAATGATCGCAGCGCTCGCCGCAAGAACGGATTAGGGAGCGGCAACGCCGCGAGTCTGTCCGTTCGAGGAAGCGCAATATCATCAGGTGCTGATATGAGCACGGTCACACGAAGGTTAAATTTTGCACGATTTGCTTTTGGGTAGGTTTCGCAGGTGCCTGGATGATCTGCACCCCGCTTGTCTGCAAAGTTATCCACAGGTTCAGGGGGTAAAAATCGGTTAATAGATCAGTTATGTATGAGTTAAAAGAAGTTAAAGGGAAAATAACGATTGTAATATGCTGATATTAAAGGGTAAACACGATGCACCGGTTTTTAAATCCCGATAGTTGGTTTTTAAATCCCGATAGTTGGTTTTTAAATCCCGTGTACGTGGTTTTTAAATCCCGTGCGGTTATGGCACTTTTCCACAAAAAAGAGGGGCAGTGTTGCCTCAAAAGCGCCCGTTTTGGTTGACGTGGTTTTTAAATCCCGATATAAAAGGTGTAAGGTTTTTAAATCCCGATAATTTTTCTTTGGAAACATGGTGTTTTTATGTTGCCAGTGGTTTTTAAATCCCGAATCGACGAGTAAGCAAAGTGCTGGTAACACCTTGCTTACTCTGACCACAACCCTGATTAGGCCAGGACTGAGGCTATGCATGATCCTAACGAGATAGAGCGAGAACGCAACTTGAAAACCCTACGCCCCCGTAAACATGAAATTGACTTCTTCATCGCTGATGAAGTGGAGTTATCCGGCTTTCGTGACGAGATGGCCAGTATGGAGCATCCTTTTTTTGCCCTAAAAGGAGGGGACGATAAAGTCAGAGAGTATGTAAGCGGTAACGTGATTCTGACCGTAAGGCCGTCCGTGGGGATAGGTCTTGCGACAGTTTTTGATAAAGATATCTGGATTTATGCAATATCGAAACTGCAAGAAGCCATCAATAATGGGGAGGGAACAAGCCGTGAAGTTTATTTCACTCCTTATGATTTTTTTGTTACGACTAATAGAGATAAGGGAGGTAAATCATATAAGGAATTAGAGAAAGGGCTGGATAGATTGAAAGGAACTACTATTAAAACCAATATACTGTATTCTGAGCAAAAAAATGAATTGGCAGGTTTTGGTCTAATCGATGACTGGAAATTGAATGTAGAAAAGAAAGGCAAGCTAGATATAGGCATGGTTATGATAAGATTACCTGAATGGCTTTATCAGGCATTGCAAAAAAAGAAAATTTTAAAAATAAGCCCTGATTATTTCCGCATTCGTAAGGCCATTGACAGACGCATTTATGAGATTGCCCGTAAACATTGTGGTAATCAGGGTGAGTTCCAGATTAGCCTTGAAAAGCTACATTTGAAAACAGGAAGCTCCGCTCTGCTAAAAATGTTCCGGCATAACGTCAAGCAGCTTGCTAAGACCAACGACTTACCTGATTACAGCATCCAGTATGATCTTGAACGCGATATGGTAATGTTTACAAATCGCAATCTAAAACCGGAACAAGTTGAAAAGGAGCAAAAACGTGAACAGGGCAAGCGTGAAATTCATAAACTCAAAAATCAATTAAATGAAGGAAAAAATGAAAAGGGAAAACAATCAGGCAGGAAGTACGTTGTAGATATTTGTAATCCGGGTGAACCAGATAGCGAAATCCCACCGGGATTCAGAGGGTAATGCCATGACTAAAATCTATCAGTTTCCGCAAGGCAATGAACGTAACGCCTACAGGAATGCGGTAAAAAAGGAAAAGTCTAAAAAACTTGCCATAAAAGCGCGAGGGAAAGTAATGGCGTTAATATCCTGGTGTTTTCTGTGGCTACGTACAGCGATTGCAACGGCAATTCATTTTGTTATTGTAATGGCATTGGGGATATTCGGGGCGTTTAAGAACTGGATACTGACTTTCGGTATTCTGTATTATCTGTTGATCACGTATGCCCTGCCAAAGGCGGTTAACAATCCGACTGAGCAAATGTTGATAATTGGGGGATGTTACCTGTCTGCTCTGCTGGCCGTTCCGCTCGCTAACTGGATGAATAATACCTTCCCTGTTCACTGGCTCCTCGGATTGAATGGCAGAGAGCCGGAAAAGGAAAACTTAAAGGATGAAGATTATGCAGCGAACGACTAAAAGCGTCATTTCGATGATTGTTCTTCTTATGATCCCGCTGTTTGTTGATGCCGGTGAAGTGCGAGTAGGTTTCTCTCCATCAGGAAGTGCGCAAAAACTGGTGTTAGAGGCAATTGGTGAAGCTCGCGTAAGCGTAGACCTCGCCGCTTATTCTTTTACCAGCAAACCTGTTAGTCTGGCGCTGTTACAAGCAAAAAAACGGGGTGTGTTAGTCCGGGTGGTTGCAGATAAAAAGGCCAACGATGATCGGTATACAGCAGTAACCTTTCTTGTTCACAAAGGGATTGAAGTACGATTAAACGGGAACTATGCTATTCAGCATAACAAATTCCTGGTAGTAGACGCTAAATCTGTTCAGACAGGGAGTATGAATTACACAAAAAGTGGTGATAGCCGTAATGCAGAAAACGTAGTTTACCTGCGTGATATGCCTGAAACAGCGAAGCAGTACACACGTGAGTTTAACCGGTTGTGGGCGGAATCAGAGAGAATCGATGCCAAATATTAACACAAGACCCCGGATAGGCGTAGCCACTACAAATGTGCACATTTGAGTGTCTACGCCAGCCGCTACACGGGGTTTTGGGGGGTAATGATGAAAGATGAAATGAATTTTTGTGATGAAGAGAAGTTTTTACAGGCGTTCTGGAACGAAGCAGACCACCTGTCCGGCGTTGATTATTTTGATGTAGTTAATGCTGGATTGAATCCGAAGAAGTATCATTATCCAGAGTCTTCTATGGTAAATCGTCCTGTACAGCTTGATTTCAAGATATGGAACCGCTCACGGTTATGTTGCTATTTCCGTGAACTAGATACGGGAAATACTCTTAAATTAAATCTTTTCTACCGCGCAAGGCACAAAGGCAGATATGCGCCAGAAGATGGTGAAATTGATTTTAAACAGGCAGGAATATTGGGTGATTGCTTCTATATCACGATTAGTATAAATAATAGTGGCAATCCAAAATTCGAAAAAGCCGAAGTTTTACTGGAGGAAGGATATGATGATTTTTAAAGAGCGTCGCTTATTGAATGCTGAGGAAAAGGAGATTTTCTGCAATCTGCAAAGACTCTGCCCTGATCACATCGCGGTGATGGCAAAGGTAAAACTTTCTGAATTTTTATTGCCTGCCAGAGAGTACGGCACTGAACTATTCTATCATGATTTTCTTGAATTGAATAAAGTAACAGCACCCTTTTTAATTTTTAATTTACGAAGTGATAAGGTATTAGCAGTCTTTTACAAGGTAAAAGTAAATGAAACCGGGGAATTGGAAAACATAAAGGAATGGTTATTAAGCTGTCAAATCAATGTGTTTGAGTTTGACAGCCTATCGGAAATGGTTGTTCAGGTATCTGAATTATCGCCTGCATTTTTTGAATAGGTTTACCGCAAGCGATATCGCCGCCTGCATGGTGACGAGTATAGCTAATATAACTACCCCCTTTTCAATAAAGGTATATGTAAGAAAAATATCATATATGTCTTTAATATCTACCATGAGTAATTCCTTACATTTCGTAAAGTAGCAGAAGAACTGCAATCAACGATGCTATAGCTCCAGCCATCGTGTATTCACTCATAGTAACTGTAAGAATACCGATTGCTAAAAGAAAAATACCCACGATATCTTTAAACTTCAACCAACATTCGCTCATGTATCACCTCATATTCATTCAAAGCGTTTATCATGAATCGTCACTCGTATATCTTTTGAAAGTCCTTTTACCTTATCTTCTATTTCCTTCTTGTAAACGATTTCAAATACTTTGTCAGAGCTATTTGTGGTCTTTATCGCTTTACCTTTAAACTGATAGAATGCCCTGCTATAGGAATCATTGTTAACTGGTTCATGATGAATACCATTGTAACGAAAACCCATACCTCTCAAAGCATCCTGGATTTGAACGGGCGCGGTATCGCCGGATGGGATTACGTCTAACGTTACCTTAAAAACCTCCTTAAGCAGTGACATTATTTCCCCCTGATTGCATCAAATAACAAGCGGTTTTGCTCGTTAACATCCAACTGCTCAAAGGCTGCCAGAAGCGTTTTGAGAATAACGGTCTTACTGACATTATTCTCTGTTGCAAGTGCTGTGAATTTCTCGTCAACGGCAATGGGAAGGTATAGCGTGATACGTTTTCCTTTATCCGATGCAGGTTTTTTGTTCGCTTCTCTGACGAATTCTGCCGGTGTCGGCATTGCAGGGTTAAGGTCTTTTTTAGGTAGTGCCATTATTACGCTCCAATTTCCTGTAAAATCAATTCAATCTGTGCTTTTGCCTTCCCTGCATCTTTCATTTCGTGCACACCTTTACCCTCATTCATGGCATTATCAAAAGCGGCTGCATGAGTGATAAACGACTGTAACGGTTGCGTCCAGTCTGGATCTGCTGTCAGGTATTCATTAAGCTCCAGCCTGTCCTTGTGGTTATTGGGTTTACACCGATAGAAAAGGATATTCGCTTTTAGCTTACCATTCAGTTGCTGTGCCGTTCTGATGATGCCGTTAAGTTTCGTCAGGCTGTTAACCTCCGTGGGCGACGAGGGTCTTACCGGGCTGATCAGCAGATCGGCGCATTGCAGAACGCTCCTGAATTCCGGACTGTCATAGCCAGCAGTATCAACAATCACGATGGTAGAGTGTTTATCGAGCATCTTGATCTCGGATTCAATCTTTCCAAAGCACTCTACCAGCGGGAACAGTGGCAAGTTGCGTTGTTTTCTTTCTTCGTACCAGTCTGAAATGCTGTTGTTATTATCCGTCTTAACCAGGGTTACGGCTTTTCCCTGCTTCGCCAGGCAAACCGCCAGGCTTGCAGCCAGCGTAGTCTTTCCTGTCCCACCCTTATCACCACCGATAACAATAATCATCTTGACCTCTCATGTACCTACTTGGTGTTTACTTGGTATTACAATGAATGTATATAGTCATGCAATACTAAGTATGATGTTTATGTATATACTAAAGATATACTAGCGCAATACCAAACAGTACTCAACGAATAAATATAAGGTAAATACTAATTTGTGCGTAATCGGTGAATACAAGGTAAGCACAGATTGGTTACTAAATGGTACATACCTGGTATTTTCTAAGTATGCATTTAAGCTGAATTTAGCCCTTTTCTGCATCGCTTTTTCGGGCTTGCCGATAACTTTTGTGGTTGAGGTGGGGATCTGATAATTGATCATGATGTTGTAACTAAAATAGGCGTTATTAAAAGCCGAAGGGGGTGAGCCTCCGGCTTTATCTACGTTTCCGCCGTCATCAATCGATGAACTGGCGGATCAGTTCCAGAATGGCAATCAGCGCATTTGCAAGCGCAGCTAGGGGTTGTGTGCACATTTCCACGAAAGACGCCACTTAATGCGGAAAAACCATTATAAATTAATAGGTTAATAGTCAAAAAAGGCTTCAAGCGAACGTTTGGCGTGTAGTCCATACTATTTTTAAAGGTGTGAATATAAGTGAAAAGGCTAACTGTCTGAAATATTATAAATTAGCGGACACCATAAAACACCTCGCATGAGATGTCTATTAAATCGTTTTTTTGTCATAATGGACACCATGTGTCCGACATTCGATTTAAGGTACATTTTTATGAGACTTTTTGGCTATGCACGCGTCTCAACCAGTCAGCAGTCCCTCGATATCCAGGTCCGGACGCTCAAAGACGCTGGCGTGAAAGCAAACCGTATCTATACCGATAAGGCATCGGGCAGTTCTGTTGATCGGGAAGGGCTGGATTTGTTGCGAATGAAGGTGGAGGAAGGGGATGTCATTCTGGTGAAGAAACTCGACCGTCTTGGCCGCGACACAGCCGATATGATCCAGCTGATAAAGGCATTTGACGCTCAGGGCGTGGCAGTCCGGTTCATTGATGACGGGATCAGCACCGACGGTGAAATGGGTCAGATGGTTATCACCATCCTGTCAGCCGTCGCTGAGGCCGAACGGCGCAGAATACTGGAGCGTACCAACGAAGGCCGGCAGGAGGCAAAGCTCAAAGGCGTCAGGTTTGGCCGCAGGCGCACCATCGACCGTAACGCAGTGCTTGTGCTTCGCCAGGAAGGAAATGGAGCTACAGCGATAGCCAGGGAGCTAAACATCGCCCGCTCTACGGTATATAAAGTTCTGGAAGACGATAAGCTCACACAGTAGAGCCTGTTTTTTAAAGTTAAGATAATGATAAAAATCACTTTTTAGACTTCAGCTGGCACTTTTCGGGGAAATGTGCGCAATACCCC
>Ga0308159_1001490_pt1 | contig 33407 bp, 32 predicted proteins | sample PhyCR1_FD_201040 | JGI IMG/M metagenome (GOLD analysis project Ga0308159, IMG submission 201040) | Phyllosphere microbial communities from UC Gill Tract Community Farm, Albany, California, United States - DLSLC.R1 | ecosystem: Host-associated > Plants > Phyllosphere > Unclassified | place: USA... | reverse complement strand
GACCAGCATGGACGCCCAAGGTCGACATGGGTATGATGTCGCCCGCACAAGCATCCGTAGCTCAGCTGGATAGAGTACTGCCCTCCGAAGGCAGGGGTCGTGGGTTCGAATCCCGCCGGGTGCACCATCTTCTTTCCCTTGTATTACAAGGGGATAGCGCTCCTGACAGAAACCTGTCCTAGCCCTGAAAGTCGTTTTTGCCACAAATTTGCCACACTCAAAAGTGGCGGGAATGGTCGAAATGGCAACAATCAGGAATCGCGGCGAATATCAGTGGGAAGCGCAAATCCGCCGTAAGGGCTATCCAGCCCAACGCAAAACCTTCGAAACCAAAGCCGATGCTCAGGCATGGGCACGCATGATCGAAAGCGAAATCGACCGGGGTATTTTTGTCTCTCGGGTCGAGGCTGAACGCACCGCCTTTCATCAACTTATTGATCGCTACATCTCCGAGATCGCTCCGAAGCACAAAGGCGCCTATTCGGAAATCAAACGCCTGGAAGCGCTCAAGCGGCACCCGTTGGCAACACGCATCGTCGCCACCCTCACCTCTTCAGATTTTGCACGCTACCGCGACGAGCGCCTGAAGATTCGGAAGGGCAATACGGTGAAACGTGAACTCGCACTGTTCCAATGCGTGATTGAGGTCGCTCGCCGCGAATGGGAAATTCATCTTGCCGAGAACCCAGTCAGGATGGTCAGCCGTCCCAGCTACAACGACGAACGCTCGCGGCGGCTCGACCCAATTGAAGAGGAATACATCCTCAACGCCCTGGAGCTTCGTGAACGCCGTGCTGATGGCACCTATGCAGATGCGTCGCACAATCCTTGGATACGGCCCATCGTTCAATTGGCGATTGAAACCGCTATGCGCCGTGGCGAGATTTTCGAACTGCGCTGGAAGCACGTAAACCTAGATCGCAGAACCGCGCACCTTCCAGCGACGAAGAACGGACTGCCTAGAACCGTCCCGCTTTCACCAAAGGCCATTCAGTTGCTGAAGGACTTGCCGCGCTCGCTGTGCGGTCGAGTCTTCCCCACCACCGCCGACGCGCTCAAGAAGGCCTTTGTGCGAGGTCTGGAGCGTGCGAGACAGAAATACCTGAGGGATTGCGAGGTGGCGCAGGTAACGCCTCAGGAAGACTTCCTGATCAATCTACGCTTTCACGATCTGCGGCATGAAGCGACATGTCGGCTTGCGACCAAGCTGCCGAATTTGATCGAGCTTGCCAGCGTGACGGGCCATCGGGAGGTGAACATGCTGAAGCGTTATTACAACATCACCGCAGAAGAGCTCGCGGCAAAACTGGCTTGATCAGACCTAAGGCTACTTCTCAGTGGTCAGCTTGGAGCTGACCACTGATCTTGCAACACGCCGCGCGAACTCAGCATAGGTCTACGAGGCACCGTTGCGGGGTCAGCAATCGCCTCTTGTTGCGGCCCCTTCCTTCAGAAAATCTTTCACCTGTTAAAAAGCTGTCCTAGTGATTGAGCGTCTGATTGGCAAAAGCTGGCCTCACCAGATCAATCGAGCGATAAAGCGATGACAGTAGATTATGAAACTATCCAGAAAATACAGAAGCTTGGCGACGACGTTCTGATTGGCGTGGCTGAAGTTGCGGCGCTGACCGGCTTCAGCGTGCTTACGGTCCGTCAGCGAAAATTGCCGGGGCTTGAGCCTGTACCGGGACTGTCAAGGTTGAGATGGAGACTGGGTGACCTGAGAACTTGGATGCGCACCGGCAACACCGAGAGTCGAGATTCAGCCACCGTCATCGCACCTTTTTCACATCAGAAACGCACAGGGAGGCCCACAAAGAAAGCACAGGTGGAGGGGCGACAATGACCTGCCCTGGCTCGATTCATCTCCGCTGCACCGGGAGCAGTGAGCATGAGTAGACAGCGAACCATTCGGGACCAAAATTTTTGGCGCTCCCCACGTTTACTGAATTGCACCACAGAGGACAAAGTCGCTTTGCTGCACCTGTTAACTGCTCCTGACAGCAACATTACGGGCGTATACCCACTTGTTCCACGCATTGCCGGAGCAGAAATTGGATGGACGGCGGATCAGTGGTTGCAGGTCATCCACCGCCTTCAGGATGAAGACCTAGCCAGGTATGACAACGTGAGACTCATCGTTTGGGTAAGAATCTGGTGGGATAACCACTCTGCTACTCAAGTGACAGGGCCAAAACTACGAGCCAGAGCGCTGGAAGAAATTCGCCATATCCCAAGCGAGTGGTTAAACGACTTTCTGAATGACTTCAAAGAAAGACTGAGCGACGACCAGCAGGATTGGATAGATGAATCCCTCCGACCGCGCTCAAAGCGATACGTAGAAGAGGACTCGATATCACACGGATGCCATATCGATACCGTATCAGCCAATGTCATACCTAACACTAAACCTCAACCCAAACTCTCAACCAAAACACCAACGTCTTTGCCCACCTCTTACGAATTGGATATGTCAGGAATCCCTCCTGAACATCGGACGGATGTCCACAGAGCGCTTGTGAAGGCGAAGGTAAGCGGAAAACTCAGACATAGGCCGCAACTCGTAGTCAACGCGATGGCAGAAAATTACCGATCTACATCAGGTAAGCCGCATAACGCCATGGCCTTAACTCTGTATCTGGCCGAGAATCTGAATGGCGGTAACGAAGTGAGCTAGGTTTGTCTGAAGCCAACTCAAACGGGGAGGATGAATGCCATGGCTAGAAGGAGTCGTACCGCCGTTGAGCGAATAATCCTCCAAGCTCGGATATGGGGGTGGGATATGTCCTGGTCGTTCAGCATGGCCACGCGGTCCGATACAAGAACAATCGGCCACCATTATTCAGAGCATACTGTGATCAAGCTTTACGGCTCAGTTCGATACCCCGAAACATTCAAATACCCGACCCTAGAATGCTACCTATACGTTGATCCACTGCTCCTAAGCGACAAGTCGGTTCCTCTCTGCATAGGCTCCATGCAGGCGACGGGTAGTAGGCTTATCGCATACGTCGCCGTTCACAATGAACGTTTCAACAGCTTGGTCACCGCTGCTAGTCAACTTGTTGCCCTGGAGATAAATGCGGAGCCGTTGAAATATCGCAAAGCTAAGGTGATGGGTATCCACCTAAGCACCGAGCTGGAGTCTGATTGGTGATGTTTTTTTGATCATTGGGGAGCTAGTGTCCGGTGCCCGTTTACTAGCCCTGCCCCGGTATAGAGAAACGTATGTCGAGCCCAAAAATCTTCATTCCTCGTCGAAGTAATCGCTATCTAATTTCGGCAGTTTGAGAAGCCGGGACGTTACCCCAACCTCATGGTCCATCATCAGGTTGACCAAGCGGATGCCGTCCACCAGTACCATGCCTTCCACTGAGCGGGCAAAGTCGATGCCTTGGGCAGTGAAGCCCGAAGTAGTGATAAAGACCCCTCGCTTGGCCTTTTGCCCAGCAAGTGCTCCATAGAACGCTTGCAACTCAGGACGGCCCACAGTGCCTTGCCAGCGCTTTGCTTGGACATAGACTTTTTCCAGTCCGAGCTTATCAAGCGAAATTACCCCGTCAATTCCGCCATCTCCGCTTCCACCAACACGCTGCAAGTCGTTTCGACTAGCCCCGTAGCCAAGGCTGTGCAACACGTCGAGAACAATGACTTCAAAGCGGTTGGGGCTGACTTGTAGCAGGTTATCCAGTAGATCTGCGGCTGTCGCATTGCGTAGCTCACGCAGAGCCTGCTCCAACCGATCGTCTGGGCTTACAGTTGCTGATATCGGTGTGTCTGCCCCCTGATCACGTTCATCTAGCGGGACAGCATCGGAGGCGCTCCTAAGCTTCACGTCCATGAAGCCGATGGCAAGTTGTTCAACCTGATCCATAGTGAGCGGTGAAGGGTGCTGCTTGGAATAAACAACGCCAGCTTCGGTTAGCTTCCAGTAACCCCGTTTGGCGCTGGAGGATAATCCTGCGCGCTTGAGACGGTCGTGAGCCCATCCTGCGCGGTTCTTATAGGTCGCTTGCCCACTTGCAATCAGCTCTTGAAGCTGTAGTTCGGATAAATTCAAAGCCCGGGCCGCAGCTTCATGCGCGTCGCGTGCTGTCGCACCTTCCGGATTAGCCGCTAGGTAACGCAAGATCGGCTCAATAAATTTGTCGTATGTAGGAACGGACATCAGGATTCCTTTCGCAAAATTGCCAGCATGGGCAAATGTTGTAAGCCGCATGTTATTTGGAGCAATCGGTTACCTCGAGGCCTAATGAGTTTGCCAGCTCTCGCGCTTCTGAATCGACACGTAAGCGGCTGACCACGGCTTGCGCTCGCTCCTTCTCTTTGGCCAGATACACCTCGGTAAAACACTCGACAATCTGCTCCTGAGTCAAACTTGGCGCCGATATCTGACGCTTCAGCCTGTTCAGAATTTTGCGGGCGCTGAGTTGGGCCGCCTCTCGCAGATATGACCCGAGTAGAAGATCGCGAAAAACCCATTCAGAGATCCACCCCTTCGCGAATGCCCAAAACAACAACCGATGGTAGGTATCCCAAGCAATTCGCGAATGGCCACTTAGATAACGTCGCAGGATTCGACCGTCGGCGTCCCTAAAACCATAAATCCCAAGCTCAGTAAGCAATCGCTCCAGCTTGACCTTGGACATGCCCGACTTCAGAGCAATACCAGAGAACAGGTACTCGACCATATCCACAGGCACGCGCACAACGAAATTTTTCCTACCTGTGTCCTCATGACGCTTAATCTCACGAAAGACGAACTGGAAGGCTTCTGTTGGGTCGATGTCCGGATGAGATAGCTGCATATCGCTATTCTTTGGCTAATGGGCGTAGCTGTCAAAGGAGTACCCAACAGTTCAGCCAATACAAGTATCGGTACTGGAGACGCGAAGCCCACGAAATTTGAAAGCTCACCAAAGTGCTATGTCGCACGCTTTATACTTTGAGCGCCGCACAAATGAGCCCAGTAAATCATTCGGGCACGGCGCCTGAGGTGAATTGGTGCAATCGCTCCCGAGCGATTCCTGTGCGGAAAAAACATAGTGGGGTGAATCCAAAAGATAACTGCTGCCTACTACCGCCCATGCGGAGCCTGGGCAATAGTAGCCAGCCTGATAATTAACTGATTATGACGTCGTACTACACAATGAAACGTGCGGACTCCGAAATGAAAACGACGAACCGCATGCCGATTTTTCGCGAAAATCGTTCAATACAGAGGAGCTATTTGTCGCTCACGAACGCTGGCGGGGCAATGCGCTGTCGGCGAAAGCTAGGATCAACAGAGCCAAGCAAAACGTCCTTGATGCGCTGAGCGGAAATCTCGAGCTCTTCAGGGGAGGCTTTTCGGATAGCACAAATCAACCGCTCACAATTGGAGCGCTTCAGAAGCATAATCTCGGCGAAGCTACTTTCGCCGTCACTGGATTGTTCCATAACAACCTCCAAGGCATCTTGAGATGCATCACCGGAGAACTAAACGGCAGCGTCAAATAGCTCTCTCAGATTCGTCACTTTAGCCTTTGTGCTTCCGCATCACCACAAGCGTCGAAAAATCGTCTCGCGCTTATCAGCGTCAAGTACACACACATGCTGCTTTCCCCTTACTCTGCAGCAGAAAGCCACTCAAGGCTTGGGAATCCTAACCGTCGCTCCACCGTCTTTCACGCCGTCCAATCGTCTCATCCTCAGTTGCAAATAAGTTACGCATTTTTCGCACATGTAATCGTCTTGAATTCGTCTTTTTTTCGTACCCCATGGCGCCCTCCTAAATACCAACGCCTCTTGCCCCCCGCTGTAAGCGGATAGTGCAAAAAATCATCTAAATTCTGAGAGAAAAGGCTAGGACAAGGTAGGGTTTGCTATACCGCCAGTACCTGGCGCCTCACAACCGGCGCGCACCAGTCGTTCCACTCCCTCTGCTTTGCCTACCTTCCCCGCTCAGGGCAAGCCCCGAGACCCCAGCACCTGGAAAAGGAAAGCTCATGAGTCTTAGCGAACAACGCCGACGCACAGGATGGCTGCCGGCAATTCGTTGTTTCGAGGAAGCAGAAGCATTGGTGCGCAAGAAAGCCAACGACAGCGGAATGAGTGTTGATCAGTACGTGCTGGCCGCCGCATTGAAGCGACAGACCAGAAGCAAAACTAACTCCCACCTAATCAATGAGCTGCGGCGCCTAGGTGGCCGTCAGAAACATCTTTTCCCGGAGAGCAAACGGCGCGCTTTTCAAGGGTACGCAAATGTCTTGGTCGAGATAACCGAGGCCATTAAGCGTATCTGGTGTTGAGGTAAACCCGCTGGTGCCTTGGTGACTCACAGCTCTGTGCTTATCTCATACAATGCCAGGATTTCATGCTCTGCTAGGCCACGGCTACACTGTTCCAGCCCTGCCGTCGAGCTCAGCACTTGATGCTCGATTTCCTGTTGCTCCAACAACCTTCCCAACAAGATGACCTCTCCGTCCGCCTCCAGCCTACGAAGCTGCTCTGGAAAGCTAAACGCCCAACGATCAAGTATTTGCCAGCCACGGGCGTGATAAGACGGAGAGCGGCGGACGGATCCAATAGTGGCGCTGGCCAACACGTTGGCCGCGATCGATAGCGGCGTGCTGTCACTGTGCATACTGGTCTACCACATTGCGAAGACGTGTAATCATTCTTGTGTTTTGCGCGATCGAAGAAGACCGGAAGCCGCCTTTTTGCTTCAGCTCTCCGATGTGTTGATGGGAAAATCCGAGAGCAGAAAGAGTGGCGACATCATCGCGGGCAAGAGCCAGATTAGCCGAGCGCATCATCGCATTTGCCTGCTCCAGTTGAATGATATCCGTTGGCACAGGAATGCTTCTGACGGGATTACTCATAGATTGCTCCAACTGAATGATGAACTGACGTTCAAGAATGGTAGTCCAGAGGCGCAGCTAGGTACCAAGCAACGTATCAAGTCGAGCCTCCGTATTGAGTACCTCTGTCGGCTTCAAAACGAGGCTGAACACGGGAACATCAAGATTGGTGGTCAGTACCTCCAAACGATGATTGTGCTTACCTACTGAGACGATCCGCCAAGCATTGATTTCATCGAACCTGAAAAAATGCGCTGCGCCTTTCACTGGGTAGGCTAACAGCCTAGGTGCAGATCCATCGATACCCAGGTAAGCATCGTTAATCTTTGCGAATATTTCGAGCTGCGGTTGAAAACCTGCGCTTTGGAAACCTGCAACCAGTTGCTTCAGCTTCTCTGCATAGCGTTGGTTAACACGCCAAAACAACCAGCCCCCTCCGACGAAGTAGAAAGCCAGGGCCCAGAACAACCATCGAATGGCCGGATCAGCACCGCCAGAAACCCCCAAAAAGAACGGCAGGTTGAAACCGCACAAAACCACCACAACCAGCAGCAACGCACCAACCGGCAGACCTCCAACAATCCATAGCACTCGAAATAGCTCCCAAATCTGCCTCATCACTTTTCCCGCTGCGAATATTCAGCAATAAAATATCTGATAATCAGATATCTTAAAAGCAGATATAGCTTAGAAAGCCGCCCCTCCAGATACGCGGCCATGACCAAAGCGATCTATCGACGTGAGCACGAAATTTTTCTTCAAGTGCTAAAACGCATGCGCGTCGAGTCCGGAATGACTCAAGCACAGTGCTCTGCTGCCCTGGGGAGGCCGCAATCATTTATGAGTGATGTCGAGCGAGGAGTCAGAAGGCTCGATATCGTTCAGCTTCGCGATCTTTGTCTCGTCCTTAAGACTGATCTCTCAAGCTTTTCTAAAACGTATGAGCAAGACCTCAAAGAGGGGTAATGCATCACAATCCTGCTTGTATCCAGCAGGTAATGACTGGCAGAGATTTGTGCCCCTAAGCGAACCCTCCAGAGGGGCAGCATTCGTCGCTAACCGGCCAATATCGGCCCTAGCAGGCGCGGAGTAAGTGAAATTAAAGGTGATGAGGTCGGATCATTTTCTATAGGTAGCCGACAATGAGCCAAGCTACCCATCGAGCCCGACGCCCAGCCCTCTTCGGTTTATCCTCATACTTGGTATCGATTATTGCCTGAGTCAGGCTCAGCGAATCTACTGCATTTTTTTGAATTAGATTTTTCCAATATTGCGTTAACTTGATCGCTATCCTTTTTTTGGGGTTTGCAGTCGACAATGTCGAAAGTGTAATCGAGTTTTCCATCGGGTATCGCAATAGCCGCTCTGCCATCTGACATCGGCGCTATTTGAACCCCTTTTGTATCGATGAGCCCACAGTACGAAGTGGGCAAGTGGAATGAGGCGAACACGATTGCCTGCTTTAATCGGGGCTCATAAAAACGCTTGCTGGCTATTTTCTCAGTAATGCTAAGCAAAATGATCACAGAAAAGAACACGGCCACCAGCGCGGCCACATCACGCAGATTTGATTCATTTTTTTTGCCATCCTTTATCTTACGAAAATCACGGTACAGACTGCGCAGAAACAGAATAGCGAGCACGGGTAAGCTCAAATAACCGAGCGTCAATGACAAACCCAAGAACCAGATTGTCGGAGTAAGCAGGAAGGTAAGCAATAATTGAGCTCCCGGCAAATCCTGCGGTGACAAGCTAGTCAGCTCGGCAATCCCTGCGTCCGAATAGATTTTAGAGAGTGTGGCTACGCCAATTGCTACAGCGCCTAACAGTACTTTCAACAGCCCTCCGTATTTAGCGACAATTGCCGGAATTTTCCAGTAGCAGCAGAGGTACGCCAATGCGGAGAGGCAGGAAAGCAACAGTAATCCCACGCCTGTCATCAGGCCTGGCTTCATGCCAATCAACGTAAAAAAACCAACGGCATATAGCAAGGTCGTAGAGGTGATAAAAGCAACGAGTGAATACTCGCTCGCGGTCCAACCCTTTACATCCTGAGCTTTCTGGTGGTACCAGGTGCGCTTCTCAAGTGAGCCACAAACGTTGGCGATGTAGCCAGACAGTGCAGGCAGAATTCCAAATATTATAAGTAAAGTGAAGGTGGCAAGCATTTATTACCTTTCTATATCCGTATGTTGAGACGTCTTGTTGTTGGCGAGCACACATGGGCGATATGGTGACGCACAAATGTATCGCCATCGTTGCTGTTTTCTTGAATTTGATGTGTCCTGCATGGATGTGTGCAGCCTCCGCAGCAGGGTGCTACCGGGCGTATCAGATGGTCGACAAGCAAGTTTCATGTATCACGAAGGCTGTAGTTGAAATCCTACTTTTTCCGGTAAATCGACTTTGAGATTGTACACATATATCGATTACTGCTTTTTGTGAAGGGGCAGCTATCGGCCAGAAGCGGACATCGGCAAGCGCCCCCTGTTGGCCAAAAGCAGACACTCACAGGTGCGAGCGCCTAATCCAAAGCTGACCATGGACACACTCGCAACGAGTTTGTAACCTTCATGGACGTGATATCGCTTTTTCTACTTGTTCCATACGTCACGATTTCTAGCACAGGAATCGACTGGTCAGGGGGGGGCGCACGAATAAGGAGGCCTTCTGCGCCGCCGATTTTATGGTTAAGTGCTTTGAGGATGCCCCACGCATGGCAAGAGTAGTGACAAAAGATGACTGTTTGGCAGAAATAAAAAGGTTCTTTAAATACTATATGGCCTACTGTCAAAGCCCAGATCCGGACGCCGTGAGAGAGGTCCTTGCATCAACTTACAGCATCAATGATAAAGTAAGGAAAGCTGGGTACCCCAGCTTTTTTGATAGCGATGAGTTTCTGACCATTAAAGCGATTCGCAACTACGCAATTCACCAAGCTGAAATATATAACAACGCTAGAGCCTTGCCACTGCTATCCGAGGTCCCTGTAGAGGCTGACCTCGGCATTCTCTGTTTAATACCTCAGGATGTAATTGAGGCGATTTGTGAGAGTACAAACTCTGAAGGGAGGGTCGCCATTAAAAAATCATGTGTTTATTACAAAAACCATGTAGATATATATCCATGTATTTTCAATTTCGGAGTTCAGCTTTTTCTATATACCGAGAGAAACGGCTTAGATGTTAGTACCATCGAGTATCTAGAATTTAAAAACTCTATCGAATTTGAGAGAAAGCATAATCTTCCACACCATGTTGAAGGTGGCTTTAGATTACCTCACGGAGGTGATATTAATGAGTTCATTGAGAACAGTCTTCACTCTATAGAAGAAAGAAATGATTTACAGAACTCGCTATATTCAGAGGAAGACGGAATGTTTACTTTCAAGGGCGCCAGTTGAGTTTCGCGGCGCTCCTGATTTCCTATAGGTTCAGTCTGGCGTCCCTTAACCGTTAGCTACCTTCCACGAAGGGCAGCTTATGGGTCGTGTCGCCAGTGATGACGGGCTTCAATCGACCCATAGCTGCCTTACAATAGATGTGTCGTTAGGACCAGCGGAGGTTTCCTAACAAGTCTGAGATGCGACTCATTTTCGCATTAGTACTTTATCATGTTCCGTTAACTCCATAAGCCCAAGCTTTTGCCACCAAGAAATAAGGCTATTGAACTCTCGATCAAGCCATTCATACTTTTCTAAGACGCGAGGTGAATCTTTGAACTTGTCAAGATTTTCGTCAATGTGTCCACGCACTCGGTATAAATATGAATCATACGCACCAACATGCGGCGGATATAAAAACCATGTCCAATAGCGCTGATAATAAAAGCCGTCGATATCAAGCCCATAAAAAGCAGGAGCTAAAGGCATTTGCCCTTCTTTTAGAGAAAAGAAATTTATAATTTCTGGATCTATGATTACTCTGGGGAAAACTGCAAGTTCCTCCTCGAGCGTGAAGGCTCGAATATATGAACTACCAAAAATCATCCGTCCCTTGTGAAATAACTTCCCCTTAGTAATAGCCCCCCTGCAAAATATGCCATCGGAAGCTAAGTCGGCGGTTATCTTATGAATTTTCCTTGATAGCCCTTTGAAACCATCCATGGTTGGCTGGGCTGAGATTATTATGCAGTCGGAAATGTATGTTAGTCTTGGATCTCCAAGCTCTCTTTCTATTAGTCCGCCTTCCGTTTCTTCGTATACTGGAAGATCTGTAGAATAGTTGGGCTCATAAGTCTCTTCATCCATAAAGTTTAAAACTGACCTTATTTTCCTGAAGATCAAGTCATCTTTTGAGTTGCGCTCTTCTATGCCTCTGATTATTTCCTTGAAGCCAAGAATATCAATAAATGCAACAAATCGCTCCTCCATCAATTCATCATTCTCTAGCATATAGGCCTCGAAATTCGCGCATTATTTGGATGATTTGACTATATAGTTTATAACTAAAAACTATTACTTCAGCAGCACCCGTCTCTACTTGACATGTGGCAGCAATTGACCCATAGCTGCCGGCGTAGAAAAGCATGGGCCGGTCAGAAACAACTAAAAAACGGTCCCTTTTTCCTGCTGTGGAAAAGGATGGCTCTATCTATTCTGGATTAGGCTGGAACGTGGAAAACCAGTACTGTCAGGATCAGCTCGCGGCCGGCATCATCGTTCGCGCGTAACACATAGCGAAAGCCGCTTTCATGAGGCCAGTACTCGGCACGTTTAAAATTGGGGTGCCCCTTTACTTGGACGTCTATGCCATACATGACTGTCGTGGTATCGGTGCCGCGATTGAAGACCAAGATTGCGGTTTTCCCGTCCCGCCAAGTGGCGTAGCCGAGGAGTTGATCTATCGCTTCATTAAAGGCTTTAGGCCCTTTCCAGAATTTGCACTCGGCAATGAAGACGTTACGATCAGCCTCTCGTAATAAAATGTCCGTTTTACCTGACATGTTAAAGGTCTCGCCGGTGGCTTTACCTTCGAACTGGCCATTCAGTTGAACGAGGAAGTGTTGCCGCAGCGCCTCCTCGTTCATAGACTTGAATGCCCCAGGACTGCGCTCCATAACTAAGGCCATGTCCTGCATAATGCGTAACGCTTGCTCGTACTGGTCCATGGCCCAAGTGGGCTCCGGTTTGAATGGCGCAGTGCTCGCCGGAGGCAGCTTGGGAGCCGCCTTCTTCTGGACAGTAGGAACGGCGTAGGTCTTCGGTGCTTCCTCCCGTCGCTTCACGGGGATACCCAACGCTGCCACTCGATCCGACTGGGCAAGGAGGCGCGCTCGTCGCTGCTCAATACATTGCGCGGAAAGGTTGGCCAGCCCTTGGTTGTAGACCTGAATCATCGCTCGCTGTACCCCCAGATACTGCTCAATTTCGTTGAGGACGCCCTCAACACTGCTTCGCACGTCAACATGGGGTGCATCGGACGGGGAGTCGTATCGGAAGAGCAAGTCCGTTTTGCTCACCATCGCGCGGGGAGGGTTTGAACTAAACTGATTTGCATGAGCATAGAAAAGCTCCGGATCACCTTCGAAAGGGACGTGAACATCTACGCGCTCTCCAGGTACATAGACAGGTCTCCCAGTGTCTCTGATGAAGCGTCTGCTGTCGTACCTGACGTCAACTTGGACTTCCGCGGTATCTGCGTACCAGTCGTCACGACGAAGTGTTAGGGGCTCTACGTAGTACCTTTCAACAAGGTACTGCTTCAAGTCTTCGGGAACTGTGTTCAGTAGCCGATTTGCATCGAAGGCCTCCACCTCCTGGCGGAGTTTTTTGGTCTGCTCCGTAAGGCTGTCTTGAAGAGAGAAACTGCTGAACAGGTAACCTTTGCTCTTGTCAATGTTTCCGAACATAGTGCGTCCTTATACCGAGGTCATAGCAGTCCAAAGCTCCCAGACGGTGGCCGTTTCCAGACCAACGATGCTGATCAAGTGGGGCGACTGGGTATGTCTATTACTAAAAAGCCATGATGCACTTGGCTGTGGATAAGCACAACGAACGGACTTCAGTCTAAGCTCGAGCTTGCCCCTAAGGACTTGTCGCCTCTCGCGAATACTCGGTGAGATCACATCGGGCATCGATAACTTGTGGTAGGTGTCGGAACTTAAGATTCACCGTGAATTCAGTTTGGCGGCCGCTTGGAGTGGCTGCTAATGGCCGATAGCAGCCTGTCATAAGCTGTCATATTGCCCATCGCCAGGCTTACTTGAGGCGATTCTGAGGTGAGCTCGGGGAGCTGATGCCTAGCAGCGGTTCGTGGCCTTGAGTTTCGCCAAGCCCTGTTTTATGTGGCCTGCGTTCTCTCCACTCCAATAGCTTCCAGCGCTCCACGGATATTATCGCCGACCTCTGACGAAGCACTCTGTTCTAGCCACAACGTCAGCTCCATTATCGCCGCCTCCAAGGCGAGCTGATTGTCATAAATCCTTTCCAAGACATCGGGTTGTGAGTAATCACCTGACATGGAGTCGACTCCGTTCGAGAAGGATCAAGCATAGCAGCGGCAGTGGAGAAGATGTTTAGGGCAAAGTTAGGGCAGAATCAGGGCCGCCATAGACCGCATGGCGCCTGTGCAAAGGACGAAAATATCGTATTTTCGGGCCTTAAGCGGTATACATAGACGCAAGGAGGGGTTCGAATCTCTATTCCCCCCCCTCAACATTCAAGAGTCGCAGTCGCAGCCGGGCTAAGGTATTACGTCCTCTATAAATCTACACTGCAGATTGTAGCTGCAACTTCAGGACAATCTCCTGGAAACACACCACAGAGGTGAGCGTCCAAAGTCCTGTTCTAAATACAATCACTGAACGTCTGTCAGGTATGTAGAAAACCACGTATTTAGTTCTGAGTTATAAGTTACGCCGTCGCCAGAGGGGTAGCGCTCTGTTATTGATACAAGATCTTGCTCGTCAGATTCGAAAATAGTAAATCTACTAGCTCTGCTTGCAAGGTTGTTGTTATTTTCATCTTGAACGTGAACACTAATCTCATACTCGCCACACTTTAGAATAAAGTTTGTCTTGAATATGGCATCAATTTTATTTGTAATTTCTTTGGATAATTTTCGTGGTTGTAAGAAGTTGAATGATTCGCCCGGCGCCCCCTCGATAGGTTTCGAGAACTCATGATTTGCTTGCGATATAATTTCCCGTATTAATTTTTCTTCGGAGCGAGGGAGTTTATCGAAGAAGCAAAATACATGGGTCACTTCCTCGCCAGGCTTCAAAGTAATTGAGGAGTACAATGATGATGTTTTTGCATCAGAGGTTCTATAGAAATTACGCGCCTGCGCTCTAAATATTTCTCCATCCTTTTTTAGTACTATGTGTATTTTTTTTATTCTAATAGTTACGCCACCAGGGTTGATTAGGGTTAGAGCCCAGTTTATATTTGTATATCCCCATTTGTGAGATAGCATTACCGCATCTTGTGGCTCGATTCGGAGCATCTTTCCTTTCCACCAATTCCGAATGGTTGGGTAGGTAGAGAAGGCTAGTGAAATGATTGAGATAACTATCGCCCAGAATTTCAAATCGCCGAACAAATCCATAGTTACGTTTTCCATCTGATTTTTTGAGTCGCAGAGTTCATCGTCTCGCCATATTAACGCACCTATGCATTTTGATGGCAGATAGCCTCGCGAAAATCTAGCTTCTCCCATTTCACTCCTTGAGGGCGAGCTAAGCAGGCTGGGCCTATGGTTGCCAATCATTCTGACCGCCGGATTCTTGCAGAGGAGGCTTGGTCAAGCGTCTGCCTCTAGCCGATTCTGTTGAAAAAGTCAGTCCTCCGAGACTGCCCGCGTGCTGACTGCTGAAAACGCCTGTTTAGCGCGCAGCTACGTGGAGACGAATTCACTGTCCTCTGTTCAAAATAAAGATTTCAATCTCAAGCGCGTACTCTTCGGTGCGGAAACCATGGTCGACCTTTTCAACAGAACTGGCTGATCATTGCCCGTCAGGAATTTTATATTGCCCGTGCTTAGACTTGCCTGACGCGATCGTGAACTCTACGCGTAGCGCCGGTTGGCTTAGAGATTGCTGGGCGCGCTGGCGCACAATAGGCGTGTGCTTTGTCAGAGAGGATTGGTTCGTAACTTCGCCAGTCCCTGCTTGATGTGCCCAGCATTTTCGCCTATCACGAACAGCGCACCTCGTATGTTATTGCCAACCTCATCAAGGCCTTGCTTTTCGCTTTGGAGAGTCAATTCCATCAGCGCAGCTTCTAACGCGAGCTGATTCTCGTACATTCGTTCAAGCAGATTCGGCAGCGAGTATTCCCCTGACATGTGTCCTATCTCATCGAAAAGGCATAAGCATAGCAGGGGCTTACCAAATTTATGCGTGCTTAGAAATTGCTACGAGACCGGCCGCTCAATGCCCGGCGGGTATAGCTGGCGGTGGTTTTAAAGAAGGCTATGTCCAATCCATCAGGGAGGTGACGCATAGGCGGCCTGAGAGGGGTTGAAGGGCAGTCGTGGTTAGGGCATGGGATCGAGTGGAAGAAGCAGAGCCGGGATTTTATTCGGAATAGGATTGGGTAATGCGGGCTGGCTAGGTAGGGCAACTGAACCCTCCATTTGCGTCAGAAATTCTGCGTCGGAATCTCAATCGCTGGTCGCCGTGTTTATTCAGCATGCCACAATAGGGCCGCTTCATAAAACTGCCCCCCGTTTAATCACTGAAATAGTCCCGGTAGCTAGAAAACCTGCGGATCTGCTGTAAAATAGCCTCTGCAGAGGAAAGCCGGCTAGCACGGCGATGTCTGTGAGAGACTTTGTAATGAATAATTTTTGAGTGAGTAGTGATGTCTAAACTGAGCGATACTATCCAAGCGCTTGATGGCGTAACAGATTTTAAGATGTTGGACTCAACGTCCGAAACCAAGGTGGATTCATCGCGCGCGGTATTTAAATACAATGATCTAAATCTTGGTTTTCAGCAAATAACAAGCTCCAACATAACGATGAATATACTTCAGACTTCATTTAAGTTTCACATTGTTAAAAAAGTGAAAAAAATAAATATTCTTGAAGTTATTAATTCATTCAATCGGACGACGCCAGGTGTTAAAGCTTCATTGCGAGAAAGTTCCGAAACTTGGTTTTCTATAACATTTGCTATGGAGTTTATTTGTCCTGATGATCTCATAGGACAGTCGACTGTGTCGCCTTCGATTACGGTTTTATTCTCAAGTGGAAGCATGCTTAAGAATATGGTCGGCAGGCATGGAATAACACTGGCTGCGAAGCAATGAACCATGATTAAGTTTTGCTCTGCCCTATATGTTTTTCTAACTTCTATTGCTTATTTTTACGCCATAACAACTGCAAATAAATGGTATGAGGAAAAGTCAATTGCTTTTCCTGTGCTGAGCGCCATTGTAGTATTTTTAGCTTTTTTGATCAGCTTTTTTAGAGATAAAATCGGTGACCTTGAAACAGCAAAAAAACTTAAAGAAAAGGATGATGCGCTTGATAAGCTAACGAAAAAAGTAGCTGAGAAAGAAGTGATAATTCATCACTTAAGAAGTACATTTGTTAATAACGTTTTGTCAGCCCAAGGGCAAAGTCATGAGGAGTTTTTAAGTATTCAGCGCACCTTGGCCATAAAGTTAAATGAGGATCCTGTTATTAATAACATTGCTCCAGAAGCCGAGGATGATATGTCTGGTTACCTTGGGATTCTGAAAGCAAAATATAGTAGCGGAGTATAATTTTTTGCGCAGTGGCTTTTGGCGTTTTTAATTATTTCCCATGTTTGACTTTTGCGTAAGTATTTTTGGAGTCTTTAGGTCTTATCTGCGACTAAGGCTAGACCTATTCCTCTCAATTGAGTCATATTCCGTTATTATGTGCTGCGTGTTCACTAATAATCTCAAGGTGTTCAACGGTTCAGTACTTTGAAATGATACCGGTACAAAAGTGGTACTCGTCTTTGGTGGTCATGCAGTGTGGTGTGTACGGCGGGGCGTATAGTATTAGGCGTTCCAATCCATCATCGAAAGGATCGTTTAGCTGGCTTCCCTGCGGTCGTATGCGAACCTAAGCTGCCGTCCGCGAAGGGCAGCAGTCGGCCAGAAGCGGACGCACGTGAGTAACGGTTTTCAACCCATAGCGGTCGTTCAAGATGGGCAGCTTACGGACACAAGTGGTTTAGCAATTGCACTTCACACCTTACTAGCCAAAGGGATTGCCCAACCATAAAGTGTTGAAGAAATGGATGGCTGAGCACGGGACCAATTCAATAGAGTCCTGGTTAGCGCAGTAGTGCAGGTCGGTTGAGACTTGAGCCTAACCCCCAGGGTCGAAAGCACCCCATGCTCCCGACCCTAGTTATTTATCTTGTTTCTCAGCTTGCCTCTACAAGTTCAATTAGGCGCAAATAGCGCGTATCCGATTGAAGGCTAGGAGCGCTCTCAACTACCAACGCAAGTATACTTGGTAATTCGTAAGGAGCTCTGGTCAGCACCTGTGGAGTAACTGCGTGCATAAGATCGAGCGTAACTTCAGGATAAAGAACGGCAATCGGTTTTTCTTCACCGACATCCAGGGTAAACCGATAAAACGGATGATCACTTATCTCCACCGGCACCAAAAATTTCTTCACCGACTCATACACCTTTGGAAAATATTCGCCCGTATCATCAAGTAGGCCGATCCATGCTTTTATCGAAGCAGATGTCCTATATCTGCGCTCCCTTGGCCAATCCATATTAATAAATGGGATCACGTGCTCTACCCAACCGTTTTCATTCTTCCGCCCAACTAGCCCCAACCAGAAAATGAACTGATTTCGCTCATCGTCGGACATGTCCCGAAGGACCGAGCGCATTTCGCTTCGTGTAAGCCCGCTTGGGCTATCCGGATGAAAAATCCTCATCAACCCCAACCATTGAGAGGCTACCTGAGATAGATCGCGCTCCCAAGACAGACCGTTAATCCACGGAATTAAATTAAGCAATAGTGGCTTAATGACTTCTACTAATTCAGTTGCGGGCATATCTACATGAAGAAATCCATTCCAAGCAGGCTCTGAGACTGGATGATCGAACGACAACATTGGGACAAGTTTATGCTTAGTCCAAATTGGATCGACAAACATAAGCCAGTTCAATTCACGAAACACGATAGAAACAGCGTGATCCGCGCCCTCTCCCTGGGCAGAAAAAAGCCGTTCAACACGAGACTTTATGTTAGCTGGGATTAACGAATTCGCGCCCTGCTGATTACTTGAAAGTGCATGAAGAAGAGCTGTGGCGCACATACCAATGGGACCATTGATTGCATAGTTGTAAGTGCGACGTGATCGCTCGACAGCCTTCCCACCACGGTGAACCTCACCCACCCCGCTCTCAGTAGCATCAGCATCACCACTAAAAATTCCGTTGACAACATTGTCATAGACAGCCCAAGCGAGGGCGCTATCAAAATCCAAGACAGACCTAATATTTTGCTCCAGCCATCTTGTCAATACGTATCGCAGCTCTACTACAACTACGTTCGGAAGGCGCGCCAGTCTATTTATAAATAATCGTTTCAGTCTGGGGGAAATATCCGCTGGAAGATCGTTGATCATGGAGTTCCAGAACGCACTTGGGTATTCACCTCTCTTACCTTCAAGTGTTAGCGCAGAAAGCGCCTTCCTAGGATTGACCTTCACCAAGCCTGCAAAAGGTCGCTTATCAGTAAAGCTGCCGAAGTCGCGCTGATGGTCTTCTTTAGCCTTGGGAATCACTTCGTTAACGGGAACATTCATGAGTTTGTCGGGAGCTTCGTCAGTACCCACCCAACCTACCCTCGAACCATGTATGGTTACTGTAGAGGTTGCCCACCCGTCGCTCCACTCAGAAATCCCGCTAATAATTTCCTTAAGCCTCTGACTGAGGTCGCCAGCCAAATTGCAGCCCTGAATTTCGAGATATCGAGCATATTTGGCCGCAATCCTATCTCTGACTTCATGAAACTCGTCATCAGACCAGTGAGATTGCTGATCGGGACCGGCGATGATCCGCTCCGCAATTCTTCTCTGGTATTCAGTTGAAAACTCTGCCCACCGATCACTAAGCAAAAAAAGCAGCTCACGAACCACGTCAGTGTCCCACAATGCCGCCTGGCTCAAGCCCAAAACCGCCTGCGCTACATGATCCGCATCAAAGATATCAACCTTACTAAACGCGTATAACTTTAACTTCCTAAAGAAAAATTGCTCATCCATAGACCAGATAGTTGCGTGCGCTCTTGCAATCTCTGGCCAGGTGGAAGCCATTCTGTCAAAAAGCTGAACGAACCAAATCATAGGCTCAGCTGTACTTGTGACCCGCTCCTGCCCACCTATATCACGCTCTGGATAACAGGTAGGTGTGTCGAAGAATTTAACGTCGACATCTTCCAGCAAGCTGGAAACAACACTCAACTGGTGTTCCAAAATCCCAAAAACCTGACTTAACTGACTATCTGGAACCTGTAATTCTTCATTGTTCCGATCAAGGAACGCGACCTCAAACCGCCCTAAGTCGTCAAAATCTATTTCCTCCCAAGATGCAGATGGAGGCATTGACTTCCCTAAGCCGGACGGGAGGCCAATCCGCAGTTTTGGCGTCGCGAATCTCCGAAACTCTCGTAGAGCATTAGGGGTCCAACCTTCTGCATCAATCAAGTTTTTAAAGTCAAACCACTCACCATTCCATCGACGATTGCGAGGATCTTGATGATGCTCAACAAGTAGCCGCCATAAATGGCGAGCACGTTCGGAGAGGAGTTTGGAATGCCTCAAATGCCACTGAATTTGGTGAAGCAACCTAGGATGCAGTCCATTCTGGCGAACTGCCCACCAGGCCAAAACAGGACTATTGATAGACTTGCAAATCCAAGATATAAGGTGGCCAAGCCTTTTTGGTGTACTCTCTAAGCCCTCCACCTGTCGTCCACCCAAACGATGGGAGTCGTGCGGATTATCATCTTCCTCACGCCACACAAGAAGATTGTCATTAGTGACCCCTTGCCTGCGCTCATTTTCAGAGATATCTATCAGATCATCATCAAGCCCATAATGGAAAACAGGATCAAATGTTTCTCTTTCACTCCCATAACCGCTACTCTTCTCGCCTGATCGGACATTAGCATCCATCACGCATATCCACTCTGGATGTGGTACAGGCTCAGCCTCTGAAAACGCTCTCGCACCCCGCACAGTGCGAAGCACATGAGCAACTTGACCTCGCTCATGGGGCATTAACTCCTTTGGGTCCCTCTGACTCTTAGCAATCGTGGATAAACGCCACTTGCGCGGATCATCGGACCGCTCAGCCCAAGCCTCCATGCTTTTCCACAAGTCTGAGTGATCGGAATAAGCGATACCAGTAACACCTCGATCACGCCATTTGACTTCGACATCTTCAACTGTCCCCCGGTCAAAGGCGTAGAGTTTGGATCGATCATATTGGCCATCATGATTTAGCCCCTGAAGCAGATACTTTACCGGCGGATCTTCGGCCTTATAACCAACCAGAACAACCGTATAGCGCTCAAGGAGATGCCTAATGAAGTTTGTCGCCCAGCCCTCGGAAAGATAGGCCCGCCCGAAATCGGCGCTACTTAAGACATAAGGATGACTTTCTGCGGTTGTATCTACTAGTCTTCCGTGCAGATAGGTAACACCTTCTATATTCAAGCCAAAATTAAGATTTGGGAAAGCAGGAGGAACATGCAACTTCAGTTGCCCAGCGTCACCCGACAACTCGAACAACCTATCAAAGTTTGTCGTTACGATCTGTGGCATTCCACCCTGACTAGAAGAAATGCGTTTTATGAGGTTGTGTTCCCGCCCAAAATCATGACCTTCCAAAGAAACACTTAACCTCTCTGTGACCAGGGCATTAACCTCATCCTTGCCATACTCTAAATGAAGAAGGTTAAAAATCTGGTCCAGCGGCACGTTCGAATCCGACTCACGAATCAACCACGGCAGAAACGAGGTCATAATTTCCGAATCGTCAGGCGGGCCGAAGAACTCGATGACGTATTGAGTCAACCCGATAAATGTGGGCATTCCAGACGGAATTGAGACTCCTGCACCACATAGAAACACCACGCGACCGGCATCGCAACGCTCTAGTAAAACATCTGGTATCGAGGGACCACTGGCGTAAAATTTCATAAGTTCAACTCACCACTAGAATGGATAGCGCGCCTTAGCGAAGGGCTGCTAGGGTCGAAAGCCGCCGCTTGGGAACGACCGCTTTTGGCCGCTTTCTGCTTGTGGCGACCGGCAGAAAACGGCCAAAAGCAGACGTTAGATTAAGAGCTGCTTTTGGCCGATATTGGATAGGGTGGTGGATTCCAGCTGCAATCCCTCAACAGCCGCATGCCTCCCCGCCTCGCATTATCTATTTCTCAACGCACGTGATTCAGCGCCTGCGCCCTCGCTAAGCGACCTCTAATAGACCATTAGTCGCTTTCAAATGATTCACCACTGCTTCAGTGATTTGAGGAATACTCCACCCTTCGGCATTAATAATGGTGCTATCTGGATAATGGGCTTGTATGTGCAACACATGGTCATGCAGACATACAAACAACACATCATTATTTTTTAGGCGAGCCTTGAGTGCTATCAAATATTCAGGTGCAGCCTCCGATCCCACCACCATGACACGCGGAGAAGCAAAATTCGCAATTGCGGGACGGTCAATTACGGCAACTGAACGGTTTGACGTGCGAATTGCTTCCAACCAAAAACCGTCTATTAACGATTCAACCAAAGTGTATTGGTTCGTGTCGAAGATAATATCCACAAGCTTTGGGAACCAGGCAACATAGCCGATGGCGGATGGTTTTAGCTCTTCAGTTGTAAAACATGCCCGAACCAATTCCTCAGCTAGCTTAGTCATTTTTTTATCAACATACATCAACCTTGAAACTAGCTCATCGTATTCATGCTTTTGTACCGGGTGACTCAGGTGCAGTATCTCAACAGGATCAACATGACCGTTACCTTGGCTCGGTTTTAGGTCAAAGCGGGTCGCGACATAGGATCTGCGGAGCATCTGCAGTTGCTCATCTGAAACCTGACTGAGCGTAATGATCAGGAAACGTCTGCTCTTCCCTTGCACCTCGCCACGACCAATGGCCGCAGCCAGGCGACCATAGTACTTGGCCTTCTCGTTTTCCATATCTGCCATGCAACCTGACAGCAAAGCGGTGTAATCATCCGCTGTCAGGTGCTCCGTGACCTCTGGAGTAACCTCCCCAGCAAAGACGCTTTGGATGAATTCTTGGTAACGTTTTTCAGACCGGCGCTCCATCTGCGCATCCGCTTGTTTACTAAGCAGCTGCAACCCTTCATAGCTCGCTGTCAGCAAACCTCCTCCGGGGAGCATTCCAATTCCAGCCTTGGCTGCGATGGAGATCAGTTCAGTGAGGGGGTGTTCGGCGTCCTTCGTCATTCCACTCTCCAGTTGTATGGCTCGGCATTAACCATCGCAGAGCGTAGGCCAGCTGTGCGCGGTAAGCCATTCGACGTAGAGCTTTTCTTGGCTGCGGTGCTGACGGATTCGCATGCAACACGGTTCCGACATTTATAGCGAGCAAAACTCATCCGAGCTGAAACAGCTGAACGCTGGCAGCCCGCACCCGACACATATCAGGCACACCTCAAGGTGGATGCTCAACACGACCTCGAATCCGCTAACACTCTGCGCGACCCTGAATCGTGATCGAGGCAGGTATCAATCGGGGATTGGTCAGTGCCAGCTTCTGGCCGCTTACTGCCCTTCATTACTGACTAATTAGGGTGAGCTCAGTCGAATAGATGCGTCGAGAGACTTACTTACTGATCGGAATGCCACAAATTTGCCACACTCGCCCCGCTAACCGGGGCGAAAACCCACTAATCCCAGCTACCACAACCCATTGATTCCCCAGCTAATCCCCGCTAACGTATTGATTCTAAACGTCGACTTTTAGGACTCCGAAGGCAGGGGTCGTGGGTTCGAATCCCGCCGGGTGCACCACATACTGGTTTCTGGCTGTCTCAGACAGTCTACGAAACACCCCAAGAAGCCCGCCTTGTGCGGGCTTTCTTGTTTCTGGCTATCCGTCCCTGTCCACTCCTATAACTTCCCGTCGCGTATGCCCACGTGTAAATGAGGCTGGCTCTCTGGAACAGTGGCAGCTGCCAATCGGCGCACTGTGCGCCGGCAACGATCGCTTGGCGTTTGCAGGGCCTCTGCTGAACCTGCAGAGGCATAAGTCGGGCGGCTTCCACCTATAAGGCGCCAGCCCCGGTGGTAAAACCAGCCACTTGCAGGACGCTGCCTCGGCCTATGGCGGGTAGCGCCTGGTGCGTTCGTGGCGCGCTACCGGATAGCGCACTGGGGTTCATCGCCACTGCACGTTCAGACGGCATTTTGGTGCTGGATGAAATCGGCATGTGCGACCCGCGCGTTATTGGCGAAACGGTGCACATGCTCGCCGTGCCAGCGGATGCCAGCAAAGGCCTGGGCATCTGCTGAACGGTTTTGAGGATGCTACTGCCCTCTCCGATGCGCTCAAGGCCCGTTGCCAAATACTACGGCACACCCCTCACCGCCTTCCTACACGCGCAGTGTGCGCCTGGGGAAATGCTCAGGTGGTCGGTGATCATTCGCCGCACGGTTGAACAGTTCATCACCCAAAACCTACCCGCCTCGGCCAGTGGTCAGGCGCAACGTGCCGCCCTTCGCTTTGGCCTCGCAGCAGCGGCCGGAGAGTTGGCCACCGCCTTCGGTGTAACCGGCTGGCCTGATGGCGCGGCCACGACTGGTGCACGGGTTTGCCTGCATGCATGGCTGGCTGACCGTGGGGGCGCCGGTAACTTCGAGGGCGATGCGATCTTGGCGCGACTGCGCCAGATCATCGAGCGCTTTGGCGAAAGCCGCTTTACCCGCTGGGAGTCCGCCGCCGCCAAGATCGATGAGCACGGGCCACGCACGATTGACCGGTTGGGCTTTCGCAAGACGATGGAACACGGCATGGGCGATGCCCTGCACACCACCAACACCTACTACGTGCTACCGGAAGCATGGCGCTCCGAAATCTTCCGAGGCATGAACCTGAGTGCGGTTAACAAAGAGCTCCTGCGACGGGGCGTTTTAGAGCCTGGAAAGGATGGCAAAGCTTCAACCGCAGTGCGACTACCGGGGTTGGGCTTGCAGCGCTGCTATGTGGTTGTCGCAGTGCCAGAACAAGGTGATCACGGCGCCCAGGCGGCGTAATAACGGCCGCTCCATGAGAAATTCAGGCTCACCTCGGCCTGGCCCGCCAGCGAAACAAACCAATCAACCTTTCGCCTTAGGAACTCAACATGAACCAGCTAAAACAGCAACAAGCCGCCTTGATTCAAGAACTGGAAACATTGGAAGAAGGCTTGCCACAACTGGAGGCCGAGTGGCGCAATGCACCCAGCGGATTCAGTGCGAATGGCAACGTAATTGGAAGCCCTGAAAGCCGCGAGGCTATGGAAAAATTATCAAGCGTCAAAGCCCGCATAAATGCGATTCCTGGTGAGCTGGCATCAATTGATCGCAAGCTTCAACACCTGGAGAGGCTGGAAAAAATTGGTCAGATCAAAGCTGACGCTATTCAAGCGATGACCGATGCAATCGCTGAGGTCGAAGCGCTGGAACGGAAAAAATCGCACCTGAGCGAGCGATTTCAGACAATTCAATCAGAAGCCGATCAAGCCCTGGAAAAGGCGCAACAAGCCGAGCGCGACGCTGCAACGTCCTACGCCAAATGCCTCGCAAGCGGTGATGCCGAAGGGGAAAAATCAGCAAGCGGCGAAATGCAAAAGGCGGCTAAACAACTGGCAACAACAGACGAGCAGGTCAGAAGGCAAGACCTGATCCTCGGTGCTCTCCAAGTCGAGCTTGATACCCTTGAAGCTCAAATCACGAATGCCCGCCAACGTGGAGATGTTTCCAAGACAGCCGCATTGAGCGCGTTTGGATTTGCATTGGATGAGGAGTGGAACGCGGTGACCGAGCAACTGCTCGCTGTAGGCGCACGGATACTAGCCGTCAGCTACGAAAAAGGCGGAATGGGAGATGGGTTGTCTAGGCTTGAAGTGCCTCGCTTCGGCCCCTTCCATTCGAGGCTTGAACGCTCCGATTTGGCAGCGGTCGCTCGTAATATCTCCTTGGCAGAGCTGCTAGCTGCGTAACCCCAAATCAGCCCGCACTCGCGGGCTGATTTATATATAAAATCTCAGGCGCCTTAATAAAATTGCGCCAACTAGACTTAGACCTTAAAAAGACCAACCACACATCCCTATAAATCATAAATACGCAGGGCTTTCCACAAGAGCACAAACAAGCCAATCAAACCGTGCAAAATTAATAGCCACTATCAGGCCTAATATCAGATATTTCCCATTCAATAATTCGACGCTCTTTATCGCTTAAGCGAGCAAGGTCATTTTCGATCATATTAAGATACTTACCACCGCCATATGCTTTTGCTACTTGCCCTAGAATCTTGTTTACATCGCCGCATCGATACGAAGTTAAAGCTAGATCGCCAGGCCTCCATGATGACGACATAAAAGCTTCAACTAGCTCACGACGTGCAGCTTTGCAACGATCCCAGTCAAGGAAAGGTATAAACTTTATTAAGTCTGGCACATCATCTGCGCTAGCTAGCTCGCGATAAAGCATTGGAAACAAGGCTGCGACCATCAGAGATATTGGTTGGTGCCTGGCATTCAGCAACGACGGTATAAGAATCCCCGCCGCAGTCAATAGAGATTTATACGATGTCTTTTCAGCATCGATCATTATGTTAGCGCAGGCTTCACTTGACGCCGAATCTAGGTCTATGCTGTAACGTTCTCTAAGAGCCAAGGCAATTTCATCGACGGCTTCGACAATGCGCCGCCGGGCAGCCGAGGGTGCTTTTTCGTAAGCGATAAGATTTCGACGTACTAGGTCACCGGTGTTATTACGCCCTAACCCTATAATAACTGTACGCCGACCATCAAGTTTTGCTCCAATAATACCGAGCAGCTCAGGTAAGAAATCGCTCTCGTCGCCGTCAAACCGATTACACAGGCATCTTTCTAAGACTTTGTCAGCAATCTCAAACCTTCTGAAATCGTCTACGCTACTAAGGGTAGCTTTAATAACCCGGATGTATGTATTAATTGGGAGATGCCCCTGCATAACCATCCGAACTAAAATATCCACTGAGCCCTCAGGAAGTCGAGCCAGTAACTGCTTTATCACTCTCTGATCAGCAAGAAGGCCCACGAATTCAACATCGCTCGCACGCTCAAGCATTCCTAGAAGCAATTTCCCAAAAGAACTTTTGGATAGTCGTTCCTGATCAAGAAGCCAGCGCAGATCCGTATTAGAAGCAGTAAGTGACTGGGCGAGAAGGTAATCTCTTGCCACTGAGGCATCGAACGAAATCAGAACGTCACGAATGACAGATAGTCCGCCGACTTTTCGTGCTCGCTCTATGAGCATAACGCTTAGACGTTTGGATTTAAATTTATTAGCCTGACCTAGCCATCGCAATTCCGCGACAATTTCTTGAGAATTCAACCGGTTAAATATTGGTTTAGCAGCGATAACGTGACGATCCTCGACGAGAAATGGAAGCAGCATACTTCCAGCACTGTCTGCCAACTTTCGATCGATGAAGGTAAGTGTCTCTCCTATCCTTTTTATTAGATCGTCATCCATGGCAACCCGTTGAGCCAAATCTCTATCCTGAGCGACGAGGATTGCAAGAATGTCAGTAGGCGCGCCGAGCATTGCCTTTTCAACTCGTGAATCTGAAGTCTGTCCGAGCCCTTGCGCAATACTGGGTATCAGATCGACTGTAGCGCCATTGAGATCGAGGTTACCTAGAAAATTGATAGCGCTATCAGGTGCACGCCCTGCAAGTTGGCCAGCGAGGTGACGTACCGCAACATGACCTTCTGGCATGTCATGTCCACGCATTTTTCGTGCGATTGCTCCAACGTAGTCCCAAGCGTCATTAATTAGCAATGTACTCTCAGCTAGGCGGGTAGCTTTGGCCAACAAAGGTTCCAAAAGCTTTACGGCAAAGACGTTGTTGACCATTCCAGAGTTAGCGATATCTAACAAACCTAACACCGCTGTAGGAGAGTGTTGCGATTTCTCAAGAAGTTCTTCCCAAAGCAGCGCAATGCGCAGAGCTGACGCACTGTCCGCGTCATTGCCCTCCAGCAATTTTATCTCCCGTTCGGATAGCAGATTGGGGCTTGGCTCCTCAAAGACACGCCGAACCAACGCGCCAGTCCATCTGTGCCGACTGATCTGCGATGACCTCCCGTCCACGCGACGCCCAGGCCAGTCACTGAACTTGGCCTTTGCGTTCATTGGTGCGAAAACGAGATCAAGGTCACGGCCTCCTATTTTACGAGGAGAAAGTGCGAACGTCGAAAGTGCGAAACGTCGCCTAATATCAGGCCATAACGCAGCGATTATACGAAATGCGATCAGCTCCGGAGTGGGCGCGTCGAAAACCACTATCGGCTTCGCGTCCTCAAGAAAAAGAGCTTCAAGCATCTCACTTGCGCTGAAAGTGGGAGTAGAAGGAAGTCGCTCATCAAATGACGCATCTAAATCAACGCTAACGGCATCCTGCTCCGTCGGTAGCCGGGACGGGTCAAGCAGCCGAAGGAGGGATTGAATCGGGGGACTGAGTGACCACAACTTCGCGTCGACTAATACACTCATGGTGAGCACACAGCCCGCTCGTGCAACACTATTGTCCTGCCACGTTCTGGCTATCACGTAAAAATGCCCACTAGGAAGCGGGTACGCGGTTATATAGGGTGAAAACTGTTCTTTAGGACGAAGCGGGCCAGCCACGTCGGATAGACGGTCTATAACCGCCTGATCATCCTTTAACAGCACAACTGACGAAGCGAGCAGTTGATGCCCTTTTCGATAGCCATGAATTTGAATTTCCGCTTTAGTCACAGGATCAAAGACCTACTGCCCAAGCGATGGGAAGAGTGATATCAGGATCCTTTGTCCACTCCTCCGACTCAATTACGGCGACCCATCCACGACCATCAGGCCCGCCTTCAAGAAAAGCCTTTCGATAGACAGGATCGTGCTTAAGGTCACCACCAACGCTACTGAGGCCGAAGACTCTAACATCAAGACTATCCAAGTCTGTCAGCTTACCAGCGACAAGCGGATATTCGCGTTCAATAAACGCAAAAGGGCCTCGTTGAAATGTCTCTGGATCCACTAGGTCCCACGCAGTTACGACAATAGAGAGCCGGGGGCGCTCGCCGTCCTCACGACTGGAGAGTGAGTTTTCCAAAAATCTGATTAGCTCACATAGCATTACCTGCGTAGGTAATCCAAGCTCCTCCTCATCTCCAATTCTTTCCAACATAGTGCGTGATGTCACCCAGTCGAGCGGTCTCACATCCTGGTCCGAATTAACTCTCACAAAAAGCAACGCTCCATCGGCTCGCTTCAGTTCATCCATCCAATCGGAGGCAATCTCGCTGTTGATGACAGCGTTGCGCCAAAGCTCTCCAGAAATATCAGGCACGACGATCCTAGCTTGTGGTCCCCCTTTTGCTGCGGCGACGACTACCTCAAAATCACGTCTGGCATCGCTATGCTCCGAACGCGGCGCAAACCCTCCAGCAGAAATATGGTCGCTGATTTCAAGTACGAAGTTGATATCGTCGGGCTGCTCTGCAGCATGTAATTCCCCGTTACCGGCATCAAGCACTCGCCACAAAGGACCAATGTAGTTCGTCTTTCCTGAGTCAGGACCGCCAAGCAATACGATTGATCGGCTCATCGATCCCTCCTGAAGTTTAGATAAGAACGTCCATCTGCTGCAGGTTCTTTTGAGCCCCACAGGGGGGGACGGGCAGAAGGTATCCCGATCGTAAGATTGACTAACTCAGCTAACCCGAATCCTGCGGGTATATTTTGTGGCTGTTCTGAAAACGGAGCAACGCCCACAATCTCGACCTGTACGTCGCGACGATTGAACTCAGAACGCAATCGCTCAGCCACACTGTCCTCAAGGGCATACAAATCGCGATGAGTTACAACGACCATCAATCGAGGTGTGTGCCCTTCAAACATAGTTTTTAAGCGTGCGGCTAGCTGTCCCATACGGACTATGAGCCCATGACGTTTCTCAATGTCTGCTAATGAGCGACCATCAAGAACTATCCAGATAGCCTCTGCCGATCTCATAAACTCGAACCGATCTGAGCTCGCGGTGGCGACGAGCGCCTGCGTCCACTCACCAGGTATATCAGGAAGTGCAAGATCGACACGCCGGCCGTCAGAGCGCCTGACGAGTCGGAGGTGCAAAAAACCTGGACTACGATCATCCGTCAATTCGGTATGAACAGTCATCTGTTCTGGAGCCCTGCCATCATTCCAATCTCGCGCACCTCGCGCGATTTCTTCAAAAGCAGTCAAGCTTTTGCTATCGCGAAATGACCAGCCTTCGAGCTTAGCGTGCGATACAAGGAGATAAAGGCTTGCCAGACATGCGGTTTTACCGGACTCGGGATCGCCTAGGATGCCAACCACGTTGACGTAGCGAGTCCCCATAATATTATTCAAATCATCCAACCCGAGCGTACGGCTGGAGGCAAAAGCGCTAGCGCGCTCGGGCTGTTCAAGAACAGCTGCTCCCAATCTCTCGCCTGCGTTTGATGAGAACTCACTATTACCCCGAACGTCTGAGGATAATGCGTTGGGCACATCGTTCGCGGCCCGATTTCCGCAGCTTGAAGGGTCTCGCTCGAGCGCACACAACCCTGTCTCATCGACAGTACACCCGTCGAACCTGCAAGACCCACTCATAGATGAGCAGGACCGTGAGCTATCAATTTAACAAACCCTGCCTCCATCAATGCTCGCTCACCCCACTCTGAAACGGGCCGCTTTAAGGTAGCGCCCACACTGTCCAACTCACCTGTAGCTAAGGCATGAAGAAGTGGAAAGATAGTCGGATACTTCATCACATTACCCTTTGTAAACTCCGCTCCGAGTAGTTCTCGATCATCTCCGATAGCCTCCAGCAACTCTGAAAGATCGAGTTCTGGATCTTGATCAAGCGTTCGTAAGACGATTTCACGATGTACGTCACATGGAAGACGTCGGAGCATCTTCGCGCCTTCGATACCTGCGGAGACGATTCGGGCCGGTTCGGTGATAGCCGATAGCTGCCGATTAAGTATCCGACTACGCCCTAGCTGAGCCCACCACAGGAAATCCAGCTCCTCACGATCTAAAGCCGAATTTCGACGTAGTGCTTCAACTGTGAGATTCAATACATCAGAAATATTGTTGGTTGGCGCACCGTCGGCGCCAATAGCGATTTTTATCCCGGATGGATCGGAGACGTCCAACCGCGTTCGCGCCTTCTCAGCCGAAGTCCTGCTCCGCTTCACGGCCGCGTCGAAAACGTCACGCCGTAGTTTTTCCCGCCGGGCGTCTTCGAGCACATGTTGATATCCGAGGGCAGACCAAAGGGCAGCAGCGTAGATATCGATGACGTGGTAACCGGAAGTCCCTGCAGATTTATTGAGTAGGGAAAGCATTGCTACGCCAGCACATACGCCCACGTCCATCGGGCGTTCCTCATACAGATATGATGCAGATTTTTTTTGAATGACTTTCTGAACTTCTTCGCCTAGCAACATCGATGGTCTACCGTCCCCGCTCAATGCTTGAGCAATGTCGGTCGCCTTCGTCACGAGCTTCAAGTCGTCCGACTCTTTCCCCCAAGCTGTTGCAAGGCTTGCCGCTGAGGTGCGCCGGGAACTCACATCATCGTCACTAACGCTGACACTCGTAATTCGCATGTAAACCGCAATATTTTCCATCAATGAACCCCGTCCTTTCGCTCGTCAATCAACTGATCAATCATTTTCTCAACATCGCCCAGTTTTCCGTCTCGAACAAGCCGATCCAATAATCTGCGCTCCAGCCCCTGCGACATTGGCTCATCAAAATTTTCCGGAATAGCGTCCATTGCGACGAGAACACGTAACCGCTCGCCTTCAAGCAGGTCTCGAAAGAATCTGAGTCGGGCAACCTCGTAACCTTCAACCGACGGCGCCATAGGACTTAGCTCCCCACTTGAAGAATCCATCAGGACCATCTCAATCGTCGGTTCTACAGAAAATGTGTGACTTTCGGATGGTGCGGCATCTTTAAGGCGACTTGTTGTAACCGCCCCTTGAAGACCTGCCTTACGAAACGACGGGCACCCCAACCGATAGTTGGGACTCTTCCCTCCAAGACGCTGGTCATCAGCCTCGAAACAAGTACGTTGCGCGTTCCACGCCCGGGGATGAATCGTTACCGACAAACCATCGACTTCCTCATCCCAATCGAATTCGATAATGTTGTAAGTAAAGGTGAATACAGAATTGGATTTAAAAGGAACAGTAGCACCGGCTGCTAGCATCATTAGATCGCAACCCTGCTCGACGTTATCGACAGATACTTTGGGATCGTGTTCATGCCCCGAAATAAAAACTCGTGCACGGCTTCGGATGTAATCGCGGACCTGCTCTTGATCCTTGTACCAACTCAAAGGGTGATGAACGAGAACAATGTTCTCAACCCCGTCGTCACGAGGAATCGTGAATTGGCGAGCACCGATGAGCAGCTCTGGATGCTCATCACGCTCCTTACCATGACAGAGAAGCGAGGAATTGAATCTGATGAAGCGTAACGCTCGTCCAGGCGCGAGCGTTACTACCATCTCAGATGCATAAGCGGCCTCGTCATTAAGAGGGCAGTCATAGCCGAAGCTGAAATTGCCATAGTCCTCAAAACGGGCGAATAGCGCCGCTCGGATCAAAGGGTCACTAAGGGTCTCTTCGTATTCCGTAGATCCACCGGCTCGAATTTGGTCGAGAATCCTGCGCACAGCCGGCGATAGTTTCGACCTGTCAAGATCATGATTGCCAGGCACCATCTGAACACAGTTGATATTTACGCCAATACTTTCCGCTAGCTGATCTAGCCATTTGGCTGCTTCATCGTATTCATCTTTAATGCCGGACTGAGCTATATCGCCGGTTACTAGAATGCCGTGCGCAGCACCTCCAGCAATCCTAGAGACGACCTCACGCGCGTCCGAAATTAATTGCTGCTTTACATCTGCATGGATGTGTACCCGATCGTCCTTTTCTTGACCAAAATGGATATCAGACACATGAACAAAGACTGCCGACATTAGCGCTCCCTACTATGCAGCCGCAAATACTTCAACAGCTTCTACCATTTTCGGCCACTTCTAGCGACAGATAAGTCTTCCCTTTTTCTTTGCCCAACAGCTGAAAAATCGTCATCGAGCATCGCAGTAGCTTCTTCGAGAAGCTCACTAAACACTTCGTCCCTACCAGCATAGGTCCAGAAAACGAAAGCTCGTAACAACCGCTCGGGGTCAACAATTTTTCGGGATCACACGTAGATGTAAGCCGACGCGCGCAGATGGCAAGATGATGTCCGTTACACCGACATCAATGGTTACACTAGGTGTACATGTACTTAACGCCACGTGTAACTCACACAAAAACAAATAAAATCAATAAGTTAGCTTTAACCGATACACAAGTTACACCTGTTACATGGTTTTGGGCAGGTATCCAAAAAAATACCCCCGCCCCGTCATCCTTAGGAACCTCCAGCGATAGAAAACCGCACTGTCCTCTTAATCTGAAGCGCTCCATAATGGCAATCGCCATCGTTCGATGGTGCCATGACATCCGGGCAAAAAAAGGTCGCGGGGTTGAAAGCTGCCGGGGCCCCTGAGGTTTTTCTTCCAGCACGGAGCATGAAACTCGCAGCATCGTGTTAGCGGAAAGTTACCCAGCTTAGTGAACAGGTGAACGCCAGTTCACCTGTGCATTTACCCTACCGTTTGGGCCATCTGCGAGCACCATTACCAATACGGTAACGATGTCCGCTTTTTCTTCAAGATCCTTTCAATTTCAACATTGAAATTTCAGTAAGTCGGCACGGCTGCCGCTAACGCGGTCCCGCGGGTTTCATGCCCCGTGTGAAGCTAAAGCTCTCAGGGTCCCCAGCGTGATTTCCTCTCATCGAAAGGCGGAGCCCGCGAATTTCGCTTGGAAGGCTCGAGCGCAACGCGCCTGCCCACAACACCCGGATGCTGACTTTAGTGTTACACGCAGGGGCAACGTTACATCGGGGGGTACGCTATGTCGCTCAACTGTGTAACAGGCATGAAAGCCAATGAAACCGGGCGTTTGGTGAAGGGCGTTACACTTGTAACACCGGTTACACCAGGTTTGGAGGGGGGCTGGATATGTGCTCTCATGCTGCCTTTCCAAATTGGCCCGACACCACATTGTTGTTGGCCTCTAGGGTGGGTAATTGCGCTCAACCTGCCCCCCCATTTACATTGCACTTGCCCACTCATTTGCATTCGACTTGGCAAGTCGTTCGCATCGGATTTGACCAGCACACTGGCTGGCCCTGATTGGCAGAAGTCTACCCAAATTGGGCATCTGAATCGTCCGCAT
>Ga0308159_1001489_pt1 | contig 33408 bp, 26 predicted proteins | sample PhyCR1_FD_201040 | JGI IMG/M metagenome (GOLD analysis project Ga0308159, IMG submission 201040) | Phyllosphere microbial communities from UC Gill Tract Community Farm, Albany, California, United States - DLSLC.R1 | ecosystem: Host-associated > Plants > Phyllosphere > Unclassified | place: USA... | reverse complement strand
CCTGAGCATTTATCTGGTGGCCGTGCTGTCGCTGGTGATCTGCTACCTGTTCATCAATTCGGTCGACACCCTGACCTCGCTGGTCAACTTCGGCGCACTGAGCGGTTTCATGCTGCTGCACCTGACGGTGATCAACTACTACTGGCGTCGGCAGAAGTCGGGGCAGATCGTGCGCCATCTGCTCTGTCCGGTGGTCGGTTTCATCATCGTCGCGGCCATCATGTACAACATGGGCGTCGATGCACAGAAACTTGGCCTGATCTGGATTGCCCTGGGTCTGGTGTACCTGTTCTTCCTCCACAAATTCGGGGCCAGCACCGCGCTGCCGGATCCGAGCAACGGCTGACAAGAAAAAGAGCAGCGTCTGACAACGAATCAGGCGACTGCCGATTTATTGCGTGGAAACCGACAGTGATAGTCAGGTTCGGCGCCATCGCCGAACCTTTTGATACAGGAGTACATCCATGCTGGTCTTACGCCCGGTCGAGCAGACTGACCTGCCCCAGCTCCAACAATTGGCCCGCGACAGCCTGCTGGGCGTGACCTCGCTGCCGGACGACAGGGAACGCCTGGGCGAGAAAATCGCCGCGTCCATCGCCTCGTTTTCCAGCGCTGCGGCGGCGCATGGCCCGGAGAGTTATTGCTTCGTGCTCGAAGACCTCGACAGCCAGCGCTTGCGCGGCTGCTCGGAAATCCTCGCCACCGCCGGCTACGACGAGCCGTTCTACAGCCTGCGCAACCGCCATTTCACCAGCGCATCGCGGGAGCTGAACATCGAACACGGCGTGCCGGCGCTGTCGCTGTGCCACGACCTCAACGATCACACCCTGCTGCGCGGCTTCCACATCGACGCGGCGCTGGTGCGCACGCCATTTTCCGAGTTGCTGTCACGGGCACGACTGCTGTTCATCGCTGCCCACGCGCCGCGCTTTGCCGAAGCAGTGATCACCGAAATCGTCGGTTACAGCGACGAGGAGGGGCATTCGCCGTTCTGGGATGCGCTGGGCAAGCATTTCTTCGACCTGCCCTACGCCGAAGCCGAACGTTTGTGTGGCCTGCAAAGCCGGCGGTTTCTCGCCGAATTGATGCCGCAATACCCGATCTACGTGCCAATGCTGCCGCCCGCAGCGCAGGAATGTATCGGTCGCGTCCATCCAGACGGTCAGGAGGCGTTCGATATCCTCGAGCGTGAGGGATTCGAGACCAACAGCTACATCGATCTATTCGATGCCGGCCCGACTCTTTACGCACGCACGGCCAACATTCGATCGATTGCGCATAGCCAGATCGTCCGCGTGCGGCAAGAGGCACACGTCGATGCGCGAGGCCGTTTTCTGTTGAGCAACGATGCGCTGCAGGGTTTTCGCGCCATCGTTGCCGAACTGGATTACCACTCCGACCAACCGCTGTCCCTCAGCCCGGCCCTGTGCGCGGCGTTGAACGTGACTGATGGCAGCCCGGTCCGGCTGATTGCCCTGTGAATCCCGCTCGGATCCACAGCCAACGACTACGCCCGAACAGGCGCGCAGAAGGAGTTACACGATGATTGTCCGCCCGGTGAAAGTCAGCGATCTGCCCGCCTTGATGGCCCTGGTGCAACAGGCCGGCCCGGGGTTCACCACGTTGCCGGCCAATGAAGAGCGCTTGGCCCATCGCGTGCGCTGGGCGCAACGGGCGTTTGCCGAACAGCTGGAACGCGCCGACGCCGACTATCTGTTTGTCCTCGAAGACGACGAGATGCGCGTGGTCGGCGTCAGCGCAATGACCGGTGCGGTCGGCCTGCGTGAGCCCTGGTACAACTACCGGGTCGGGTTAACCGTCAGTTCGGCTCCTGACCTGGGCATTCAGCGGCACATTCCGACGCTGTTCCTCAACAACGAACTGACTGGCCAGTCGGAATTGTGTTCGCTGTTTCTGAGCCATGACCACCGTCTGGGCAGCAATGGGCGTCTGCTCTCGCTCGGGCGCCTGTTGTTCGCTGCCGAATTCCCCCACCTGTTCGGCGAAAAAATGATTGCCGAGCTGCGCGGCAGCGCCGACGAACAAGGCTGTTCGCCGTTCTGGGACAGTCTCGGTCGGCATTTTTTCCAGATGGATTTCAGCCATGCCGACCACTTGTCCGGCATGGGCAACAAGGCTTTTATTGCCGAACTGATGCCGCGCCAGCCGCTGTACACCTGCATGCTCACCGAAGCAGCCCAGGCCGCCATCGGTCAGCCGCACCCGAACACCGAGCCGGCGCTGAAAATCCTCCAGGCCGAAGGATTTACCCACAAAGGCTACATCGATATTTTTGACGGCGGCCCGGTCATCGAAGCACCGCTGCGCAATATCCGCACCGTGCGAGACAGCGTTGAGCTGACCTTGAGCCTGGGCAGCCCGGACGAACAGGCACCGTTATGGCTGATTCACAATCGTCGGCTGGAAAACTGCCGCATCACCGTGGCCCATGCACGGCGGGTCGGCAGCAGCCTGATGATCGACCGCCTCACGGCCAAACGCCTGCAACTGCAACCGGGCAATTCAGTGCGGACAGTCGCGCTGCCGAATCAACAGCAACAGGCGGTGGCGGCGTAATCGTTGCAACCGTCAGGGGTAAATCCTTTCAGCAAAAGCCAGCTCAGCATGCTGCCTGCGCAAATTCGTCATGATCATTGACCCATTCGCGTGATAGCCTTTTCATTCTTCGGCGTTGACACATTTGTTCAAGCCGTTCCATTCCTTTGTATTGGTGGAACTCGAATGACCAGGCTTTCTCATCAAGATTTGCGCCGTAACTTCCGTCAGTTGCTGGCCTCCGACACCTGCTACCACACGGCATCGGTGTTTGACCCGATGTCTGCGCGCATCGCCGCCGATCTCGGGTTTGAAGTCGGCATTCTCGGCGGTTCCGTGGCTTCGTTGCAGGTCCTCGGCGCCCCGGACTTTGCCCTGATCACCCTCAGCGAGTTCGCCGAACAAGCCACCCGCATCGGCCGCGTTGCCCAGTTGCCAGTGATCGCCGATGCCGACCACGGCTACGGCAACGCCCTGAATGTCATGCGTACCATTGTTGAACTGGAACGCGCCGGCGTCGCCGCCCTGACCATCGAAGACACCCTGCTGCCGGCGCAATTCGGCCGCAAATCCACCGACCTGATCACCGTCGCTGAAGGCGTCGGCAAGATCCGCGCGGCGCTGGAAGCCCGGGTCGACACGGAAATGGCCATCATCGCCCGCACCAACGCCGGCATCCTGCCGAACCAGGAAATCATCAGCCGCACCCGCCAATATCAGGCGGCGGGCGCCGATGGCATCTGCATGGTCGGCGTACAGGATTTCGATCAGCTCGAGCAGATCGCCGAGCACTTGACCGTGCCGCTGATGCTGGTGACCTACGGCAACCCGGCGCTGCGCGATGACAAACGCCTGGCCGAGCTGGGTGTGCGCGTCACTATCGACGGGCATGGCGCTTACTTTGCAGCGATCAAAGCGACCTACGACAGCCTGCGCGAGCAGCGGCAGATCTTTACCCAGGCCGCGGATCTCAGCGCGACGGAGTTGACCCACACTTATACCCAGCCGGAGGAATACATTCTCTGGGCCAAGGAGTACATGAGCGTCAAGGAGTGATGCCCAAAACAAAAGCCCCTCACCCTAGCCCTCTCCCAGAGGGAGAGGGAACTGATTGGGGGATGTTCTGGATTTGCGCCGACGTGAGAGACCGCATTGAATGCAAACTTGCATTCAAATTGATCTACCGGGTGCCGCATGGACTACAAACAACGCGGTCAGTCCCCTCTCCCTTCGGGAGAGGGTTAGGGTGAGGGGCCGATTCGTCTGACACGCCACTCGACACCCTCACACCACCAATCACCTCACCGCGGCATGGCCAACTCCATAATCATCCGCGACAACAAATAAATCCGCGGCGCCACGCTCGCCACCTCGGCGTATTCCTCCGGCGTATGGATATTGCCGCCAACAATGCCGAAGCCATCCAGCGTCGGCGTGCCGACCCCGGCCGACAGACTCGCATCCGCCGCGCCCCCACTGCCCTCCTCGGTCAGTTTGCGGCCGATCTCGCCGTAGATTCCTTGCGCCATGGCCATCAGGCGATCCGACTCGGCCGTTTGCGGCATCGGCGGCAGGCCGCGCTGCAGTGAAGTCTTCACTTCAGTATCTGCAATCAACTTGTCCTGGGAAACCCGCGCCAGGTCCTTTTCGATCCGGTCGAACTCTTCGGGCACCGCCGCGCGCACGTCGGCCTTGGCGGTGGCCTGATCGGGAATCACGTTGGTGCGATCGCCGGCCTTGAGCACGGTGAAGTTGATGGTGGTTTTCTTCGCCTCATCTCCAAGCTTGCCCAGTTGCAGAATCTGGTGCGCCGCCTCCATGGCGGCGTTGCGCCCCAGTTCTGGCGCGACACCGGCGTGCGCGGCCTTGCCCTTGACCTCGACCAGCGCCGTCGCGCTGCCCTTGCGCCACACCACCAGGCCATCGGCCGGGCGGCCCGGTTCAAGGTTGAGGGTGACGTCGTGCTGTTTGGCGGTTTTCTTGATCAGGTCGGTGGCGACGTCCGAACCGGTTTCTTCGCTGGCGTCGAGCAGAAAGGTGATTTGCGCGTAGTCCTTGAAATCAAGGTTCTTCAGCACCTTCAGCGCATAAATCCCGGCGACGATACCGCCCTTGTCATCCATCACCCCCGGCCCGTAGGCGCGGCCATCCTTGATGTGAAACGGCCGCTCAGCCGCCGAGCCTTCCTTGAAAACGGTATCCATGTGCGCCATCAGCAGGATTTTTGCCTTGCCGGTGCCTTTCAGCGTCGCCAGTACATGGTTGGATTTATCTGGCGTATTCGGCACCAACTCAATCGTCGCGCCAAGCTTTTTCAGCTCATCGATGGCAATCTCGCTGACTTGCTTGAGGCCAGGTTCGTAACCGGAACCGGAGTCGATATTGACCAGCCGCTCGAGCAGCTTCAGCGCTTCGGGCTGGTACTGCTCGGCACCGGCGAGCACTTGCTTGTGCGATTCGGCGAAGGCGCCGGTGGCGGCGAGGGTCAGAGACAGGCCGAGGCTGGCGGCCAACAGGGAGCGAGGAAATGAGAACGTCATGAAGCGGTCCTTGTTTCGCGTACGGGGCCTTTAACCGTACCCGACATCGGCGCGAGGCTCTACACCGGATGCGACACTGATCTAACCAACGCCACAATCCCCCTGTAGGAGTGAGCCTGCTCGCGATGGCGTCGTGTCAGTCAACATTGAATCGCCTGGCCGGCCGCCTTCGCGAGCAGGCTCGCTCCCACAGGGGCACCAAGGTGTATCGCTCAGACGGAGTCGAGCACCGCCTGTCGAGGCTGCTCGTCGCAATTGCAGATCACCCGGTTGCGCCCGCTCGCCTTGGCTTCGTACAGCGCCTGATCGGCCTCATTGAGCCAGCGTGTGGCATCGGCATGCGTGGGATCGTAGGCCGCCAGGCCGATGCTCAAACTGACTTTAAGCGCCGGATTCTGCTCATAACCCAGAATCGCGAAGCGCTCGCGCAACGCCTCCATGGCCTGAGCGGCGTTGAACAGCGGCAGTTCGGGCAGGATCACGCAGAATTCATCGCCGCCGTAGCGCCCGGCCACATCCGTCGCGCGCAGGTTGTGCTTGAGCAATTTGCTCAACTGGCGCAACACGATATCGCCCGCGACATGACCATAGGTGTCGTTGATCGTCTTGAAGTGATCGATATCGATCAACGCAATCGCCGCGCCCTGCTGCTGGCGTCTGCAGCGTTGAAACGCAATCTCCAGTTGATCCTTCCAGGCACCATGATTGAGCAGTCCGGTAAGACTGTCGGTGCGGCTCAGGGCGAGCAGTTCACGTTTATGTCGGCCAAGGTTGTAGGCCTGACGAAAGCAGATCCAGCCCAGTGCCAACGGGTACAGCAGCAATAACGGGAAACAGGCATACATCTGCGCAGGCGAAGTTTGCGGGACGAATGCCGGGGCAAACACCGCCAGGCCGACGAACACCCCAAGCAATTGCGCCGCAGAGCCTGCCATCAGAAAGCGTGCACCGCCGATCGCGACGTTGTTCATCGCCATCATCGAGATGGTCACCGCCGTGGGCAATGGATTGAAATGCATGGCGGCGACCCAGAAGCCACCGAAAAAGGCATCGATCAACAGATTTCGATGTTCAGCGTGATAGGGAACGCTGGAACGGCGCGCCCATTGAAACGCCAGGTGCGGCCAGACCAGGCCGTTGAACAGCATCAATGCCCAGACCCACAGCGGCGGATCCAGCGCATACATCGCCACGGACACACACAGCAGCCCAAGCAACAGCCCGAGGATTCGCGACGTATAAAGCCTCCTGGCTAATGAAAGTCCCTTTCCTCCGGCATTTCCCATAAGGACCTCGACCACGCACTCCGCTGTGCGGACGTGATGGGAGTCTATCAGGGCGACGTTAAATAGCCATCACCGGCCAGCAGACTGAATAGCGCGATATCAGGACCGCGCACAGGACAAATATTTGGCTATACATGAAAGGAGCAAAATGGAAAAACAACTATAAGAAGGAGGCCCATGCGCACCTACCAAGTGTTGATCATCGGCAGCGGTTTTGGCGGCCAGTGTGCGGCGATCAACCTGCTCAAGGCCGGGATCGACGATTTTCGACTGCTGGAGCGACGGGATTTTTTCGGCGGCACCTGGTGCCAGAACACCTACCCCGGTGCCGCAGTGGACGTGCCATCGCCGCTGTATTCGCTGTCGTTTGCGCCTTACCGCTGGTCGCAGATGTTCGCAGGCCAAGCCGAATTGCAGCGCTACACCGAGCACGTCATCGAGCAGTTCGGTTTGCGTGACCGCGTCGAGCTGCAGGCCAATGTCGAACGTGTCGAATGGGACGAGTCGGCAAAACGCTGGGCCGTGCACACCAGCCGCAAAGGCGTCTTCCATGCACAATTTCTGATCAACGCCAGCGGACCGCTAAGCCAACCGGTAATCCCAGACTTCCCCGGCCGGGATCGCTTTCAAGGCAAGACTTTTCATACAAACAACTGGGACCACAGCTACGACTATCGCGGTAAACGCGTGGCCATCGTCGGCAGCGGGGCCAGCGCGGTCCAGGTGATTCCGACGATTGCGCCGCAGGTCGAGCATTTGCACGTATTCCAGCGCACACCACATTGGGTGCTGCCGCGCGCCGATCGTCAATTCGGCCCCGTACAACGCTGGCTGCTGGGTCGCAAACCGGCCTACAAACTGCTGCGCTGGCTGATCTACTGGCAGTTCGAAACCCGTGTCATCGCTTTCAAATACTCGAAACCGGCGATCCATATGGTGCAGCAGCACGCCCTGCGCTTTCTCAAGCGTCAGGTGCCGAACCCGCAGCTGCGGGAAAAACTCGTACCGGACTTCACCATCGGCTGCAAACGCGTGCTGGTCTCAAGCACTTACTACCCGACATTGAGCCGCCCGAACGTCACATTGCACAGCCGCGAACAAGGCATCGCGTCAATCGACGAAACCGGGATCAACACCACGGACGGTCAGCATGTCGACGCGGATCTTATCGTCTGGTCGACCGGTTACGACGCCACTGACGGGGTGATTTCCTACCCGGTCAGCGGAAAAAACGCCGTGCAACTCAGCGATGTCTGGGCCGAATATCCGCGCGCCTATCTGGGCACCAGCCTGCCGGACTTCCCCAACCTGTTTATCGTCACCGGGCCGAACACCGGCATCGGCCACACCTCGGCGCTGTTCATCATCGAAGCGCAGATGAACTACATCATCGATTGCATCCGCACCGTGCGCGACCAGGGCTTGCGCAGCATCGAAGTTCGCCGCGACGCGGAACGTACCTACACTGCAATGATCCACCGGGAAATGCAGCGCACGGTGTGGAAGTCCGGTGGTTGCCACAGTTGGTATCAAAGCCAGAGCGGTCATGTGATCGCCATGTTTCCCGGCTTCAGTTTCAGCTATTACCGTTTGACCCGGGCGCTGAAACCCGCCGACCACATTTTGTCCTGAACACGTAAAAGGAAGACGTCGATGCTCTTGCTGTTTGTCGCCCTCGCGGTTTTCGTGGCCTGGAGCTGGTTGAGTTATCCGGCGGTCGGGCACTGGCTGTACGACCTGAGCATGGCCATCGAGGCCAGGTTGTACAAGCTCCACAAGATCGAAGTGCCGATTGCCGAGATGACGGTGTCGACCTGGCAGGGCGGGCCGTATGAAGCGGCCAGTGCGATCCTGATGCTGCACGGTTTCAGCGCCGACAAGAATCTGTGGCTGCGCTTCTCCCGGCATTTTGTGCGGCAATATCGGGTGATCATTCCGGATTTGCCCGGCCATGGTGAAACCGGCTTCAAGGCCGGTGGCGGTTTTGATATTCCGCTGCAAGCCAAGCGCATGATCCAGTTGCTCGACGTCTGCGGCGTGGAAAAGGTGCATGTGATCGGCAATTCGATGGGCGGTTATCTGGCGGCGTGGCTGACGGCAACCTATCCCGAGCGAATCGCCTCGCTGGCGCTGATCGATCCGGCGGGCGTCACCGCGCCCGAGGCCAGCGATATGGAGCGGCATCTGGCGCGCGGGCACAATCCGTTTCTGGTCAATTCGCGCGAAGAGTTTCGCTATCTGTATGCAATGACCATGGCCTCACCGCCCTGGGTGCCGAAGGTGGTGCTCGACGCCATCGCCCAGCGCTACGTGCAGCAACGCGATGAACTGGAAGAAATTTTCCGCGACTTCCGCGCCAGCCCGCCGATGGAGCCGAAGCTGGCCGAAATTCGCTGCCCGGCGCTGTTGCTGTGGGGGCGCAAGGATCGCCTGATCGACGTCAGCAGCGTGCCAGTCTGGAGCAAGGGCATCGCCAATTTGCGCGTGGACGTCTGGGACCACGTCGGGCACATGCCGATGGTCGAGCAGCCGACCCATAGCGCACGCCTGTATCAGGCGTTTCTTGGCAGCCAGCGATGACAATTCCCGTGATCGTCCTGGTGCTGATCGTTCCCATGCTCTGCGTGGGTACGATCAGCGGCGGGGCCTGGAGCTGAGATGAACATTCTCTACGACGAGCGCCTCGACGGCCCGCTGCCGCAGGTGAACAAGGCCGAACTGCTCAAGGCACTGCAACGGGCCGTGCCTGATCTCGACCTGCTGTGGCGCGAGGAGGAACTGAAACCTTACGAATGCGACGGTCTCTCCGCCTACCGCACCACGCCAATGCTGGTCGCCCTGCCCCGGCGTCTCGATCAGGTGCAGAGCCTGCTGAAACTTTGCCACGCACAGAGCGTCCCGGTGGTCGCGCGTGGTGCCGGCACCGGTTTGTCCGGCGGCGCCTTGCCGCTGGAACAGGGCGTGCTGCTGGTGATGGCGCGGTTCAACAATATTCTGCAGATCGACCCCGCCGCCCGCACCGCGCGGGTTCAGCCGGGGGTACGCAACCTGGCGATCTCCCAGGCAGCTGCGCCGTTTGGCCTGTACTACGCCCCGGATCCGTCCTCGCAGATCGCCTGTTCGATCGGCGGCAATGTCGCCGAAAACGCCGGCGGCGTGCATTGCCTCAAGTACGGCCTGACCGTGCACAACCTGCTGAAAATCGAAGTGCTGACCATCGAAGGCGAACGCCTGACCCTAGGCTCCGAGGCCCTGGATTCGGCGGGTTTCGATTTGCTCGCGCTGTTCACCGGCTCCGAAGGCCTGCTGGGGATCATCACCGAAGTCACGGTCAAGTTGCTGCCCAGACCGCAAGTGGCGAAAGTCCTGCTGGCGAGTTTCGACTCGGTGGAAAAGGCTGGTCGCGCGGTGGCCGAAATCATCGCTGCCGGAATCATTCCCGGCGGCCTGGAAATGATGGACAACCTGGCCATCCGCGCCGCCGAAGACTTCATCCACGCCGGTTACCCGGTCGATGCCGAGGCCATTCTGCTGTGCGAACTCGATGGCGTCGAAGCCGATGTGCATGACGATTGCCAGCGTGTGCGCGAGGTCATGCTAGCGGCGGGTGCGACTGAAGTGCGTCAGGCGCAGGACGAAGCCGAGCGCGTGCGTTTCTGGGCCGGACGCAAGAATGCCTTCCCGGCGATTGGCCGTTTGTCGCCGGACTATTACTGCATGGACGGCACCATTCCGCGCCGCGAATTGCCCGGTGTCCTGCGAGGCATCGCCAGACTCAGCGAAGAGTACGGTTTGCGTGTCGCCAACGTATTCCATGCCGGCGACGGCAACATGCACCCGCTGATCCTGTTCGACGCCAACCAACCGGGCGAACTGCAGCGCGCCGAAGCCTTGGGCGGCAAGATCCTTGAACTGTGCGTGCAGGTCGGTGGCAGCATTACCGGCGAGCACGGTGTCGGCCGCGAGAAAATCAATCAGATGTGTGCGCAATTCAACAATGACGAACTGCGCCTGTTCCATGCAGTAAAAGCGGCGTTCGATCCCAGAGGCCTGCTCAACCCCGGCAAGAACATCCCGACGCTGCACCGCTGCGCCGAATTCGGTGCCATGCATATTCACGCCGGGCAATTGTCATTCCCCGAGCTGGAGCGTTTCTGATGACCGATCTCGACAGCGCCAGCGCCCTGCTCGATCAGGTCAACGCCGCCCGCGCCAATCGCACACCGTTGAAAATCCAGGGGGGCAACAGCAAGGCGTTTCTCGGTCGCGAGGTGGCGGGCGAAATACTCGACACTCGTGCCCACTGCGGCATCGTGCGCTACGAACCGACCGAACTGGTGATCACCGCGCGCGCGGGGACGCCGTTATCGGAGTTGCTGGCGGCGCTGGATAACGCCGGGCAGATGCTGCCCTGCGAACCGCCGGCATTTGCCGACAGCGCCACCGTCGGCGGCATGATCGCCACCGGATTATCGGGCCCGCGTCGGCCGTGGTCAGGCTCGGTACGGGATTTTGTCCTTGGTACGCGGGTCATCACCGGCCTCGGCCAGCATTTGCGCTTCGGCGGTGAAGTGATGAAAAACGTCGCCGGGTACGACCTGTCACGGCTAATGGCCGGCAGTTTTGGTTGCCTTGGCGTGCTCACCGAAGTCTCGCTGAAGGTCCTGCCCAAACCGCGCCAATGCCTGAGCATTCGTCTGGATATCGACTGCGCCCGCGCGTTGAGCAAGCTTGCCGAGTGGGGTCAGCAACCACTGCCGATCAGTGCCGCGTGTCACGATGGCCAGAGTCTGTATCTGCGCCTTGAGGGTGGCGAGGGCTCGGTAACTGCGGCGCATCAACGCCTCGGTGGCGAGCCGTTGGACTCGATTTTCTGGCGTGACCTGAACGAGCATCGCCTGGCCTTTTTCGATGAGGGCCTGCCGTTGTGGCGTCTGTCGCTGCCGAACAATCTCGGCCCGCTGGAGCTGCCCGGCGAACAATTGATCGACTGGGCCGGTGCGCAACGCTGGCTGAAATCTGCCAGCGCCGACATTCATGCGCTCGCCCAGTCGCTGGGCGGCCATGCCACCTGTTTCAGCCACGGTGTCAGTGACACACCGTTCCAGCCGTTGGCGCCGACGCTGTTGCGCTATCACCGCCAGCTCAAGGCGCAACTCGATCCGCAAGGGCTGTTCAACCCCGGGCGGATGTACGCGGAGTTCTAGCCATGCAAACCACTCTGAGCGAGAAAGCGCGACAGCTGCCTCGAGCCGCCGAGGCGGAAAAGATTCTGCGCACCTGTGTGCATTGCGGCTTTTGCAACGCGACCTGTCCGACTTATCAGTTGCTCGGCGATGAACTCGATGGCCCACGTGGGCGGATTTATCTGATCAAGCAAGTGCTCGAAGGCGCGCCGGCGACTGCGCAAACGCAATTGCATCTGGACCGCTGCCTGTCCTGCCGCAATTGCGAAACCACCTGCCCGTCCGGCGTTGACTATCACAACCTGCTCGACATTGGCCGCGCGGTGGTCGATCAGGCCGTGCCGCGCCCGCCGGCTCAGCGGCTGTTGCGGGAGGGCCTGCGGGCCTTGGCGCCGAATCCGCGCGTGTTCAAAAGCCTGCTGCGGGTGGGCGCGACGTTTCGGCCGCTGTTGCCGCGTTTGCTGGAAAGCAAACTGCCGCACCCGGTGTCAGGCAACGATTCACGCCCTGTGCCTCGACATGCGCGCCGCGTGTTGCTGCTGGAAGGTTGCGTGCAACCGGGGTTGTCGCCGAACACCAATGATGCAACGGCGCGGGTGCTGGATCGACTCGGCATCAGCGTTATTCCGGTTGCGGAGGCCGGATGTTGCGGCGCGCTGGATTATCACCTCGACGCCCAGGCCAAAGGCCTCGATCGCGCCCGGCAAAATATCGATGCGTGGTGGCCGCATCTGCAGAACGGCGCCGAAGCGATCGTGCAAACCGCCAGCGGCTGCGGTGCGTTTATCAAGGATTATGGGCACTTGCTCGAAAACGATCCGGCTTATGCGGCCAAGGCGCGGCAGATCAGCGAGCGGACGCTAGACCTGGTGCAGATCATCGCGCAGGAACCGCTGGAACAGGTGTGCGCCGCCAGTGAACAACGAATCGCCGTGCATTGCCCGTGTACCTTGCAACACGCGCTGAAACTTGGCGGCGCGGTGGAGTCGGTGTTGACCCGTCTCGGATTCAATCTCACCGCCGTACCGGATGGCCATTTGTGTTGCGGCTCGGCGGGCACCTACTCGCTGACGCAACCCGTGCTGGCCCGGCAACTGCGCGATAACCGCCTCAACGCGCTGGAGAGCGGCCGGCCGCAATTGATCGTCACCTCCAACGTCGGCTGCCAGAGCCATCTGGCCAGCGCCGGTCGTACCCGCGTGTCGCACTGGATCGAACTGGTGGATCAGTCGTTGGCAGAATGAAGTTCGTAGGATTCTTCGTTTGCCCGCGTGGGCGAAGGCTGCGATCTTTTCTGCTATCCATTCCGTGACCTGGCAGGAATTTTTTTCATGACCGTGCAGCCGTTTGTCAGCCCCGACCTGATCCGCCAACGCTTCTCCAAAGCGATGTCCGACATGTACCGCGAAGAAGTGCCGCTGTACGGCGCGCTGATGCGATTGGTGGAACAGACCAACCGCGATGTGCTGGCTAATCAACCAGACATGGCCCGGCAACTGCACAGCACCGGTGAAATCGAACGCCTGGACATGGAGCGTCACGGCGCCATCCGCGTCGGCACCGCCACCGAACTGGCCACCCTCGCCCGCCTGTTTGCGGTGATGGACATGCAGCCGGTGGGCTATTACGACCTGACCCCGGCAGGCGTGCCGGTGCATTCCACGGCGTTTCGCGCAGTGCATGAAGACGCCTTACAGGTCAGCCCGTTTCGCGTGTTCACCTCGCTGCTGCGCCTGGAGCTGATTGAGGATCCCGACGTGCGCGCCTTTGCCGAATCGGTGCTGGCTCGGCGTTCTATCTTTACCCCGCAAGCATTGCGCCTGATCGCCCACGCTGAAACCACGGGCGGGCTGAATGAAAGCGAGGCCGAGGCATTCGTCTTACAGGCACTGGAAACCTTTCGCTGGCACCACAGCGCCACCGTCACCGCCGCGCAATACCAGACGCTGAGCGCGCAACATCGCTTGATCGCCGACGTGGTCGCCTTCAAAGGTCCGCACATCAACCATCTGACTCCACGTACGCTGGACATCGATAGCGTGCAGGAGCAGATGCCCAAGCATGGCATCACGCCCAAAGCGGTGATCGAGGGCCCACCGCGCCGGCAATGTCCGATCCTGCTGCGTCAGACCAGTTTCAAGGCACTGGACGAACCGATCGCCTTCACCGATCAGCAGCAGACCCGCGGCAGTCACAGCGCGCGCTTCGGCGAAATAGAACAACGCGGTGCCGCACTGACGCCCAAGGGCCGCGCGCTGTATGACCGCTTGCTGAATGCGGCGCGGGATGAACTGGGCGAATTTCCCAACGAAGGCAACGCCGTACGCTACAACGCACTGATGACTCAGCACTTCGGCGAATTCCCTGACAGCGTCGAGGGCATGCGCGAACAGGGGCTGGCGTATTTTCGCTATTTCGCTACGGAAAAAGGCAGGGCGGCCAACGGACTCGGCGAGTCTTCGCTGGAGGATTTGTTGCGCGAGGACTATGTGAAAGCTGAACCACTGGTGTACGAAGATTTCCTGCCGGTGAGTGCGGCGGGGATTTTTCAGTCAAACCTCGGGGATGCCGCGCAGACGCACTATGGCGAGCATTCCAACCGCCAGGCTTTCGAACAAGCGCTCGGACGCGCGACCATTGACGAGTTGGGTTTGTATGCCGAGACGCAACAGCGGTCGATCGATGAATGCGCCGAGGTACTGCGGATCAAGCTGCGCTGATTTCTGGCTTCATACACATCCAATGCAGGAGCGAGCCTGCTCGCGATAGCGGTGTATCAGCCACCACTGACTTGCCTGAACTGACGCCTTCGCGAGCAAGCTCGCTCCCACAGGTTTCGCGGTGGACGCAGGCTTCGCGGCAGCACACAAATTCCCTGTAGGAGCGAGCCTGCTCGCGATAGCGGTGTATCAGCCACCACTGACTTGTCTGAACTGACGCCTTCGCGAGCAAGCTCGCTCCCACAGGTTTCGCGGTGGACGCAGGCTTCGCGGCAGCACACAAATCCCCTGTAGGAGCGAGCCTGCTCGCGATAGCGGTGTATCAGCTACCGAGGATTTGCCTGTACCGACTCTTTCGCGAGCAGGCTCACTCCTACAGGTTTTTTGTTGGATTAATGCTCCGCGGCAACGCGCATATCGACGGGCGCCGCGATACCCGCAAATTAAGCTTCGCCTAAGCTTCCCTCGCTAGCATCGCGCCTCATGAACCCTGTCGTCATGAGCCGTGAATGAATTCTTCCCAGATGCAAGCCTTCGATTTATCCAGCCAGCCGCCAGCGAATTTCAGCCTGGTCCTGGTCAATTACAAAACCGCTGACATCACCCGGATGTGCCTCGAACTGCTGCGTGAGCACGTTCAGTCGCAGCGCATACCGGTGTGGGTGGTGGATAACGATTCGGCGGATGCCAGCCTCGATTACTTGCGCTCGCTGGACTGGATCAATTTGATCGAACGTCCGTCGCCGGGCAAGGAAGCGGGACACATTGCCCATGGCAAGGCGCTTGATCTGGCCTTGGCCAAAGTTGAAACCGATTATCTGTTTTTGCTGCATACGGACACTTTCGTCTACGACAAGGAAGTGTTTGCGATGATGATGCGCGAATGCATCAAGTCGCCGGACATGGCGGCGGTGGGTTGTGTCGAACAACTCAACCGCGGATTACTGCGCGATACGTGGCGGTTAACTTCGCGATTCTGCAAGCACCATGTTCGTCGGGCGAAACTGCATCTGGGCATGCGTTCGAAACAGCCGCGGCCTTATAAAGAAACGCATTTGAAAAGTTTCTGCACACTGTGGAATGCGCGTCTAATGAAATCGCTGGGCCTGCACTTCTGTATGGACGATCAAGTTCCCGGTTATGCCCTGCAAGATCGCATGAGTGGTTTGGGCTATGGCATCAAGTTTCTCTCGCCGCGCAAGATCTTCCGTTATCTGGATCACATCCAGGCCGGCACCGTCGCTGCGGCGGGCATCTATGGGGATAACCACCGTCGGACGAAGATGTATCAGGCCACGCTGAAGCGCCTCCAGGTACATCAAGGCAAAACAGATATGCAAGCCTCGGCGTAACGCGAAGCAACAAAAAAGGGCGACTTGTCAGTCGCCCTTTTTTGTTGCGGAAAATTGTATACATCGATCAAAGCAGGTGTTCGCCCAGTGTAATGGCCTGGCAATCCATGCACCGGTAAAGAGCCCTGACACTGGGCGAACCGGGAGGATTTTAATTGAAGTTGGCGGATATGTCGTCAGGCTGGAACATGAAATTTTTGTACTGGTAAGTTAAAAAGTGTGTCTCGTCGATATTTACCGGGAAACTTCCTACGGCGGTTTTTTATATGATTGTTCTCATACACAAAGCTGTACAAGAACAATCATCTTGTAGAGTTAATACTCAAGTATCGTGCTGACTGGTCACTTTCAGGATATCGGTGTAAGTGACAATAACGCTCTGCCCCACTTTCAAATCCTTGAGCTTGGCTTGAATCTCCGGCTTCTTCACATCAAGCGTCTTCGATTGTCCGGACGGGTTCTGGAGCGTGACCTGATTGGACTTCAAATCAATTTTGCTGATTTTCAACTGCACCTGTACCTGCCGGTAAGCCTCGCCACCGGGGTTGTCGCTGCCCGGCGCCTTGCGCAATTCACCGGTGCGCTCGGTGGTGCCCGGCAGACCTTTATCCACATCGGTATCCAGATAAGCGGCAACAGAACGCTGCACCTCGATCTTTACCAGATCGCCAGCCTTGAGATTGGCCAGGTTCTTCGCTTTGTCGCTGAGCTGAACGTGGACTTTCGCGCCCTCCGGCCCCTCCAGCACCACCTGATGATTGGCCGGATCAACCGCCAGCACTTTGGTAGTGACGACATCCGCTTCAACCGTGGCGGACAACGGAATATCGGCAGCCCAGGCGCCGAAACTGGTGGCAGAAAGGAGCGTTGCGAGTGTGATGGCCTTGGCCAGTGCGTCGAGCTTCATATGCATGACTTTCCCTGTTATGAAATGGCGACGCCCGCCGCCAAAGCGACTTCAGCTGCGGGCGTGCCAGTGAGCATAGACGCTGTTCAGGGCTTGACCTGCGTTTGTGGCCCTCGCGTGTGCGGCTTTGCGGTCTCCTGAGCGGTCGATTCGCCGCTCGGTGTGCCTTTGCTGCCCTGCCGCTGCTTGGGATCGGTCGGCCGCAGAGCATCATTATCACGCTCGGTTTCACCGGCCGGGCGCGGTTCATCGGGATTGTCGTTCTGGCTGACAGTAGTGTTCATGGGGCGAGTCCTCAAGCTTCGGGGTCGTCGAGTTCGCGGGCGACGTTGACCGCGGGTGAGTCCTTGTGCAGATCATCGGCCTTGGCGCGCAGGAGCTGCCACTGCTCCAGGTCGATGGCGCCCTGGCCGAGCAAATCGTCGGCGATGCGCTGCAGATCGAGGTAGTGAGCGTCGGGAGAATCCTGCCAATAGGCGCGGTCGTCGAACAGGCGTTGCCAGGTGTCCAGGTCTGGAGGTTGCAGATCGTCGCTCATGAGAGAGTCCGGAAATTTGCGGGTTTCTGGGTAGAGCGGCGGGTGGCGGGAAGAGTTCCGGGCGGTTTGCCTGGGCGCGGATCGTGATTGCTGTTGAGGCTTGAAACAGCCTGAAAATCAAAAGCCCCTCACCCTAGCCCTCTCCCGGAGGGAGAGGGGACTGATCGGGGTGGATGTGAGGGATGTGCCAATCTGAAATACCGAGCCGAACGCAATTTCAAAGCCAACGCAAATCGGCTCCCTCTCCAAGGGGAGAGGGCTGGGGTGAGGGGCAAATCCACCACAAATCTCAAGCCGTGCGGCGCTTCTCACCACTCAACAATGAGCGTTAGCTCGAGTGCTCTTGATCTTGATCTTGCGTCACCGGCGACATCGGAAGGCTGAGCGGAGGGATCGATCCGGGCGTGGGAGCGCAGCGACCGTACGACGAAGTCGTACACAGCGGAAGGAGGTGCAGCGAAGCAAACCGTAGCCGCTGCGCCCGGATCGATCCCGGAGCGAAGGAACCCGAGCCTGCGAGGGCCGAACGCAGGAGCAAAGCCTTTTGGTTCCTTTTTGGCGTCTGAAAAAGGGACTCGCCGTAAGGGCGAAACCGCCAGCCGCAGCACCCCAAGCAACGGATATGTACACAGCAACCAAAACTCAGCGCCTGAAAGAAAGCCATCGCGAGCAGGCTCATTCCTACAGGGGATATCGAGCGGCTGCAAAAAATCGCACCCGCTCAATACCCGGTCATCTCCAGATATCCCCGACCCGCATGACTCCCGCCAATCCCCACCGGCCCTTCCCAATAAGGAATACGCAAATCCATCCAGGCATCGCGATTAAGCGCATCGACGCGAATGTCGAGGCGCTTGTCAGGAATACGGACCCACCACTTCACCGGCATTGACCGCCCAGCAACCTCAGCCGTGTCCTGCGGCACAAGACTGATCTGCTCACTGCGCAACGTCTGGATCTGCCCATCCGCAGCAATCCACGTACCCGTCAGATAAGCCGCCCCCTCCTTCTGCCGCATCCGGTAAAGCATCACATGCTCACCGGTGTCCAGATGCAGGGAAAACCAGTCCCAACCGGTCTGATTGACGGTCAGCGGCTGGCTGCTCCATTCCCGGTCCAGCCACGCCGGCCCGCTGACCGTATAAGTCTGACCATCGATCTGCAGCGTCCCGCTGGCCTGAAAAAACGGCTGGCTGTAGTAATACGACGCCTGTCCCTGCTCGGACTTCTGACTGAACCCCTTGTCGCCCTGCAACACCAGCGGCCGACTGGACGTCAGCCGCAGGTCATAAGCGAAGTTTTTATCGCGAGCGCGCAGCTGCATGTCGCTCAACGGGTCCGCCGCCTTACCGGCAAACATCCAGTCATCGATCCACGCCTCGAACGGCGCCAGGCGCACACCCGCCTGCCCGACGCCACCGCGTGCGTAGCGCTCGGCGGCGTGATGCACCGTGCTCGACGTCACGGCTGCATGCCCCAGCCACACCGTCTGGTTGTTCCACCCTGCCTGCTCCGCCTCGGGTTTCAAGGCGCTGCGAAACAAGGTCCATTGCACGCCGAAATCATTGCCCTGCTGATCCTTGAGATTCGCCGTGACGTACCACCATTCGATGCGAAAGCCATCGTGGGTGCCGTGATCCGCCGGAAAACTGAACACCCGCCCCGGCACTACCGGGGTAAACGCCTGCGCCTGCGCGCCCATGCCGGCAAAGCCCTTCTGTTCCGGTACGGACTGATCACAAGCGGTGAGCAACAGTGCGGCCAGCAGCGCGACGAGCTTAATCCTCATGGGCAAAGGTCCTCAGCAGATCCGCCGGTTGCGTGCGGTACAGCGAATACAGCGGCCACGCCGAAGCAAGCAAGGTCGCCAGCAGCGCCAGCCCCATCAGTTGCAGCAGTTGCCACGGGAACACGCGCAACGGCAGGCGCCAGCCGAACGCCTGCACGTTGATCACCGCATCGAGGCACCATGCCAAGGCAATGCCCAGCGGCAACGCCAGAATCAGCGTCAACACCGCCAGCAGCCAGGTCTGGCCGAGGTTGAGCAGCATCAGTTGCCGCCGCGTTACGCCCAGCGCCCACAACGGCGCGAGCTGGCCGAGACGGCTTTGGCTCTGCGTCAGCAGGCTGATGAACAACGCGACGCCCGCGACCGCCAGGGTCAGGCTGTTCAACGCCGCCGTCGCAGCAAAGGTGCGTTCGAAGACCTGCACTGACCAGCCCTTGAGCCGCGCCTGATCAATGATGCGGCTGTCGTCCAGTTGAAAACGTGTCTGCAAGGCGCTCAGGAACGCCGGAATGTGCGGCGGGTCGATGCGCAAGTTGAAACGGTTAGGCGTCAGTTGCGGCCAGCCGCGCAGCAGATGATTACTGTTGACCAGTAAATGGCCCTTGGGATTGCCGTAGTCAGCGTAGATGCCAACGATGCGCGGCGACCATGTTCCATTCGGCGCGGGAATCGTCAGCCGATCACCCGCGCGCACCTTAAGCCGACGCGCCAGTTGCTCGCTGAGCATCACCGCATCGTCCGTCGCCAGATGCGCCCACGGGTCGCTGCCGTTGCTTCCGAGCAGCGGCCAATGCTGGCGATAATGCGGATGATCGACAATGCCGAACAGCTCCGCTGGCCAGCCTTGCAGCGTCACCGTGACCTCCCAGTTGGGCAGCACCGCGCGGACATCCGGCTGCTGCTTGAGCCAACTGTGCATTTCCCGCGCCTGGGCCGGATTGCTCGGGTTGATGTACAGCTCGGCGCTCAGGCGTTGTTCGAGCCAGTCGTTGAAGGTCTGGCGAAACCCGGCGGTCATGCTGCCCGCGCCGATGTTGGCGGCGAGCGCCAGCAGCAGCGCCATCAGCGCCAGACTCAACGCCGGCAATTGCTGGCGGCAATCGGCAAGAAACCATTGCCCCAGCACCGAACGACTGCGCCCCAGCAACGGCTTTAAAAGTGCGCTGAGCAACACCGGCAAGGTCAGCGCCGCGCCGAGCAGCAGCCCGGCCATCAAGACGAAGCCGCTGCTCAGGCTGTCGCCCCATAGCAGCGCCGCCAGTGCGATCGCCAGCAACCCCGCCGCCAACCAACCCTGCCGACGCAACCAGCGCGAATATTGCTCATGCCAGGCTTGCGGATCGGCGACCGCCAGCAATGGCAGACGCGCCGCCCGCAACAGGCTGCTGGCGCCGGCGAGCAAGGCGCCGAGCAGACTCAACCCGATGCCGCTGAACCACCACCAAGGACTCAAACGCAACTGCCCCGCCACTTCCGCGCCATACAAACCGCGCAGGCTGGCGGCGACATCCGGCAGCAACACGCTGGCCAACCAGTAGCCACTGATCACGCCAAATACGCCGCCGAGCAGCGCCAGCACGCCGAGTTCGACGATCAGACAAGTGATCAGCATCCGCGCACTGACCCCGCAAGCGCGCAATGTGCGCAACAGGCCACGGCGCTGTTCCAGCGCCAGGCCGATCGCCGCGTGAACGATGAACAAACCGACCACGAAAGACAAAAAGCCCAAGGCATCGAGATTCAGGTGAAAGCTCTCGGTCAGCCGCGCGAGGTTGTTTTCTTCGCCGCTGCTTTTGAGTTGCAACTGGCCTTTCAACGAGGCCGGCAACTCGGCGTGAAAATCCTTCGGCAGCAGCATTCGCGATAGCTGCCCCGGTTGTTCGAGCACGGTTTGCGCCACGCCGATGTCCACCAGCAACACGCCGGGGGCCATGTCTTTCTGGACCACGAGCGGCGGCATAACCTGGCCGTTGACTGTTTGCGGCGTAGCACCTTCGCGCAGTTTCAGCGCCTGCAAGGTATCGGCGGAAATCCACGTGCTGCCCGGCGGCGTGAAGAATTCGACAACCCGTTCGATCGGCATGGCCTGCCCGGCCACCGCTGAGTCAGACGGCAATGACACCGGTTCGATGCCCATCAATTGCAGGCGTTGGTCCTCGTGACCTTTGAGCAACAAGCGCCCCTGCAACAGCGGCGACACCGGCCAGCCCTGGCGGCGCAAGTCGACAAACCATTGCTGGGTGAATGTCGCCCCGCCCGGTGTGCTCAGGCTGGCCTGCGGTTCGCCGCCGATCAATTGACTGGCCCGCGCGTAGCTGTCGCGCGCCTGACTGTTCAGCGCCTCGACGCCGGTCAGCAAGCTGGTCGCCAGCCATAACCCGGTGAGCACACTGAAAAACTGCACCGGATGGCGTCGCCAATGGCTGAGCAGTGCGCGCAGCGTCTGCCGGAAAACCCTCACGTCAGGCGCCCGCTGGAGAGCACCACTTGCTGCGCCAGGCGCGCCGCCACCCGTGGACTGTGCGTGACCATCAGCAACGTCGTCGGCGTGTCATCGAGCAGTTCCAGCAACAGCCGCAGCACTTCATCGCTGGTGGCTTCATCGAGGCTGCCGGTCGGTTCGTCGGCCAGCAGTAACTTGGGCTGCGACGCCAGCGCCCGGCCCAGCGCGACCCGCTGCTGCTGACCACCGGAAAGCTGCTCAGGATAGCGCTTGAGCAAATCGCCCAGGCCCAGACGCTGCACCAGATGCGCCTGCCAGCGCGGCTCATGACGCCCGGCCAGACGCGCCTGAAACGCCAGATTGTCCTCGACGCGCAAACTGCCGATCAGGTTGAACTGCTGAAACACCAGACCGATTTCCGTACGCCGCCAGTTCGCCAGTTGCGCTTCGCTCATCGACTCCAGCCGATGTTCACCGCTGTGAATGCTGCCGCGATCCACCTTGTCGAGGCCGGCGACCAGATGCAGCAACGTGCTCTTGCCGCTGCCCGACTCGCCCATCAGCGCCAGACTGCTGCCAGCCGCCAGCGACAGGTCGACACCCTGCAATACCGGCAGCGAACCTTGCGGCGTGGAGTAACTTTTGTAGACGTTGCGAACCTCGAGCATGGCTGGACCTGATCAATGAGCCTGGGCCAAGGATAGCGGCATGGACCGGTTTTGTGCGCATTGATAGAGCTCGACAGGGTCGCCCCGCTTGTTATTGGCGTCGCTCGGGAAGGCCTCATCGCTTGCAGGCGAGCGCCCACATTTTGATCGCATTCTTTTAGTTGGAACGCGGTCAACCTGTGAGAGCCGGCCTGCTGGCGATGGTGGAGGTCAGGCAAATGTTTGACTTCAGCCTTAAAATCAAAAGCCCCTCACCCTAGCCCTCTCCCGGAGGGAGAGGGGACTGATCGTGGTGGATGCGAGAGCTACGCCAACGCGCGATACCGAGTCGAATGCATATATCAAAGCCAACCAAAATCGGCTCCCTCTCCAGGGGGAGAGGGCTGGGGTGAGGGGCAGCCACACCGCAAATCCCAAGCCATGCGACGCTTCTAACCACTCAACAATGAGCGTTAGCTCGAGTGCTTTTGATCTTGCGTCACCGGCGACGTCGGAAGGCTGAGCGCAGGGATTGATCCGGGCGTGGGAGCGCAGCGACCGTCTGGCGCAGCCAGACACAGCGGAAGGAGGTGCAGCGAAGCAAACCGTAGCCGCTGCGCCCGGATCGATCCCGGAGCGAAGGAACCCGAGCCTGCGAGGGCCGAACGTAGGAGCAAGCGTTTTTTTGCTTACTTTTTTTAGGCGTTTGTAAAAAAAGTGAGTCGCCGTAAGGGCGAAACCCTAAGCCGCCGTTACCGCAGCAACGGATATGTCCCCAATCAACCCCTCATAACCACGAACAATAAAGCCCCCCCAAAATCACTGCCCAACCGCCACACTCGCAGGCGCCTGCCCCGGAGTGACAATGCTCCCCAGATCAATATGCTTCCACTCAGGTTTAGCCCCCAACCGCGCATTGAACCGATAGTTGAAGGTGAAATCATCGGCTGTCGGCACACTCAGCGGTTTGCCATACACCGCCTCGATCCCCGCCAGGTCATACCCCATCAACTGCAACAGCGTCGGAAAAATGTTGTAGTGGCTGGAGCGATCCTTGTTCGCCGCCAGTTGCGCCGACCAGTCCAGAGTCTTCAGTTCGCTGCCGGAAATCACCACCAGCGGCACCAGCCCCTCCTCCTCCACCGGATCCCCGCCGCAATGAGTGTTCAAGCCCGGGTTGCCCCGTTCGTGCAAATCCTGGCCATGATCGGAGGTATAGATCAGCAGCGCATTATCGAGCTTCGCCTGAGCAAACACCCGCGCAAAGAATTCGCCGACATTCCACAACACCGTGTTCTTGTAGGCGTTGCGGTACAACACCCAGTCATCCGGCTGACCTTTGAAACCGGCGCGCTCACCGGTGTCGGCGACTTCGGTGAACTGCCCGCGAGGCAAGGTCGGCCGGTACGCCATGAAGGCGTCAGGGAATTTGTCATGCACCGGAAAATGCGCGCCAACCTTGTTGATCACCACCAGCTCTGGCGTGTCATCGTTGAGCAGTTCGATCAACTTCGCCGCGGCCGCCATGTCGCGGTCGCGCACGCTGGTCTGGTCGAATTGCACGAACAGATCGATGTCGTTTTTTTCGCTCGGGGTCATCAGGTTCTGCAGGTTGCCGCCGGTGCGCTGGCTGTCGATATATACCGTGCGCAGCCCGGCGCTTTTCGCGTACTGCCAGATGGACGGCAGCGTGCTATTGATGCGCATGTAATCGCTGCGGGTGCCGCCGTAGCGCAGGGTAACATTGGTGTCGGCGCTGCAATTGGCGATGGACGCGGCATAGCCGTAATTGAAGATGTCGACGCCGGCCGGTGCCTGCTTGAGGTTGCTGTGCACGCCGAACGGCGCATTGATATCCAGGTAATTGCCGGAAATGCTTTCGTCGATGATCAGCACGATGTCGTGGGCAACCGCAGGCGCGCTGCGCGTGAGGGTGACCGGCTCGCGCGGGCCGACGCTGTCGTGCAGCGCTTCGTAGGCAAACAGGTTCAGATAGGCCAGCGGCGTGTACAGGATCGGCAAGCCGCGAGCGCCCTCACCCGCACGCAGAAACAGCAGCACACTGAGCATCAGCACGCCCGCGAACGGCGCTGCCACTCGCCAGGCGTTCGGTATGACCAACCCATGCCGTGGCTTGAGCCCGATGCCGAACAGCAGCAATAACCCGCCGAGCACGCTTCGCAGGATCGCCTCGCGATATTGATACGCCGCTTCCTGAATGAAGCCACCGGAATACACCAGCGAGACGAAATCGCTGTACCTCAGGTAGTCAGCGGTGACGCGGGTATACACATCAAAAAAAACCGCCGAAACAAACATCGTCAATGCGAATGCATGACGGATGAGTGCCTGTCTTATATAGGCCGTTAAATATAAGAAAAATGTCAGCGCCAAAAACATCGCGCCAAAAAAAAGCACATTAAAACTCCAGCCGATAGCATTTAACCGATCAATGTAATAACCGGAAAAAAGCATTAACCAGGCAATTAACAGCAGTTCTTTGGCAAATCTGAACATGGCGATACCGGTCGTCCGAAACGGCTTAAAGTCAAAGGATTGTCATCCGGAACCTGACACTAGCACCCGGCCATCAAAGCGCAAGAAATGACTGATAGCCGGTTTAAGCGTCAAAAAAACGGTGACTCAAATCTGACACAGGCGATGCGCTACAGGCCTTTAAAATAGCGGCTTACGACCGTTTATCGCTTATTTGAATTCTGAACAAATCTGCACCAACCCAACAATTTCAATGGCAGCAATGACTTGATGGCCAATCGCCAAAAACGCCTCAAGTGTTATACACGCGCAACATGTCATTTTGCTGACACGTTTTTCAAACACTGCGCTATACCCCTTTAACGATCTCTTTCCGTAGTTAACTTTGTGGTTTTATCGAGGTGCGCAGATGGACGTGAGCGTATTTGGCACGGGCTATGTTGGACTTATACAAGCCGCCGCACTTGCAGATGTTGGTCATCGGGTTTTATGCATTGATATTGACCCCAACAAGATCAGACAACTGCAACAAGCAGTACCGCCGATCAGTGAGCCTGGGTTATCCGCCACCCTGGAAGAAAACATCAAGGCCGGGCGCCTTATGTTCAGCACCCAGGCCAGCGATGCGGTGGCGCATGCCGAGCTGATTTTCATCGCCGTGGGCACCCCGGCTGATGAAGACGGTTCCGCTGATCTTAGCCATGTGCTCAATGTCGCCCGGCAGATTGCCGGCTTCATGGAGGCTGATCGCACTTTGATCATCAAGTCGACGGTACCGGTCGGCACGGCGGATCAGGTCCTCGCCACCGCCAACAGCGAGTTGCTGCGCCGCGGCAAGACCGAGCTGACGGTGCACGTGGTGTCCAACCCCGAATTTCTCAAGGAAGGCAGCGCTCTCGCCGACTGTATGCGCCCTGACCGGATCATCGTCGGCACCCGCGATGACGCGGCCCGCGAGCAGATGAGCGAGCTGTACGCGCCGTTCTGCCGCAACCACGAAAAACTGATGTTCATGGACAACCGCAGCGCCGAGCTGACCAAGTACGCAGCCAACGCAATGCTCGCCACACGCATCAGTTTCATGAACGAGCTGGCCAACCTCACCGAACTGCTCGGCGCCGACATCGAAGCCGTGCGCAAAGGCATCGGCTCCGACCCGCGCATCGGCTACCACTTCATTTATCCCGGTTGCGGCTTTGGCGGTTCGTGCTTCCCCAAGGACTTGCGCGCCTTGCTGCACACCGCCGAACACAACGGCATGCCGCTGAAACTGCTGCGCAGCGTCACCGACGTCAACGACAGCCAGCGGCACATCCTCTTCAGCAAACTCAAAGCGCAATTTCCTCAGGGCCTGGCCGGCAAGTCGATTGCGGTCTGGGGCCTGGCATTCAAGCCGAACACCGATGACATGCGCGAAGCACCCAGCCGTTATTTGATGGATGCGCTGTGGGCCGAGGGCGCCAGTGTGCAGGCTTATGATCCGGAAGCGATGTCCGAATGCCGCCGTCTCTATGGTTATCGCAACGACCTGCACCTGTGTGCGACTCGCGACGACACCCTGGAAGATGCCGACGCGCTGGTGATCTGCACCGAGTGGAAAAACTTTCGCGTGGTCGACTTCGAGCTGCTCGCCGACAAGCTGCGTTCGAAGGTGATCATCGACGGGCGCAATCTGTACAACCCGGAACAGGTGGCGGCTGCCGGCCTGCACTACAGCGGCATCGGTCTGCGCCACATCGCCCCTGAAGGGCTACGGCCATGAAGGTGCTGGTCACCGGCGCGGCCGGTTTCATCGGAGCCCATTGCGTGCTGCGCCTGCTGCGCGACGGGCACACAGTGGTTGGCCTGGACAATTTCAACCACTACTACGATCCGCAGCTCAAACAGGATCGCGTGCAGTGGGTGCGCGAGGAAGTCGGTGATTTCCAACTGGCGACGGTCGATCTAGCGCACGCCTCCGCCATCGATGCACTGTTTGCCCGCGAACAACCGCAAGTGGTGATTCATCTGGCGGCGCAGGCCGGGGTGCGTTATTCGCTGGATAACCCCCGCGCCTACCTGGACAGCAACCTCAACGGTTTTCTGAACATACTGGAAAGTTGCCGGCATCATCCGGTCGAGCATCTGATCTACGCCTCGTCGAGTTCGGTGTACGGCGCCAACCAGCACACGCCCTACTCGGTCAAGGATGGCGTCAATCATCCATTGTCGCTGTACGCCGCGACCAAGAAAGCCAATGAGCTGATGGCGCACAGCTACAGCCACCTGTTCGGTATTCCCTGCACCGGCCTGCGTTTTTTCACCGTGTATGGGCCTTGGGGCCGGCCGGACATGTCGCCGATCCAGTTCGCCAAAGCGATCAGCGAAGGCACGCCGCTGAAGCTGTTCAACTACGGCGAGCACCAGCGCGACTTCACTTACATCGACGACATCATCGAAAGCATCGCGCGCCTGATCGATCAGCCCCCACAGGCCAATCCGCAGTGGGATCGCGAACAACCGGACCCAGCCAGCAGCATGGCGCCGTGGCGGCTGTTCAACATCGGCGGGCAGCAACCGGTCGCGCTGAAAACCTACCTGGCCCTGATGGAAAAACACCTCGGCCAACAAGCCATTGTCGAGCTGCTGCCACTGCAACCGGGCGACGTGCTCAACACCTGCGCCGAGGCCAGCGATCTGGCCCAGGCCACCGGGTTCCAGCCCCGCATCGAGCTGGACGAAGGGCTGGGGCGATTCATCGCCTGGTTTCGCGGCTACTACCCCAATGCCCGTGCGCCGCTTGCGGCTGAATGAATGCGGAGGACCTCATGACTGGACATGAAAAAAGTGTGGCGATTGCGCAGATGCGCCCTGACAAGCGCGTCGACCCGGAACATCGCATGCGCCTCGACGCGGCGATTCACCGCCAGGGCCGTGGCTGGCTCAGCGGCCGTGACGGCGGTCGGCCGTGGCAGTTGTCGCGGACCAATCGGGTGGTCGCGTGCTTCGGCGCGCTGCTGATTCTGCTGTTGATCTCGCCGCTGCTGCTGGGCCTGGCGCTGGCGATCAAATGCACCAGCCCCGGCCCGGTGATGTTCGTGCAAAAGCGCACCGGTTATCGCGGCCGCAAGTTCGGCATGTACAAATTCCGCACCATGGTCTGCAACGCCGAAGAACTCAAGGAGTCGCTGCGCCACCTGAACAAACACGGGGCCGACGCCATCGACTTCAAGATCGACAAGGACCCGCGCGTCACCGGCATCGGCGCATTCTTGCGGCGCACCAGCCTCGACGAGCTGCCCAACCTGATCAACGTGGTGACCGGTGACATGCGCCTGGTCGGCCCTCGCCCGACCTCGTTCAACACCTATCGCTACAAGGACAATCACCTCGCACGTCTGAGTATCTACCCCGGCATGACCGGCCTGTGGCAGATCTCCGGACGCAGCAATATCGACTTCGACCAGCGCGTTGAGTTGGACCTCAGCTACATCGCCGAGCCTTCTGCTTGATCTGAAGATCCTGTTGAAAACCCCCTTCAAAGTATTCAGCGGCCACGGAGCAAGCTAATGGACGGTTCAACCAATACAAGCCTGAGCATCGCCAATCCCAGCGAATCGAACCTGACGTCGACCGTGCTGGATCTCGATCTGCGGATCCTGCTGTTGACCGCCGCCAACCCCGGCGCGGGCACCACCACCAGTGCCATGGCGCTGGCCAGCCAGCTGGCGCAAATGAGCAGCGGCCAGGTGCTGCTGGTCGATGCCAGCCAGTCGACGAGCAACCTCACCCAGCAGTTGAACCTGAGCAAGGAACGCGGCCTGCGCGACTTGCTGTTCAGCTCGGGCAACCCGCCGCTGTTGCAGGACTGCGTGGTGCAGACCTCCAGCCTGCCGTTCCATGTGCTGCCCAACGGCCGGCCGATTCGCACGCTGGAACACCTGACCGCCGAACGCCTGAGCCCGTTGCTCGACCAGTTGGGCAGCCAGTACCGCTTTGTGGTGATCGACGGCGATGCGGTGTATTCCGCCGCCGACACGCTGGTCATCAGTACGCAAGTCGATGGCGTGGTGTTTGTCGTGCGCGCCGAAGACACCCGCTGGGAAGTCGCCCAGGCCGCCGTGCAACGCCTGACTCAGGCCGGAGCGAAAGTGGTTGGTAGCGTGTTCAACCGGCGCAAGTACTACATGCCCAAATGGCTTTACAAAAACCTGTAAGCGAACGCGAAGGATGACGCCATGAACGCCAAAATGCTTGTCCTGCTGATGCTGCCGCTTGCAGGCTGCTCCAGCACTTCCGACACCCAGAACATGCCGGTGAATATTCTCACCGCGAGCCCGGCCAACGCCCAGGCGACCGACATGCCGAAGATCGAGCAGACCCTGCGCCCGCAGGATGTGCTGGATGTGATCTTCCATATCAGCACCAGCGGCTCGGACGCCTACCGCGTTCAGTCGGGTGACCAGATCGGCCTGAACTTCACCGCCGCCAGTCAGCTCAACGGCAACCAGTTGGTACTGCCCGACGGCACCATCGAACTGCCGGGCGCCAACACCTCGGTGAAAATCGCCGGGCTGACCAGCGAAGAAGCGCGCCAGGAAATCCAGCGCGTCTATCAGCGCAAGCAACTGTTTCAGCCCAACCGCAACCAGCTCACCGTGCAGATCATCAGCCCGCTGAGCAACGAGCAGAACCTCAAAAGCGCGCTGAACCACCCGGCCACCGGCATGAGCCGCGAAATTACGGTTGGCACCGACGGCTACGCGAGTTTTCCGGAAATCGGCGCGGTGCCGCTGCAAGGCATGACCGTCAATCAGCTGGAAACCTTCCTCAACCAGAAATACGCGCAACTGCCAGGGCGGATGACCGTGGACGTACTGCTCAAGTCCACCGCCGGCAACGAGATCTACGTGCTGGGCGAAGTCGCACAACCGGGCTCGTACCCGATCCGCCGGCCGGTCTCGGTACTTGAGGCGCTGACCCTGGCCCGGGGCACCAACGTCAAGGCACGCCTCGATTCGGTGGTGATCATGCGGCGCAACGGCAATCAAGTGAAAGCCGTGCGCTACGACGTGGAAAAGGCCTTGACCGGCGACGCACCGCAAATTGCCTATCTGCAACCGGACGACATGCTGTACGTGCCGAAAACCAAACTGGCCAGCGCCGGCGAACTCGCCCGCCAACTGGCCGATGTGGTGCTGTTCCAGGGCGTGGGTTTCAGCTTCGGCTACCGCGTCGACAACAAAGACAGTGACAACTAACTCTCAGGTGACCGACATGAACCCAAAGGAAAACTACCTGCATGAGTTCTTCAGGATCTTCTTCGCCAACAAGCAACTGGTGAAGCGCGTCTTCCTGACCTTTGCAGTGATCGCCCTGCTTCTGCCCTTGCTGCTCAAACAGAGCTTCGATATCACCGCGCAGGTGATCGTGCAGTCGAAAAAACTCTCCCAGGGCGACGCCACCACGTCGCTGACGGTGGACAACGCCACGTTCATTCCGCCATCGCTGGCGGACATGGAAACCGAGAGCAACATCCTGCGTTCGCCGGCACTGATCCGTCAGACCATCAGCGAATTGCGCGACAAGGGCGAGTACAGCCCGCCCCCGGGCATGCTCGCCAAACTGTTGGGCGAACCGTTCAAGCGCTACGTCACCACGCCGCTGCGTGAATACGTGATCAACCCGCTGCGCAACGAGCTGGGCATGGAAACCGATCCGGTGCGTGACACCACGCTGGACGCGCTCACCCAGCAAGCCGTCGACAGCCTGAAGATCGAGACCCTGCCCGGCTCCAACGTGATCTCCATCACCTACAGCTTCCCGGACCCGCAGCAAGGCACGACGTTTGTCAGCGCTCTGTTGCAGAACTATCTGGTCAGCCGTCAGGCGCTGCAATCGATCGACCTGCCGCAGTCGTTCTACGAGACCAAAAAGCATCTCTATCAAGTGCGTCTCGATGGGCTGGAAGGCAACCGCCAGGCCTTGCTGGAAAGCGTCGGCGCGGCTGATCCGAAGGAGGAAATCACTTTTCGCCTCAATGCGATCAATACCGAAGAGCAGGCGCTGAACCTGTATCAGGATCGGCTGTTGCAGAGCCAGCGCTGGCTCGAATACCTGAAAACCGCGCTGGCGGCGGCGAGCAACAACCGGCTCAACGACTACACGTTTCCCTACACCTTCACCACCACCGTCGACAACGTCGCGTTCGAAGACCGTGAGATCAAACAGATGGGCGAGCAACTGACCAGCCAGGTCAGCCGCTACATGAACGATCTGGCAGTGTTCCAGCCCGGCAGCGAACCGATGCTGCTGACCCGCGAGCAGATTGCCCGCACCCGCCAGCAGTTCCTCAAAGTAGTGAGTAACCGCATCCAGGAACGCACCGCCGATCTGGCCGTGGTCAAGCAAGTGATCGAGCAGAAAACCGCGCGCATCGCCGAGTTCAAGAACCGCATCCGCGACCTGCAGCAAACGCAGAGCAAACTGCGCCAGATGGACACCGAGATCGATGCGTTGCACGCGGCGTTCTCGACGTATGCCCAGCGTTTTGCCGAAAGCAGCACCACGCGCTCGCTCAACGATGACCTGTCCAACGCGCGAGTACTGAGCCCACCGTTCGAACCGACCGAAGCGGCGTTCCCGAAACCGTTGCTGATCATCCCGTTCGGGTTGTTCACCGGTCTGCTGCTGGCGATTGCCCTGGTCTACGTGCGTGAGTTCTTCGATCACCGCTTCAAGCATCCAGCGCAAATCAGTCGTGAGCTGGGCGTACCGGTGCTGCTGGTGCTCAACGAAGAGAACAAGCTGCCGAGCAACCCGCACCGTAACTGGACCGTACCGAGCTTCGTTCACTGGGTGCGCAATTGACCAGCCTCCGCACCCCGACCGCCCCGCTGCCGATCATGCATGTGCTCAGCAGCGGCGGTTTCTATGGGGCCGAGCGGATGTTGCTGGATCATTGTCTGGCGACGCCGGGACAGCATCAGGTGCTGTTTCTCGATGCGCCGCCGGCGCTGATCGAGCGCTTTCGCGAGGCCGGGGTGGATTGTCGCGGGTGTGCCGGGCTGGCTGATCTGCTGCGGCACGTGCGCCAGCGCCGCGCTGAACAACCGTTGCTCAATACGCACAATTTCAAAGGGTTGCTGTTTGGCTGGGTCGCGGCGACGCTGTTGCGCCTGCCGCTGGTGATCACTCAGCACGGCTTCACCCCGCGCAGCCGCAAGCAGAAGTTCTACACCTGGCTGAGCCTGCAACTGTGCCGCACGGCGTCCGTGGACCGGGTGGTCTGCGTGGCGGAAAGCATCGCCGTGCTGCACCGTCAGGCCAGCGTTCGCGCAGAAAAACTGCAGGTGATCCCCAATGGCTTGCCTGCCGCAGCGGCTGTGGTTCCCGAAGCTGGCCGGCAACGCTGGCTGGTCGGTTACGTCGGCCGCTTGAGCAGCGAGAAAGGCCCGGACCTGTTCCTCGACGCGGTCATCGCGCTGTGTCACCAGCATCCGCAACTGGATGCGGTGATGCTCGGCGACGGTCCGGAACAGGCGGCTTTGCAGACGCGTATCGATAACGCCGGGTTGCATACGCGCATTCGCCTGCCGGGTTACCAAACGGCGATGCAACCGTGGTGGCAGCAACTCGATGCGCTGGTGATCAGCTCACGCACCGAGGGCACGCCAATGATTCTGCTCGAAGCGATGCAGGCCGGCGTGCCGGTGGTGGCGTTCGCGGTCGGCGGCATTCCCGATGTCTTGCAGGACCGCCACAACGGCCTGCTCGCGCCGCCGACCGACACCGCCGCCCTCGCCCGCCAGCTCGACACCCTGCTGGCCGAACCGAAGCTGGCCGCGCAACTGCGCGACAACGCAAAACGCACACAACAGGAACGCTACGACCTCAAGGCATTGGCCGAACGTTGGTCGCAGCTGTACATCCGCACGGCACGGGAGGCACGCGCATGATTTTCCCGCTCTCGATCGTCAGTCTGTTCGCACTGGTCAGCCTCGGTTTGCTGGCCAGCCCCTGGCCCTATCTGGCGCCGGGTGCGGTGCTGGGCCTGGTGGGTTTTGCGGTGCTGTACCGCAAACCGAGCTGGGGTTTGCTCGGCATTGTCGCCCTGGTACCGTTCGAGGGTTTCTTCAAGGACAGTTCGCTGTCGGGCAGCAAATTGATCGGCGCTTCGCTGGCGGTGATCGTCATGCTGCAACTGGCGCTGCACCAGATCCCGTCGGAACGCCTGCGCAGCAATATCTGGCGCTGCCTGATCGGCTTCATGGTTTTGTACTTCCTCAGCCTGCTCAACACCGATAACATGGGCATGTCGCTGGGGCATCTGCGCGAACTTTGCGTGGGCCTGATCCTGTTTTTCATCACCCTGTTGATCGGTCGCGAGCTGAACCTCGAACTGTTCGCACGTCTGGTGACCCTCGCGGTAACCGCAACCTGTGCGATGGCAATGTTTTCGGTGAAATTCCAGGATCAGGGCCGCGCAGCCGGCCTGCTGGAAGACCCCAACGCCTTCGCCATGCTGATCGCCTTCGCGGTGCCTCTGGGTCTGCTGCTGGTAATCCGCAGCCCGAATCTGCTGCACCGTTTGTTCTGGGGCGGCTGCTGCCTGCTGTTGCTCGGCGGCATGACCAAGACCGAATCGCGCTCCGGCCTGGTGGTTCTGGCACTGAGCCTGCTGATCGGCATCTGGCACTACCGCGCGCAACTGACGCGGATTCGGCCACGGCACCTGGGTTTTGCCATGCTCGGCGCGGCCATCGTGATTCCATTGGCGATCTACGCGATGCCGGCCGGTTACCTGGCGCGAATCCAGTCGCTGAGCATCCTCAGCGCCGGTGCCAAGGCACAGGACGAATCCCTCGGCCGCCGTGCGTCGTACATAGTCGTCGGTGGACAGATGATTCGCGAGAACCCGCTACTCGGCACCGGCCCGGGCACCTTCCCGCTGCATTACGCAACCACCG
>Ga0308159_1001488_pt1 | contig 33412 bp, 30 predicted proteins | sample PhyCR1_FD_201040 | JGI IMG/M metagenome (GOLD analysis project Ga0308159, IMG submission 201040) | Phyllosphere microbial communities from UC Gill Tract Community Farm, Albany, California, United States - DLSLC.R1 | ecosystem: Host-associated > Plants > Phyllosphere > Unclassified | place: USA... | reverse complement strand
ATCCCAAATTCGTCTTTGCTGCATTGAGCTGTCATCGCAATGTCAGCGACCAATCGTATGCGCACGAGTGCAAGTTCTTGCGTGCGGGAGGATTCCATTGCCTACCTCTTACCGATACTGTTTATATATACAGTATATTAATGTAATTAAAAATTAATTCCAGAAAATCTTAGCGTTGGCGGACTGTTTGTGCCTAATTTAAAAGCGCTAAATACTGAAATATCCCGTGATACCTAGCCTCGCGAGTGTTTCTGAATACTTTCAATTCGTAAATAATTAGTAAAATTCCGCCCAGTCTTTGACCGTCTTGTAGTGAACAATCTGTGTGCCGAAGGTGATTTTTGCTCCCCTTGTCAGTGCATCCAGCTCCCATTTTTCTGCTGAGATCCCTTTAACACTCAATTCCTGGCGAATTGCCGGTATTCTTGCCCGTTCTGTATCAGTTAATCGGGCCGATGGAGCTACTTCTCGGTACTTAAATGGGTTAGAACTTCTCTATTTACAGCTTACCCTTGGTGAATCCTCCTTAACACGCGCCACAATCGCCCTCACGGCGGCAGTGTCGGACCAGTCAATCACCGCATGCTGTTCGTTAAATAATGCCTCTGCATGGCTCTCATCCTCGCTACCGTGGCTATTGATTCCCGCTGCGCTTTCTACCAACCCACAGTTATTGCCAGGACTCCGAGGCGCGCCAGAGGCGCTTTTTAAAGTCAAAAGCTCAACGTCAACGGCAGAAGAAACAATGCGCCATTGCGTTGTACGGGTTTCAAATACGTTGGATTCACCTAAGTGCGGGGCAAAGATGCCGACAACCTTTTTCACTTCTTCGTCATAGGCGTTCAGCTCGTCGGCGGTACGGCGTGCCACTCGCACGGTCTGGCTTTCGCGTGGGGTATTTGCGCCGCCCTGAGCCTCGATATAGGCCGCGAAATTACCCGCGTCGGCAGCGGCGCGCACGGCTTCCACTTCCTCGTCGAAAGTCTCAGTCAGGTTGAGTGAACGAATGCGCCGGCACTCACGGTAAGCGCCCATTGCAGGCAGGCCGATTGAGTGGAATTGAGGGATGCACCAGGTTGCCGCCCATGCAGTCACAGCGGCAGCGGCATCGGAAAGTAGCTCACCGGTTTCAAAGTCGCGATCTCCTTCCAACGCATAGCCATCAATATTTTTAGCGATGTACTTTGCGATATACCCGGCAGCGCCGCCTTTGTTCATATGCTTACAGTCAAAGCGGTTCTTTGCGGCCCCGCGTTCGTCGCCGTCTTCTTTCATGGCGTATTTGCGCATGATGTCGATAATCTGCTGACGTTGGGCGCGCTTGGCGAACAGCATCATGTGCCAGTGCGGAGTCGCGTCGTGATGTGGCTCAACAACGCGCATACCGTAAACTTTCAGGCCGTTGTCTTTAAAAGCGGTGCGGATCTTTGCCCAGACCTTGCAGAGATAGCGCTGGCCGTCTTTTGGCGTGTAAGCCTCTTTATCCCAGTTATGATTAAACTGAACGCGCTTTTCAGCGCCTACGGTTCGCGTCGGGTGATATTTTGAGGGGGTAGTGATGGTAATGAACATGCCCACGTCGCCATTATCAGCAGCGTATTGCTCAGTAAACGCGATGGTGTTCATGAGCTCCATGCGGCGGATCTCAGGATTCGAGATGCTGGCCATTACCTTTTCAATCAGGCTGAAACGCTCGCCGGTTTCGGTGTTTTCAAGCTCGCAGCTTTTCAGGTATTCCAGATTAGACATTCGGCGTGCTTTAACTTCGCGGATGGCCTGGATGCTGGCATAAGCAGATGCGGCCTTATCCCGGCTTACTGAACCAATAGCAACCAGCAACGCTTCGCGCCATTGCATGCGCTGTGCCTTAAACTTTCTTTCCCACCATTCTGCATTGACCAGGCGTGACAGACTAGCGATTGCCGAACGTGCATCCATTTTGCCTTTGCGGTAACGCACCCAGTGCATCGGCTGCACGTTGAACGCACGTGCCATGCCTGCAATATGGCCGTATAACTCCGATTGAGTCCGGTTATCAAAAAGCACGGCGTTATCGCCTTCATTCGCCGCTATCAACGCTTCGCACTGCTCCTCATAAATTTGCATTAACTGACCGGCAACGCGCATGCACAGGTCTTTTAACTCTTTGTCTTTCATGCCTGGCAGGCGGTTGTATTGGTCAGCCTCAGAGAGGAATAGCAGGGAGGCGTCAGCGTCCATAAAGTGCGCGTTATTCACCGACTCGACGCGGGGCAGGATTGACCGGCCCAGCGTGAAAACGAGGTACTTATTTGCCGCGTGATTGCCTTTTTCTTTCAAAAGGTATTTATGACGGCTCAGAAACTTTTCGGCCAGTTCATAAGGCAGCGTTTTAACCTTCGCTAAAACGGCTTGCCCCTGATGGAATTCATCACGGGTAAGCGGTCTTTCCGGCCCTGCAATTGCAGGGCGCGGGGCGTTCCACGGGTAAGCCCATTCAACAGCCTGGGTCATTGAGACTCAGCGCCGCGATAGTGTTTGCCCTTAATCTCAAATATCTCCTGGCAAGGCACGCAGCGGGATACGCCTATTAACTTCTCACGGCGTAAAGCAGGAATGGCCTCATCGCAGTCTTCACAGAAAAACGCTGATGCAGTAACCGGCTTATTGACTGCCGCCTTGATATGACGCTCTAACGCTTCGGCCTGGCGGGCCTGTTCTAAATCCATAGAATCAGCCATTAGTGGATCTCCTCATACTCGTTGCGGATGCGGTCAGCTTCCTGGCGCAAAGTCTCGACGGCCCCGCGTCCGTCAATGTCGTTTTTAACCAGAAAAGCCGCGATAGCCTCAAGCCTTGCAGCGAATACGGCGGAGACATTTTTACGTTCGTCCAGACGAGCGTCGTTTAGCGCCAGCAAAAATCCTTCATTAGCGGTAGGAGCCTGAACCGTTTCTGTTCCCACTTTTATCTGGAGTGTTTGAATATTTCGCATGTATATTTTTCCTGTTTTTAGGCAAAATAATGCCCGACGCTCAGAGCGCCTTTAATTTTAAAAAGGGGAATTAATGGTTAGTGTTTATCTTGCAATCGTCTTCACTGATAAATCTTGGCAGCGTGCCTGTGAAATCAATTAAAGAATTCAGCGCAGAAACCACTTGCAAGCGTTCCGTATTATTTAACTCCTGAAACTTCATAGTTAAATGACGCTCTTTCAATCCAGCCATAAAGCACAAGGCTTTTTTCATGTGCGGCGGAATGGTGTCAAATGTCTCCTGTGCCACATTCTTTCGGGTGCCTATCATTTCTTTAATGCGAGAAATATGTGTAAGGCCAATCTCTCTTTGTTTTTCATCTGCAAGTAACATAAACACCTCAACTGAATAAACGCTGAAAGAACTTCTTTTGCTTTACTGCCGAATTGACTTTCCGTGCTGGATTCCAACGTCTACCGCTCGGTAACTCTATCCAGCCGTGACCGAAATGTCTGGATGGGCTTTGCTGCTTTAATAATGGTGCAATTGAAATAGCCGTGACTTTCCTTAGCTCAAACCGATTGACGCACCCAGCCCGCTAATCACTTCTGCGGTGGAGGCAAGGCAGGGTTTGAGTGAATGCGCGCTTGTAACGATATTCCGGCCAACGTCAGGCAACGGATTGCAGAATTAATGCCAGCAGTAAAAGTGCTATGACGGCTTGCTGTCATGCGTTCATTTGATACGGCTTCGGCGGCTACGTTTCCGATTGCTGCAGTTGCTTTCATCACATACACCGGTAGCTGTTCTGCAGTCATTTCATTTACCGGCACAGACGGCAGGCAATTAATCTGAGCCAGCATCCCATCTAACAGTGTTGGGTCTTCGGTCAAATCGGTTAACAACATCAAGTCATCGATAGTGAGCTTGTGTGCCTGGTCAGGGTTTAACTTATTGCGCAGCACCTGTGCAGTGATCTCAGCTTTGGCCGCTAGCTCTTTCAGATTGTGGCTCAAGGCAAACTTTCTACACGCTTCGTCAAAGTAGTGATGTGTGGAAACTTTATAATCAAACATGACTAACTCCTCAAAACTTGCATAATCAAGTTATGGTTTGATATATCGACATTTGACGGCTTGTTGGCGATTTTTCTCGCGCCAGGCGGCGACATTGATGAGAGCTATACCGTGCTTTTCCATTACATCTGTGCGCTCTTTGCCGGTTTCCTTGCAGGTGACAGTGCGCTTTATTGTCGTTGTTGGAGTAGGGGCCAGAAGCACTACGCCATTAGCAATCCATTTCTCTAAGAGAGAATCACTAATGCGGTTTGCTGCAGCGAAATCTTTTTTAGACATCGTCGCTGAGGCATTCATAACAATGGCACGTTCTACGGCGCTACTTAGCGCTTGGCTTATTGAAGGCATCAGCAGTACTGTAATGCCTTCAATAAACTCTTTAGACCCTAATAGGTCAGATGCGAGCTGAGTATTTGCATTTTCAGTTTGCATAACGCAGTATCTCCGTTAGTTAAGTTGTGTTCTATGGTGTTACATATGGTGTGTAGTCACTTTAGATCGCTTTATTTGAACTGTAAATACATTTTAGCGATTTCCGGTAAATAAAATGCGTCTAGAAAATGCTGTTGCTTCCGATGTGCTTGAAAGAATCCTTTCCGCTTATGGGTTTACCATGCAGAAAGAGCTCAGTGATAGGCTTGGAATAGCGAAGAGTAATGTAGCGAGCTGGTTACAGCGCGGGCAGGTACCGGGCAATGTGTTAGTGCAATGTGCGCTTGATACTGGTACGGATGTTAACTGGTTAGTAACAGGTGAGCTTGAAAAAGCAAGCCAGAACATCTCGCAACCTGAAATCACAGGTAAAGCACTCTATGATGAAATTATGTCCAATGGGGGCAAGGCTGTTTTACGCCGGATCATGGATGCTTATGGATTCACATTGCAAAAAGAACTTTGCGAGCTACTCGGCATATCTTCCGGCACTGTTAGTACATGGGTTAGAAGAGGGTACTTTCCTGGTGACGTGGTTGTTGCCTGTGCATTGGACACAGGTGTTTCATTGAGCTGGTTGGCAACTGGCAAAGAGCGATCTAAGATTGAACATGAAGTTTGCTTTGAAAAAAAAATAATACCTAAAAAGAATCTTACATCCGGTATTCTTGAAGACGCTGGGGAATGGATTTGTGATTTAAGCTTCGTTAATACTACATTCATAGATCCTGTATTCATTAATAACAGCTTAGGAGCATGGATAGTAGATGTGGGCATTACTGGAATTAGTAATGGCCGCTGGATATTAGGAATTGATGATAAGTTTGATTGCTATGATGTGACTCTTTTACCTAGGAAGAAAATCAGTGTTATTAGCAATGGGGAAAGTTTTAACTGTGGTGCTGATGAGGTAGTAACTGCTGGGAAAGTAATTATAACACTTCAATGCAATCATTGATTATATGCAAAAGTGGATTTTATTATTTATCAATTTTTACTGTAACAAGGACAGATTATGTACGCACTGGCACCATATTTTATTCGCTGTTTCAATCAATACACTGAGACTAAAAATCAAGATGAAAAATACGATTTTTTAGATAGAATTGGTCAGTATGATATGTTCACTCTTCTCGCTGCTTTTATAGAAGAGCATAGATCATTCAAGAATGTCATGGAAAAGCAGCAAACTTATAAGTTCTTAAAAATAACAAAAGATGAAAAAAATAGAACTATAAATGGTTGGATGTGTGTTGGAGATTATGGTTTGAAAAACGATATTATCAATACTGTCGATAGTCAGCTTGTATTCGAGAAAGAAGCACAGCATGCAGATGTAAGGAATTATTATTTTAACTTTTATCTTCCCAGGGAATCTAGAAAAGGCATTGCTTTAATGTATACATATAAGAGTGATGGTGTTAAATCTCTCTTTCTATCAGAGTTTTCAGAATATTTTAAGAATGCAACTAAAAAAAATATCCAAATGCAAACATTATCTTATGATAAAGCTATGGTCAGATGGCTGGGGGCTGATATGAAGGAAATTAAAGTATTTGGTTTCAGGCCGGCGAAAAACATCGAAGATCAAATTAGTGGGTTGGGTGATGTCGAACATGAATATATTATTAAAGCCAAACGAAATGGAACACTTGGTAAATTAGGTAATTTTATGAAAAAAGATACTGAGGAATATAATTTAATTGGGTTGCTTAATGAAGAGTCCAAACAGGTTAAAGCAACAGTTACAATGAATGGCAGCAAAAAAACATTTACACTAGGGAATCGTGAAAAAAATGCCTTTTGTCAAATTGAGTTGGACCTCGATAAAGTGAATGTAATAGACGGTAATCCTGACTTTGATTCGATAAATAAATGGGCTTGTGATACAATGTTAGACATTAGAAAAACCATTAGTTTATAAAAGGATTTTTTATGAGCGGAAAAATAAATGTTTTTTGCATCGTAAGTGCACATTTTAATTCACTTAAGAATTTAAATGGTAAAAGCTTGTCAAGCTTGGATCTTGTCACTTTTGTTTTTTTACCGCTTTTCCTTGCTTTGTGTGGTGCATTTTTTTCTTTTAACTTAAATAAAGACTTGGATTCTTTATTAGTTAATTTTGGCTCAATTTTCACAGCTCTTTTATTATCAGTGATTGTTCTCATTTACGATCAGGAAAATCGTCTTTTAGAAAAAATAAACAAAAACCCTGAAGAAGTTGGTAAAGTCACTTGCATTAAACTCAAGTTATTGAAAGAATTGTACCACAATATATCATTCTCTGTATTGTGTTCGTTAATGTTAGTTGTGATGGCATTCATACATACGATAATGCCGATTGAGCCTAGCTTTTTAAGAGTCATTATACCTTTTACAAGTATTGAGCTTAAACTATCATGGTCCACGACTTTAGTTACCCCAATGATTGTTCTCATTACTTCCAATATTGTTCTTACTATCATTATGGTAGTCAAAAGGTTGTATTTGATATTAATAACTAACAATCCTGGCAGTTAGAAGTTACTAACTTTTCGTAGCCATTTTGTCGCCATAACTTACATTAACTCGTTGATTTTAAAAGACTGAAAACGTATTCGGTCTTTTTTTTTGATATCTATCCAAATCAACCAATTACAAAAAAACCAATTACTTAACCTCACAGAGTTACCCTCCGTAGACCCCACAAAGCACTTCTGTCACCACTTTGCAGGTATTTCGCTCCCCAAAACTGACAGCGGATTATTGGTAGTTGCATGATTTTGAGGGAAGTTATTTGTCATGAGTTGTAGTGCAACAGTAGTTTAATGTCTGCCAACTACTAATGTTGTCCAAACCATTGAGCAAAGCGGGGAAGTAACTTTCATCAATGCCGAATAAGTCAGTCAAAGTCGTGCTTTGAGCCTACGCAATAGTCCAGTCTTTCTGTTTTCACTACAACCTCAAGACGGTACAGCTTGTAGATATTTCTTCCCTTGTTTTCTTTGTCTGCCACTAGTCTGGACATTCGATTTTAATAACGTAGATGGAGAAGTTATGGGTCTTAACATTAAGTGTCATGATTCTATATATTTAACTACCTTGCTATGTCTCAAACTTGAATAACTCTCCAATTTCTCCACTCAGCATTAGGCGGGTTTATATCTGTTGACATGGAGAGGCCAGCCAGTGGGTTTTTACTGTAAACCTGATTGATCAGACTTTATTGATCATGCTTTGTGATGGGGGTTAACTCCATTTCAGGACAGTGTTTCCTCCTGTCAGTACATTTTCCCTAAATCCCCTTCATTCTCCTAAAAGTAGGTTCGTCGAACCTGTACAACCTTGGCTTCATCGTAGCTGTTAATGAGTCTCTGGTGGGTAGGCTTGTACAAATTTCTAAGCTGATTCCTAAGTCAAATTTTATGATTTAAGAATCCTTCTAATTTTATAAAAACGTAATAAAATCAATGGTTATTTAATTAATTAACAATCTATTGACCTCCGACCACACAAAAAACTCTGCATAAAGTTGTACAAAGTGCAGTTTCTTGTATAACTTTATGGCGTGACAGTTAGTCACACGTAACGAAGGTGCTTTGCGCCGCCTCTGAAGGAATTACGGAACTAAACTTTCAGAGGTCTTTTTTTCCAAATTTGATTATTTGATTGATGATTTTGCTTGTTTAGCAATGTTTTTCATCGCATCCAAACTCTGACAATTTCTGGGCTAGGGAGTTAAAATGTTGCGTACCGCGAGTACTGAAACCAAAATAACTGAATATCTCAAAGGTTCTGAGACTCATTCAAATAATGAGATTGAGGCAATCTCCTCAATCTATAATTCGCTTTACGGTAATAAAAAGTTTGTGACCAACAAAGACATTATTCTCGGGCTTATCGAAAAGCTGGAAACCGAATCGGATCCCATGAAGCTCGATGTTTATCGTCAGGCGCTGGAGATTGTTGTCGATCATACGCCGGATGACATAGAGTCCTGATTTATTAGGTGTTAGTGTCTCAAAACAAGGAAGTTAGCTGTCTGCAAGCTATTTTGCCTCTGAATCATTCGGAGGCTTTTTTATGGGGTTATCCCTTCGCATAAAAAATCCGCTCGACTATTCCTTTCACTCAACCATTACTTTCACACAATAAAAGAGTAAAAGTTGCCCATCTGCTTAAACGCAAATCGACGAATCACACGACGATATGCCTGTCTTATTATTAAGAATTTATGCGCCGTTAATGCACTGTATAGTAAATAACCTGTATTGCGTATTAATTGAACAATTAAGAAAGAGGAAAGGGGGCGTAAGGTATTACCGATGCGAAGAGAAACCAAAGGGAGATTTTTTTAGAGGAAAAGTTCACCACAAGGCCCGGATATGGCTGCCTTGTGATGGGAACCGATTAGACTAAATCGTCAGGGGTGCGAAACACGACGGCTTCGAGAGCGTTACGGTAGATATCCAGTTTAACCACGTCAGACTCAGTCTCAAGCATCGAGATCAGTTTAATCATAATGGCTTTGTTTGTTACCAGGCGACCCTTTGTTGCTAACTCTATTTTAATGTCCTGGATAACGTCTAATTCACTTTGAAAGGAGTGTGCAGTAAAGCGGGTCTTTTCAAATTCTACAAAATTCATTTGCGACATTTTATAACCCTAAAAGGTAGTCAAAAAAATACCACTGAGGATGGAAATCAACGTGGCATCCTCAGTGGCAATGCAAAGCATCTTCGTTACAAGCTCCAGTAGAGCTGCAATAAACTTATACAAAAACCCGAGGTTGTACAACTTTTAAATGAACTATTTGTGCGTTCGTGGGATTTTTTTTGCATTTTAGTTATAAGCAAGCATGGGGATTCGCTTTTTGGTTGTATGCAAAATAAACATTTTATGGGTGATGATTGATGTAACTGGCTGTTTAACAGCACTTTATGCCCGATTTGATTCGTTTTTAATCCAAGTTTGTGTTACTCGGACATTCTTGCTGTACAGATTATTTACAGGCAACTTTTTCACCCTTGTACAACGTCTCGAACACGTTAGATGTCTATTGCGACGGGTATTCTAGTCAGCTAAAAATGCCACGGCAAAAATGGTCGGTCAAATAATCGCCGTAAAATCAATGATTCGGATTTTTCTTAGCTGTGATTCATGGGTGCGTTTTTAAAACCCAGGATATTTACGTTCACCAATGCTTTTACACTTCTGCCTCATTTTTCTGCACACTCAAACTACCCCTTTATCATTCTGTATGCTTAACGTGCAGCGAATGTTTCAGCGCATTATGATGCGTAACTTTTTCAGAATATCGGGACTCGCCGCAAATAATTGTCTTTTGATGTTCTAAGCTGAAAGGGTGATTGTTAACAAACTGCATAAGACAGTTATGTTTAAGCAACCTTCTCATCAAAAAGGAACTAAAAATGAGCGATGCAATTTTTGAACAGGCACCGATGAAATTGATTACGCGATTCACGCTGGGTGACGGCGTGGCGCTGGTGACTTTTCCTGTGGGAAATCCGCCTGTGAGTTATCACCTCGAGGCGAAGATCGTTGAAGTCCGGGATAACGACTATGTAGGGGAAATCACCAAGGTTGATCCGGTTGGGCGCGACTCTTTCGAGCAGCATCACTTTCACATTGGTGGGCACGTCGAATTCCTGTCGGAAAATATTATGGCCAACGCACCATAAGAGAATTTTAAAATATCAACTTCCGTTATATTAAGGGCCTTCAAGATTCCCTGCACGCGTGTCGATAGATGCCCGTGCAGGTCGAAATCAGATATCGCCGATTCAAGCTTTTCAACGACTCTGCCACGTTAGCCGTGAGAACTTTGTATCGCTATGTTGGCGATAGAACCTTCTCGTGTTCTTCGCGGAGACCCAAACGTGAAAAAAATCATCCTGATTTGTGCCGCGCTGGTTATGGCCGGATGTTCTGCCGGCCCTTACGAGCCAACTCAGCAGGTTTTACAGGCTTACAGCACCAGCAAACCTGATACCACCAAAGTGCGCGTTCATCGTAAACCTCAAATCTCGGGGTCGATTCTTGATGAAAGCTGTCCGCTCATCGTTTATGTCGATGAAAAGGAAGCGGCCGGTTTGCAGAAAAATCAGTACGCCGACCTGTATATCCCGAATGGTATTCACACGCTGAAAGTGAAGTTTTCCTGCGCCATCACGCCGCTGGATAAAGCCATGACCATCGAACTTGACGGCACCCCGCAAACCTTTGAGACGGCGTTGAATTCATTGCACCGTTATAGCCTGACGAGAATCAAATAAAGTGATGTCCCTGATTGAGCAAGAAGAAACGCTGATCCTGGTCGATGAGCAGGATAATCGCGTTGGCACGGGTCCCAAAATGCAGGTGCATCTTCAGGGAGAGTTGCATCGCGCGTTTTCAGTGTTCGTGTTCAACCGTCAGGGACAATTAATGTTGCAGCAACGGGCGAGCGGGAAATACCACTCGGGCGGGTTGTGGACCAACTCGTGCTGCGGCCATCCACGGCCCGATGAAGACAATGCGCAGGCGGCGACCCGTCGACTTTACGAGGAGATGGGATTCACCTGCACATTGACGGAAGTTGATCGGATCCTTTATCGGGTCGAGGTGTCTGATGGGTTGGTTGAACATGAATATAATCATACATTTATGGGCGTATTCGATGCCGCGCCGGTCTTGAATCCGGAAGAGGCGGAAGGGTGGCAGTGGATATCGGTCGCCGATGTCTTCACTGCCGTCGAACAAGCCCCTCAGGATTTTACCGCGTGGTTCAAGGTCATTCTGGCCCATTTCGGCCAGCCGGTTATTCAGGGCTGGGCGCAGCGCTGTCTCCCTCATTGACCGAAACCAGCGTTTTGCCGTCCTTGGCCGCGTCGGTGCGGACAATCTTATGCAGCCTGCCATCGCGAAAATGCAGCGCAACGCCATCGTCGGCGGCATAGGCTTGCATAATACTTTGCTCTTTCAGCAAGTTGACAAACGACTCCTCTCTGCCTTCCTCTGAACCAAAGTGAGGGCACATGACGCCGGTCAGCAAGCCCAGACCCGGAATCAATGAATACCCTCCGCCCGAATCCGAATGCCCCAAATCGAACCAGCAGATAGCGCCGGCACTGGACCCGCAGAGCACGGCCCCGTGGCGCAGGGCAGATTTCAGCTGCTGGTCGATGGAGAACTCGCGCCAGACGGCCATCATGGCGCGCGTGTTTCCCCCCGCGACGAAAATCACATCCGCCTGAGAGATAAGCTCGTCTATTTCCTTCACGGTATGATAAGGCGTGCGGAACAGCGACAGCACACTGACTTTGTGCCCCGCCGAGGTGAACTTGCGTTCGAATTGCTCGATTCTCTCCGGTACGTCGCCGCTTGCGGTAGAGATATAAAGAATCTGCGGATCTTCCTTTTGGGTTAAGGACAGGATGTAGCTGTCAATAGGGGTAATTTGCTGCAAATCTGCCGGTGTTTCTCCGCCGATGGCAACAATGTTGGCCTGCTTGATACCGGTATTTTCAGAGTTGGCTTCCATCTTGACCTCTTTTTAAGTAAATCGCATATCCTTCACTATAATAGAAAATTCGGAATGTTATCGTCGCCAGAGGAGCAAAGGGTATGCGTTATATCCTCTTCGCGTTGGTTGTGCTGGTTGCAGGTTTTGCGGTTTATCCGTGGCTGCAAAGCCAGCTTCCCCCGCAGTACAATCCTTTTACCCCGCTTTCCGTGAGCGATCCGCCCGGACTGATTACCCAATATAAACTCAAAAGATTAAGCAAAAATCCTGCTGCCTGTCTGGCCGTGCTTGAACGCGCCAAAGCCGATGGCCTGCTGAATTTTCAAAGCGTAGGCAATACTCGCGGGCAATGTCCATTAACCGATGCGGTGCGCGTACAGAATTTTGGCAAGGTGTCGCTCAGCTCAAGCTTTCTGGCGAGCTGCCCGCTGGCGGTAAGCACGACGATGTTTGTGGCGCAGACGGCGGCTCCGGTGGCTGAGCGCGTCATGAATCAGAGGCTGATACGCATCGATCATCTCGGCAGTTTTGCCTGTCGCAATGTTTATCATCGGGCTGAGGGGCGGATTAGCGAGCACGCCACGGCAGATGCGCTGGATGTTTCGGGATTCAGAATGACGGGCGGGGAAAATGTCACGGTCGCCGGAGGATGGAAAAGAGAGGACAAGACCTCAACCTTCCTGCATGACGTCTTCAGCGAAGGGTGTCCGTTTTTTGGCAACATTATCGGACCGGACTACAACGCAGCGCACGCCAATCATTTTCATCTCGGCATGCGCTGGTTTGGTTTCTGCCGCTAGTCGGCATTCATGGGCGCTTATTCGGCCAGATAACGCTCAACCAGACGGGTCCAGTAGGCGACACCAAACGGCAGGCTGTCGTCGTTGAAGTTATAGGCAGGATTGTGCAGCACGGCGCTGTCGCCATTGCCTAGACGCAGGAAGCAGCCCGGTTTCTGTTGCAGGAAATAGGCAAAATCTTCGCTGCCGGAAATCGGCGGCAGGTCGGCTACCACATTCTCTTCGCCCAGCAGTTCCTGCGCGACCTTGGTGGCGAATTCCGTCTCCTGCTGATGATTCACCAGCACCGGATAACCGGGCACATAGTCAATCTCGGCCGTAGCGCCATAGCCCTCGGCATGGCGGGTCACCAGAGAGGTGATGCGCTCTTCGAGAATCTTGCGCACGCCTTTGTCAAACGAACGCACGCTCATTTCGAGGCGCGCGGTATCCGGGATAACGTTCGCCGCATGGCCGGAATGCAGGGAACCAATGGTAATCACGGCAGTCTCATTAGGGTCAATATTGCGCGAGATGACCGTTTGCAGCGCCACGACCAGACTGCTGGCAACCAGAATCGGGTCGACGGTCATATGAGGGCGCGCCGCATGACCGCCTTTGCCGTGGATAGTGATGTTAACGGTATCGCAGGCCGCCATAAACGGACCCGGACGGAACATCATCTTGCCGACCGGATAACCCGGATGATTGTGCAGCCCATAGACGGCATCGCAAGGGAAACGGTCAAACAGGCCTTCCGCCAGCATGCGCTCGGCGCCGCTGTTGAACCCAATCTCTTCGGCAGGCTGGAAAATAAGATGCACGGTACCGGAGAAATTACGGCTGCGAGCCAGTTGTTCCGCCGCGCCCAGCAGCATGGCCGTGTGGCCGTCGTGACCGCAGGCGTGCATTTTGCCGGGCGTCTGGCTGGCATAGTCGAGGCCGGTGAGTTCGGTTATCGGCAGGGCGTCCATGTCGGCACGAATACCGATGCTGCGCGTACCATTGCCGACTTTCAGCGAGCCGACCACGCCGAAGCCGCCTACGCCGGTCGACACTTCAAAACCCAGCGCGTGAAGTTTGCCGGCAACCAGTTCGGCCGTGTTGGCTTCTTCGTTTGAAAGCTCGGGATGTTGGTGCAGGTGTTGGCGAATCTCACGCAGGCCGGGTTCAAGGTCGGCTACGTCAGCAAGTGTGCAAAGATTTTTATTATTCATGGCGAATTGTCTGTCTCTTTTGGAGAAGATGAACCCGGCATTGCCGAGTCAGCGTGATGTAACACACAGAATGCAATGTCTTTTGGCGTGTGGCAAGCGGCAGAAGACCCGGAAGGGCAGAAGGGAGAATCCCCCTGGATCTGCTATAAAATAGAGAGAAGAATTTTGCAAAAAGCGCCGCTGGGCGCAGCCTGTGGGGGAGTGAGACGCGATTCGAAGACACTTTATGCAGCGCTTTGGGGTCATGCGTGGTAAAAAGTCGATTTTCTACACACTTAACGCGTAATAAAGTGTTTTGATAGGCTCTCAGTCAATAAAATAGCTGCTTTTTGTTGCTCAAGCTGACACCCTATAAGAAATAGCGAACAACATTCATAGAGCTTGATTATTATCGTATTTTCGCTGCCCGCCGTATGCCGGGAACCTGCATGGGGTCAGCGTCGTACCTTTCATCATCTATCAGTCAAAAGGGAATCGGATGATTTATTCCGAAACACTAAAACATGTCATGAATTTCAGTGCATTGGCGCTGGTTCTAGGTACCGCACTTTCTGCACCTGCCCAGGCCGACGATGCCTGGCTGCGGGCGTGTACCGCGCCAAAAACGGCCGACAGCTGTCAGTTGCCTTTCCAGCAGGGCCTTGCACCGGTGCTGATGGGGTCAAGCCGCGATCAGCAAGGGCTATGGGGCTTTATCGATGCCTCCGGCAAGATGGTTATCGAGCCTGCCTATCGCGAAGCGCACGGATTTGCCAACGGGCTGGCTGCCGTTAAAAAAGATGACCTGTATGGCTACATAGATGCAAAAGGCCATCTGGCCATTACGCCACGTTTTACCCGCGCCACCGATTTCAACGCGCAGGGCACGGCGCTGGTGGTCACTGACAATCGTTTGGCCCTCATCGACAAGCAGGGCGCGATTATCAAAACCCTGCCGTTTGCGGCGTCACTGGATTCCGCCGGTTTTGAGCAGGGCCAGCCTCTGGCAAGCGTTCAGGTGCAAATCTCTCCGGCGTTGTGGAATGCCACCAAGGGGCGCTCCGTCTCTTTGCCTGATGACGTGATGAATCTGGACGAACCGCAGTCCGGCTTGATCCCCGCCCAGCAGCGCGACACGGCGCAGAGTGGATATTGGGGCTATCTCGATGACAACGGTCAGTGGGCCGTCGACCCGATGAAACTGAAAACGCGCAATCAGCCGCTGCTTAATGGCGATGTGGTTGCCGTCAAGGGTAAGGCCTCCTGGACATTTGTCGATCGCAACGGCGTGAGTCTGAGTAAAGACCAATATAAGTCCGTTATGCCTCTTAAATCAGGCAGTTGGATTGTTGTCACCGCAAACAATACTCAGCAATTACTCAGTAATAAATTGGAAAAAACTCAGGATCTCTCAGCCGATCAGGCCGACGATTATCAGACCTGGGGCAACATGCTGCTGGGTAAAGGCAGTAAAGGGCTGGTGCTTGTCGGTGCAGACGACCGCGTGGTGGATATCAAGGCCAACAAGCCCCAGTTATTGAGTCAGCATGGCAAACTCTGGGTACAGCAGGTTGATGCACGCGGTGAAAACCGTCCGCCGCAGCTGGTGCAAATTTATGATGCCAATGGCGTGGGGCTGCTGACGGCGGCCACGCTCACGGCGTTGAATGAGTATAAGGTGCAGCCGCTCGATGCCCGCGATCTCAATCAGGCCAGCAGTAGCGACGATGCCGACTCGGGCCTGCCGCTGGCCTTGCTGACGCCCAATGACAAGACTAAAAAACCGGCCATCCTGACCGCCGAAGGCGAGATTTACAGCGATCCGCAGTGGGCCGAATTGGGCGCGCCGGGGCGTAACGGGCCGCTGGTGGTGAAAACCGAAAACGGCATGATGGGGGCCGTGACCGCAAACGGTCAGTGGCTGGTCCCGCCAAAATTCCGGCAGGTCGCCCCGTTTGACGGCGCCTATAGCTGGGCCACCGTCGTTGACGACAAAAACGTCGAAAGCCGTAAAGTCATTGATGCGCAGGGCAACGTGGTCGATATTCCGACGCGCGTTCTGCAAACGGCGCAACAGGTTTCAGGCAATGACCTGCTTTATACGCAGGGCGACAATGACGAGCGCCGCTGGGGTATCTGGGATATCGCGGGTAACAGCGCCAAAATTCCTCCGCGTTTTATCCAGCTTGAGGCTTTCCACGACGGATACGCGCTGGCGCGCAACGACATTGGCTGGGGCGTGATTAACCCGAAAGGGCAGTGGGCGATTGCGCCTGACGCCGAACGCAGCGGCAAGCCGCAGCCGGTCGGTGACAACATCTTCATGATTGCCGAAGGCGATACGCCGGGCGAACACGATACCAGCAACAACCGTTACAGCCTGTACAGTGCGGTGACCGGCCTTGGCCTCGCGACCCATTTGCTGAGCAATCCGCAGAAAATTGGCGACACGCATTGGCTTATCCGTCCTGAAAATGGCGGCGTAGCGCTAATGGACGACGACGGTCGGGCCGTGGTCAGCAAGCAGATTGCCCCGGAATCGGTGCGCATCAACGGCGACTGGGCCTTGCTCGGCTTTGGCCCGCACATTGGTGCCATCGACAGTCAGGGCAACTGGCAAATCGCGCCTATCTACTCTTCCGCCCTGCGGTTTATTTCACCCCAAAGCTGGGCCAGCGCGCAGAGCGACGGACATACTACGCTTATCGATGCCAACGGTGTTCAGCCTCTGGCCGATAATAACGCGGCGCAGCCACTGGCCTCGATGGACCGCATCGTCATGAATGACGACAGCACCGGCGAAACCGTGTTGCTCGATACGCAGGGCAATGAAATCAGCCGTTTTGCAGGTTTGAACAGCCTGGCGGCCGCCCAGTCGAGTGAAGGCATGGTGCCGGTGCGCGGCACTGACGGGTTGTACGGATTTATCGATGCCAATGGCAAACCCTTGACGGGTAATTATTTCACCCGCGTCGGCGCCATGAAAGACACCCGCGCCACCGCCGTCAAGCAGGACACATACGGCCAGCTGATAGGCTACATCAACGGCAGCGGAAGTTTCACCACCTTGCCGAAATACAGCTGGGCCAGTGATTTCAGCGAGAAGCGTGCGTGGGTAGTGGCGAAGGGCGTCGTGCAACTCATCGATCCCGACGGTGCCGTTCAGGCGCAGTTGCCGCAAAAATGTAATCAACGTGTGATCCTCAATGCCAAGGGGCATCAACTCTGGCCCGCCAAACCGGTGAACTGTGCGAATCCGGCTCAAAACGGAGGAGCACAATAATGTCTCCATCGACTCTCCAGACCAAACGTTTATCGCGGGCGGTTCGTCACGCTCTGACCCTCGGCGGTGCAATGGGCCTGATGGCGATGACTCTGCCTGCCCATGCCGTGGCCGAAAGCGCCTGTTTTGCGCCAAATACGCTCGATGAAGCCCAGCGCGCCGAACGGGCGCTGCCCGCCACGCAAAATATCTGTATTCGTGCGGCCAATGAAAGCCGTGCTGCCGTGCTGCTGCCCGATGCCGGACAAGCTATCGACGATGTCGCACTGGTCAAGGATCTCGGCGGTCATCGCTGGGGCTTTCTCGACAATCGCGGCCAGCTGGTTATCAAACCGGTCTTCGAGCAGGTCGGCGATTTCCACTACGGTCTTGCTGCGGCGAAGCTCAAGGGAAAATGGGGTTATATCGACGCCACGGGCAAATGGGCCATTCAGCCTACCTTTGACCGCGCCGAAGACTTCACGCAGGTCGAGCTGGCGCTGGTCGAGAATGCCGGTAAAACGCAGCTTATCAATCGTCAGGGCCAGACCGTTGGCAAACCGCTTGATGCGCTGGTCGATGACGTTCAGCTGGGTGACGGCAATCCGGCGCGTCTGGCGTTAAGCTATAAAACCGTGTTGCTGTCGCCCGACGATCAGCGCCACGTTGCCACCGACAAAATGGAAGTGGTGCAGCCTTTTGGCAAGCAGGGGTTGTTTATCGCCCGCGACGCCGATAAAGGATTTGGCATCGCCGACGGCGATTTGGCCTGGCGTGTCGAGCCGCAGTTCAGCGACATTACACTCAGTGACAACAACAGTACGCTGGCGGTGGCGAAGGTTGCCGACGGCGTGGTGTTGATTCGCGACGACGGTTCGCGAATCGACAAGACCTACCAGTCGGTGAAAGCGCTGAACGGCCAGTTCTGGCTGGCGAAAACGGCGGATAAAAACACGCTGCTGGACAACGGCGGCAACGAGATTGCCACGTTGAGCAATGACGCGGTCGCAGGGCTTGCGGTGCAGGGCGACTATCTGCTGGATAACAGCGGTAAAGAGACGCTGGCGCTGTATGTGCCCGGCAAAAAGCAGCCGCTTTCCCTGCCTGGAGGCAGCACTCCGCTTCAGGCCGATACCGGTAATTTCCTGCTGACGACACGCGGCGATCAACACCGCGTCAACGCCATTATTTCACCCGACGGCACGCTGATTGGCGGCACGCAACCGGTGAACTGGCTGGGGCAGATAAGTCACGCGCAGCTTATCAATAACCGGCTGTGGCTGCATGACTCAGACGGGAAAATCGTCAATTTGGTCGACAACGGCGGCAAGCTGCTATTAAGCGCCAAAAATGTGGCGTTGCTGGCCGATTACCAGATTCAGCCGCTGCAACGCGTGCAGAGTGACAACACTGCGCCGCTGGCGCTTATCAAGCCGGATCCTCAAGACCCGAAAGCGGGCGCAGGATTCATTCGTGCCGACGGCGCTGTGCAACTCGACAGCAAATGGGAAAATATTCAACCTGCCGACAGCAGCGAATCGGGGCAGGGCGGCCTGGCTCGACAGTTTATCGTCAATACGGCGCAAGGCACGGGTATCGTCGATGCGCAGGGTAAGACGCTGGTTGCGCTTACCGAAGACAACATCGCGCCTTTCGTCAACGGCTATGCCCTGGATTATCAAGATGGCAAGCTGACGGCGATAGACACGACGGGTAAACATTTTGCCCTGCCAAACGCCTTCGAGCTGCAATCACTCGGCAACGGCTGGTTCCGGTTCCGCCAGACCGCCGCCGAAGGCGCGCTGTGGGGCATATTTGACGCGGTCAACCAAAAAGTGATTGCCGCGCCGAGTTATCTGTCGGTCGGAGAGTTCGCCTACGGCCTGTCCAATGTTCAACTGCCCAATGCGCGCTGGGGCATTATCGACGGCGAAGGTAAACCGCTGGTCACGCCAGATTTTGCCAACGTTCGGCGCATCAACAATGCGCTGTGGCAACTGGAAAAGGCGCCCAAAACCGACGACCAACCGGCTTCCGCGACCGAATCGCAGATTATCGCCAACGACGGATCGGTGCGTATCGACCTGACTCGCGACCTTAACGTCAACCAGTTCAATGACGGACGTATTCTGGCCACGTCGGGCGAAGGCCAGTCGTGGCTGCTCAATGCGCAGGGCAATATCGAGCTGCACGAGCAGCAGACGCGCATCTCGGCGGTAGGCGACTGGGTCAAGCTTTCCCGCCAGCCGCAGGTCGGGTATCTGAACGCGCAGGGAATTTGGCAGATTCAGCCGCAAATCCAGCCTGGCTCGGCTTTTGTCAATCAGCGCGCCTTGCGCGTGCTGGCACAGGGCAGCGAACTCATCGACGAGAAGGGCACACGCGTGGCGGCAATGCCGGAAGGTGACTGGGTATGGCCGACCGGCAGCGCGATGGCCGTGTCTTACGACCCCGACGAAGGCAAGGCCACCACACGCTATGTCGACAGCACCGGCAAGCTTGTGCTGACAGTCTCGGGCGTAGGCAGCCTGATGCAGAAAGGCCAGGCGGTACTCGGCAAACCCGATAGCAGCAAGACCTGGATAGACGCGCAGGGGCATCCTGTTGCCTCGGTGAATTATGGCGACCTGGGGCTGGTGACGGAAGGGCTGGCGTTCGCGCGTATCGGCAGCGGCTACGGCTACGTGAATGCCCAGGGCAGCTTTGTCATTCCGCCGGTATTCAGCGCGGTGTCGGCATTTAACAGCGGCGTGGGCATTGTCTCGACGCCGACAATGTCGATGATGCTCGATGCCACCGGCAAGCCGCTGGCGCGTGTCGACCACGAATGTGGTATTCAGGTGCTCTATGACGGCGGCAACACACGTCAATGGCCGCAAAAAATGCCGGTTAAGTGTGATTAATGGGATTCGATTTTCGTGCTAAGGTTTAGCTGATAACTCTTGGTAGACCGATTAAATAAAAGGATAAATTATGCTCCCTCAACTTCCGCAAAAGTACAAAGACGCAGAGCGTTGGTCTTTTGGTGACAACGAGGCGCAGGCTGATGATTTGGCAAACAAGGTCATTGAAGGGGTGAAAACCGCGACCTGTGCCAATCTCGACGATGACGGCACGCCGGAAGTGGGCGAAGTCTTCGTGATAGTCGACGGTCGTAATCACCCGGTTTGTGCAGTGAAATTGACCGAAGTGAAGCAGGTGCCGTTCGATCTAGTGACGGAAGAGCACGCTTTCGCCGAAGGGGAAGGCGACCGCACGCTGGCCTCATGGCGCGCCGAGCACCAGCGTTTCTTTGAAGCCTACGACATGTTTGAACCCAATATGCCGTTGCTGCTGATGAAGTTCGTCCTGGTCGAAAAATTCTGATTTGCCAGCCGGCCAGCTCACTGAGCTGGCCGGTTCTCTTTTGTCATCCTGATAGTTTTCAACTTACTTGCACTGATGTTCAGGAGAACCCGTTTTATGTCTACCTTTTCACGCAACCCTCTCGCCGCAACCCTTGATATCCCGTATTTCAGCCAGTGGGAATCCCCCTCGTCGGCTCCCGAGATTTTGAGTCAGGCCAAAAGCCTGCACGAGATTGACGAGTGGCCCGCATCGGGCGCCTTGACGCAGGCGGAATTCGTGGAGTGGGCCAATCATGTCTGTGGCATGTGCTGTCTGAAAATGGCGCTGGCGGCCACAACCGGTGAAGTGGTGCCTATCCTCGAGCTTACTCGTCGCAGCTTGCCTTACGGGGCTTATGTGCGGGAAGGTGAGAACATTCGCGGGCTTATCTATGCGCCATTTGTCGAGTTTCTAAAACATGAGCTGGATATTGGCGGGCAGGTGAGAGTCGAGATGCAGGTCGAGGATATTGCGCGGGAGCTTGAGACACACCGGTTCTTTATTGCCTCGGTGCATCCGGGGATTCGTCACCCAGAGGTTGCGCCGCCTCGCACCGGCGGTCATCTGGTGCTGGTGACCGCCGTGGAGCAGGGTAACGTGACCTTTCATAATCCCTCGGGTCACAGCGAGGCAACCCAGTCCTATGTGCAGCTGCCCCTCGCGCAGTTTGGCCGATTCTTTGCGGGTCGCGGCGTCGCCCTGATGCCCGGAACGACGGCCTGACACCGTAATGGCGGGTTATTTACCAACCCGCATAATCCATTCATCTTTCTGGCTGTCATATTTTTCTTTATAGAGCAGCGAATCGCGCCCGTCGACAATCGCGGGCACGCTCACATCATCGTCCCAGCCGTCCAGCTGCATGCAAAGACCCGGATCCGACTTGCACGGAATAACCAGCCTGTTGCCGCCCTCGGCTTCAGGGGAAAAGAGCTGCGCGTCGTCAATCTTGAAACTACCGATTTGTAAGCTTGATTTACCCATAGAAATTCTCCTCGTCGAGCTAATGTCGGCAGGCGCAAGCCCGCAGCGTAATCTTTGAGCTTAGTTCAATGAACAAAGAGTGCTATAGGAAAACTCCAACAGGCGGGAAGTAGGCAGGGCGGAGAAGAGAGGGAAAGGGCAGACCTCCACAGGAAGCCTGCCCTTGCGACTAGTTTTTCGGAATGGCGGTGCCCCATTGCTGCCAGTCTTTCGGCTCTTCCTGCATCAGCAGGAAATGACGGCCGGTCGAGGCTTTGGGCGCCACAGGAATGGTCGGCGGTGTGGCAAAGGCAATCCCGCCGCGAATAAACTGCTGGAAGGTCCCGCTCTTGAAGCTGCCGCCGGTCAGACCAAATTGCAGGTTATAGCCCGAAGCCAGCCAGAACGTGGTGTTGTCACGCACCAGATACTGGTATTTCTTGCTGATGCGCAGCGCCACATTGACGCGGTCAGCCATCTCGCCGAGATTGAAACCGGTGACGGTACCGACTTCAATGCCGCGGAACAGCACCGGCGTACCGATTTGCAGCGATCCGACTTCGGTCGCATCGACAACAATCGCCAATCCGTCGGTGTAACGCGAATCGGTGATGGTCGCCGTTTGCAGATCAAAGGTGCGGCTCGGCGGCCCTTTACCCGCTTCGACATTGATATAAGGCTGCAGCAGCGTATCCAGGTTCTGCACGCCCGCGGCGGAAATCTCGGGCGTTACGATCGAGAAGCGCGTGCCGAGGCGGGCGAAGTCATCGACGTATTCCGGATACAGCACCGCCTTCGCCGCGACCTGATTCAGACGCGGGTTCAGTTTCAGCGACTCGACCTGACCGATGGTAATACCCAGATAGCGAATCGGCATGCCCGCCGAAATTTTGCTGGCATCGTAGGTATTAAAGGTAATCTGACTGCCCACCGCACGCGCCGCCGTTTCGTTGTCGTACAGGACGCGTTTCACGCCTTTGGTCAGCGTCACCCCTTCAATGTTGTCAAAGCTGATGGCGCCTTTCAGGGCGCGATCCAGCGGCGAAGCCTGAACCGTCAGGCCGCCACCGTTGAGCTGGACCTTCGCGCCGCCCTCGGCCCAGAAAATGGTTTTCTGGGTCAGGAGGTTGCGATATTCGGGCTGGATGTAGACATCCACCTCGAACTCGTTGGCCTTTGGACGAACATTCACAATTTCGCCGACCTGGAATTTGCGGTAAAGCACCACGGAGCCGGTCTGTACATCCGGCAGGCTCTTGGCGGTCAACGTCAGCGTGGTACTCGGTTTTTCGCCCAGAATGCCCTGCTCGGCCTTTTCGGCATTGCTGTAAAGCGGATACTGACCGGAAGGCGAGCCTTTACTGCCCGGCATGACGCGGATCCCGCCGTCAATCCACTCTTGCGCGCTGGCACCGAGCACTTCCATGCCGTCTACGCCCAGTTTTACGTCAAGGCGGCTGTTGACCACGAACTTGCTGTCCTGATGCACCAGACTCTTGTACTGCGACTTGATGGCGACATTAAACTGAATACCGGCATCGGTCAGCGTGCGGTCAAGCACCTGACCAATGGTGATGCCGTGCAGGATAAGCGGTTGACCGGCGTCGATACCGTAACTCTGCGGCGCAAGCAGTTTCAGCGTCAGCACGCCGGGGTCCTGCAACATGCGCTGGCTGCTGTCGAGCACGGTAAACTGGTTTTTCGGCTCGCCTTCGCCCGGAATAAGTTCCAGCGTGTTGCCGGTCAGCAACTGACTGAGTTTGGCATTATTCAGGCTTACGCGCGGACTGTTCATCTCGATGCGGGTGTGCGTGCGAAGCAGATCGATAACGGAAGGATCGATGGTCAGTTTGCCTTTCACCTTGTTGTCGGGCTGAAGCTTGACCTCGGTCAGCGTACCGACCTGCAGACCCTGATACATCAGCGGCGTATGGCCCTCGCTGAGTCCGTCGCCGCTTGGCAGGTCAAGCGTTACTTCAACGCCGCGCTGACTTTGCGCCAAATCGGGATACAGCTCGTAGGACTGCTCGGCCTTGGCGGGTTTACCGTCGGCAGGGGAGTCGAGCGCAATCGCCCCGTTGACCAGCGCCGCGAGGCTTTCCATCTCGACCTTCACGCCGCTCAGGCTAAAGTCGCCCTTGAAGCCCGACACGTTCCAGAAACGGCTGGTCTCTTTCACCAAATGGGCAAAACGCTTGTCGATAAGCACGTCGATAGTGACCCCCGTGTTGGCAGGTTCAATATCGTAATCATAGACTTTGCCCACGGGAATTTTGCGGTAATACACAAGCGATCCGGTACTGAGCGAGCCTAAATCTCTGGAGTGCAGATGCACCATGAGCTCGCCGGTGTTAAGCCGGAACTTCGGCTGGGTATCGAGCGCGGTAAAGTGGTCCTGCTCCTTGCCGGTGCCCGGCATCATGCCGATATAGTTACCGCCGACCAGCGCGTCCAGCCCGGAGATCCCGGCCAGCGAGGCTTTCGGCGTAACCAGCCAGAACTGCGTGCCTTCACGCAGCGAGTCGGCCAGTTCACTCTTGATGCTGACTTTGACATTGATGGTGCGCAGGTCTTTGCTCAGGCTGATTGACTGCACGGTCCCGACCTCGACCCCCTGATAGCGCACAGGCGTGCGGCCCGCGACAATACCGGCCGCCGACTGGAAGTCGATGGTTACGGTATTGCCCTGTTCCTGATAGTTGCTCCAGATAAGCCAGGCTGCAATCAGCAGGGCAACGAAAGGCAGCAGCCAGAAAGGTGAAATGCGACGTCTGTTTTTGACGCGTGCTTCAGTCGGAGTATTCGGTGTGTCTTGTTGCATGTGCATCCCAAATCAGGCGGCTGTCCAGCCATTCAACGGCAAGAATAGTCAGTATCACGGCAGAGCCAAAATAAAACGCGGCCGGACCCATGGTAAACGAGAGTAATTGGTCGCGGTTGACCAAAGACATCATCAATGAAATAACGAATAAATCCAGCATCGACCAGCGGCCTATCCATTTCACCAGACGCAACAGGCGGATGCGGGTCTTGAGTCCCTGATGCGCCTTGAAATGAATGCTTATCAGCAGTGTCAGCAGCACGATAACCTTGGTAAAGGGCACCAGCACGCTGGCGATAAACACGATACCGGCGATGGGAATGTTGCCCGAGGTCGCGAGCGAAACCACACCCGAGAAAATCGTGTCCTTCAACTGCTGGCCATTGGCATAAATTACCGAGATAGGTAATAGATTAGCCGGAATTAACAATACCATCGCTGAAATCAATGCCGCCCATGTTTTTTGCAGGCTGTGCTTGTAGCGTTTTCTCATTTGCTGATGGCAGCGAGGGCAGCGCCCGCGGTTGTCGGGATGGCCGGTAAACTTGCAGGAGAGGCACAGCACCAGCGAATCGGGCACGCATTTGGGCCGTGGCTGCGGATAGAACTCCTCCCACAGCTGTTCGATATTGAGGTTTATCTGGGTCAGCGTCACTAAAATCGCCATCGAAATATAGGCCACCAGCGCGGTGCCCATGTCGATATCGGCATACTCTTTCACCTTGATGCAGGCCACTGCCATGCCTATCAGGTAAATATCGAGCATTACCCAGTCTTTCAGGCGATCCAGCACCAGCAGCACCGGCTTGAGATTCATGCCGTACTTGCTGCCGAAATAGAGATACAAAATGGAGCAGACCAGCGTCAGCGGCGCGCCGATGGTGCAGAATGCCACCATGCTGGCGGTCAGGGGAGAGCCCTGGCTCGACATCTGCCAGATGCCTTCGAACAGGCTGGCGTCGATGCGGGTACCGAGCAGACGAATGCTGATGAGCGGTTCGGTATAGGCAAAGGGCATCAATAGCAAAATGCTGATTGCGATAACCATAAGCCTTGGAAGCGAGCAGACTTTGCCTTTTTCGACTTTACTATTGCAACGCGGGCAGTGTGCAGTTTGCGTTCTGCGCAACGCCGGCATGGCAAAGAGGTAGTCGCATTCGCTGCAGCGCTGGTAACGTGGCTGCGGCAACGGGCCTGATATTGTTCGTATTTTCATAGGACCTGTAAGCAAAATGACCTGCAGTTGATTGAGGCTGACTGTCACAAATTGCGGACATTTTAACTATCTGGCAAGGTAACCGCCAAGAAGGTCAGGGATTTTTAGATAAAATAACGTATCATGCAAACGCCGGAACATAAATTTGTCTCGGCAAAATTTTGTCCGGGGCGCACTTTCGCCTCCCGGCAAAAAGTACATTGTAGGCCAGTCTTTTTGAAGACACACAGGATTAACCTTGTCTGAATGCGCATTTAAAGCTTATTTTAGAAAGGTTAAGCATGCAAAATAGCGGTCTGCCCTCAGGTTTTAATGGTTACAACATGACTAAAGAAGCATTCTACACGGAATTAAAACGTGACCTGAACGCGTTAATCGCCGGGGAAAACAACTTCATCGCGACACTGTCCAACGTCAGTGCCTTGCTCTACGAACGTCTTGAGGGCGTGAACTGGGCGGGATTTTATCTGATGGATGGCGATTCGCTGGTGCTCGGACCGTTCCAGGGCAAGATTGCCTGCGTACGAATTCCGGTAGGCAAGGGAGTCTGTGGAACAGCCGTCGCCGAGAACGCGGTACAACGCGTCGGCGACGTGCATGCCTTCCCCGGACACATTGCCTGCGATGCGGCCAGTAACGCAGAAATTGTCTTGCCCGTGACCGTTTCAGGTCAGGTTATTGGTGTTTTGGACATCGACAGCACGCTCTATCAGCGCTTCGACGACGTCGACGAGCAGGGGCTAACAGAATTGGTAGCCGGGCTTTGTCAGCACCTGGAAAACAGTAACGCTGCAAAATATGTCAATTTGATCGCAAGTTGATCGACGGATAACGTAGCATTTACGGACGGGGTCATTATAATGACGCCTGTTCATGCCTGCGCCGGTTGGCAAACCCGTTGTAATCAGGAAATTTCATGGAAAATCAACCTAAGTTGAACAGTAGTAAAGAAGTGATCGCCTTTTTGGCAGAGCGTTTCCCGCTTTGCTTTAGCGCCGAAGGTGAAGCGCGCCCATTAAAGATCGGCATTTTTCAAGATCTGGTAGAGCGCGTTCAGGGCGAAGAAAATCTGAGCAAGACACAATTGCGTTCTGCTCTGCGCCTGTATACCTCTAGTTGGCGTTATTTGTATGGCGTTAAAGTCGGCGCCCAGCGCGTAGACCTTGACGGCAATGCCTGTGGTGTTCTTGAAGAACAGCACGTCGAGCACGCCCGTAAACAATTGGAAGAAGCAAAAGCCCGCGTTCAGGCACAACGTGCCGAGCAACAGGCCAAGCGTCGCGAAGCCAACGGTGAAAATGCCGAGCCGCGTCGCCCACGTCCGGCAGCAAAAAAACCTGCGCCTCGTCGTGAAAATGCGCCTGCCGCTGTTTCTGGTCAAGAAAATCGCAAACCGCGTACTCCACGTCCACCACGTGAAGTCAGCCAACCGCGTCCAGTGCCAGTCACAGATATCTCAAAACTGCAAATTGGCCAGGAAATCAAAGTCAGAGCAGGAAAGAGTGCGATGGATGCCACCGTTTTGGAAATTGCAAAAGACGGCGTTCGTGTACAACTCTCTTCGGGTCTGGCGATGATCGTGCGCGCAGAACACTTGCAGTTCTGATACGGAGGCCAACTCAGGCATGAACAAATTTGTCAGATTAAGCGTAATCGCGGGTCTGCTTTTTTCGGGAGCAACTCTGGTCAACACCAGTTTTGCGAATGAGAGTGCACCGGTCACTCTCGCTCAGCTTCCGCAATTGGCACAGGAACCGCAAGACGCAACGGTGAGTGAGCGTGTGACAGCACGCTTTACCCGTTCGCACTACCGTCAATTCGATCTTAATGCCGACTTTTCAGGGAAGATCTTCGATCGCTACCTGAACATGCTCGATAATGGCCATAACGTATTAATGGCTTCCGACGTTGCCCAATTTGCCGACAAACGCGGCACGCTGGGTGACGAGCTGAAATCCGGTCAACTGTCTACGCCTTACGCACTGTATAATCTGGCGCAGAAACGTCGTTTCGAACGCTACGAATATGCGCTGTCCGTGCTGGCGCGACCAATGGATTTCAACGGTAAAGATTCCATTACCCTCGATCGCACCAAATCTCCGTGGCCGAAAGATTCCACCGAGCTGGACCATCTTTGGGATCAGAAAGTCAAATATGACGAGCTGAACCTCAAGCTGACCGGTAAGAACGATCAGGAAATCCGCGACATTCTCGGTAAACGCTATCGCTTCGCCATGAAGCGTCTGACGCAGAGCAACAGCGAAGACGTCTTCCAGCTGGTGATGAACGCGTTTGCTCATGAAATCGATCCCCACACCAACTATCTGTCGCCGCGCAGCACCGAACAGTTCAATACCGAAATGAGCCTGTCTCTGGAAGGTATCGGTGCCGTTCTGCAGGGCGATGACGACTACACGGTCATCAACTCGATGGTAGCAGGCGGCCCGGCGGCCAAGAGCAAAACCATTGCGGTTGGCGATCGTATCGTCGGCGTCGGCCAGACCGGCAAACCGATGGTTGATGTGATTGGCTGGCGTCTTGATGACGTCGTGGCGCTTATCAAGGGACCGAAAGGCAGCAAGGTTCGCCTTGAAGTTCTGCCGGCGGGCAAAGGCACCAAAACCCGTACCGTGACACTGACCCGCGAGAAAATCCGTCTGGAAGACCGCGCAGTCAAGATGACCATCAAGAAAGTCGGCAATGAAAAAGTCGCCGTGATGGACATTCCTGGCTTCTACGTCGGCCTGACCGATGACGTCAAGGTTCAGTTGCAGAAGATGGCCAAGCAGAACGTCAATAGCCTGGTTATCGACCTCCGCACCAACGGCGGTGGCGCGCTGACCGAGGCGGTGTCTCTGTCAGGGCTGTTTATTCCGAGTGGTCCGGTGGTTCAGGTACGCGACAACAACGGTCACATCCGTCAGGACAGTGATACCGACGGCGTCGTGTACTACAAAGGTCCGCTGGTGGTGCTGGTCGACCGCTACAGTGCTTCCGCGTCTGAAATCTTTGCCGCTGCGATGCAGGATTACGGCCGTGCGCTTATCGTGGGTGAACCGACCTTCGGTAAAGGTACCGTGCAGCAATACCGTTCCCTGAACCGCATCTACGACCAGATGCTGCGCCCTGAATGGCCGGCGCTCGGCTCCGTGCAATACACCATCCAGAAATTCTATCGAATCAACGGTGGCAGCACGCAGCGCAAGGGCGTAACGCCGGATGTCGTCATGCCAACCGGCCTTATCGACAATCAGGTCGGCGAGCGATTCGAAGACAACGCCATGCCGTGGGACAGCGTCAATGCCGCGACCTACACCCGCACCGGCGATTTGGCTCCTCTCGTTCCGCAACTGGTGAAAGAGCACGACGCGCGTATTGCCAAGGATCCGGAGTTCCAGTATATCCAGCAGGATATTGCCAAGTTCAATGCGAATAAAGACAAGCGCGACAACGTGTCCCTGAATTACGCCCAGCGTGATAAAGAAGACAAGGAAGACGACGCTACCCGTTTGACTCGTTTAAACGAGCGCTTTAAACGCGAGGGCAAGAAGCCTATCAAGTCTCTCGACGATCTGCCGAAAGACTATGTGGCGCCGGACCCGTATCTCGACGAAGCCGACAACATTGCCGTTGATCTGTCAAAACTTGAAAAAGAGCAGAACAGTCAGGCGCAGTGAGTTGCTCAATGCCATAACAAGCCGTATTCCATAGCGCACCTCTGGTGCGCTATTTTTTTGCCTGCTCCGCCGTGTAGAATGGGTTAATCAAAACGCTTCAAACTGTAAAGTATTGTGAATTACCTGCGCCATCAGGCTTTTCCCCTTGAAACTTGCAGGGAAGCCCATAGGATCTAGATATCCTGTCTCGTACAGACGGTTTACACGAATTAATACAACAATGAGGAAGTAATAAACATATGATGCGTATAGCGTTGTTCCTGTTGACCAACCTGGCTGTCATGGTGGTTTTCGGACTGGTGCTCAGTCTGACAGGCATTCGTTCTAGCAGCGTGATGGGACTCATGATCATGGCCGGTCTCTTTGGCTTCGGCGGTGCATTCGTCTCTTTGCTGATGTCAAAATGGATGGCGTTACGCTCGGTTGGTGGAGAAGTCATAGAGCAGCCGCGCAATGAAACCGAACGCTGGTTGATGAACGTGGTCAGCCGTCAGTCACAGCAGGCCGGTATCAAGATGCCGCAGGTCGCCATTTATCATGCGCCCGACATCAACGCCTTTGCTACCGGCGCACGCCGCGACGCCTCTCTGGTCGCGGTCAGCACGGGCCTGTTGCAGAGCATGAGCCAGGATGAGGCCGAGGCGGTTATCGCCCATGAAATCAGCCACATTTCCAACGGCGATATGGTTACGATGACGCTGATTCAGGGCATCGTGAACACCTTCGTTATCTTTATTTCCCGCATTCTGGCACAGATTGCCTCGGGCTTTATGTCAGGCGATCGCGAGGGCGAAGAAAGCAGCAACGGCAATCCGCTGGTGTACTTTGCCGTGTCCATGGTGCTTGAGCTGGTCTTCGGTATTGTTGCCAGCATCATTACCATGTGGTTCTCGCGTCACCGCGAATTCCACGCCGACGCCGGTTCTGCGAAACTGGTTGGCCGCGAGAAGATGATTGCCGCGTTGCAGCGTCTGAAAACCAGCCACGAACCGCAGGAAGCGGGCAGCCTGATGGCGTTTTGCATCAACGGCAAGAACAAGACGTTCAGCGAGCTGTTCATGTCGCACCCGCCGCTGGACAAACGCATCGAAGCCCTGCGTAGCGGTGAATACCTGAAATAACCCTCGGCGCGGTTTGCGCCAAAAGGTAATAGGCCCGGCAAAGATTGCCGGGCCTTTTTTATTGGGCAGAAAAAGCACCGATGGCTCAGGTTTGCTGCGGATTGGCCGATTTCTGCGTCATGCGCAAGATACTGATAACAGCCCCGCCAAGCGCCAGAGAGCCTGCCAGAATCAATGAAGCATGGGTGCCATGCACGCCGAACAGATTGAACATCAGGGCGACCATTGCCGCACCGGTGGTTTGTCCGAGCAGGCGCGCCGTGCCGAGCATGCCGCTGGCTCCGCCGCTGCGACTGCGAGGGGCAGAAGAGACGATGGTGTGATTATTCGGCGACTGGAACAGACCGAAACCCGCACCGCAGATGATCATGCGCCAGATAATGTTGAGAGAGGACGGATGGTCCGGCAGTAACGCCAGCGAATATAGCCCGAGCGAGAACACGACCAGCCCGATACCGCCGAGCATACCCGCGTGATAGCGCTCCACCAGGCGTCCGGAAATCGGTGCCATTACCATCGTCGCCAGCGGCCACGGCGTCAGCAGCAGACCGGTCGAGACGGCGTCCAGCCCGAGTGTATTTTGCAGGAAGAAGGGCAGCGAAACGAAGGCCAGCATCTGTGCGGCGAAAGAACACATCGAGGTGCCGATGGAGAGACTGAAAATCGGAATACGCAGCAAATCGACCGGCAGCAGCGGCGAGGAGCGGGTGAGCTGACGGCGCACGAAGAACCAGCCGACCACCAGCAGCAGCACGACTTCGCCAAGGATCAGACGATGATCCTGGCCCTGCGCATAACCGCTCATCGCGCTTATCAGCAGGCCGAAAGTCAGCGCATTCATCACGCTACTGACAAAGTCGAACTTCTGTCCCGCCGTTTTGATGCTGTTGGCCGGAAGATATTTCAGACCAAGGAAGAAGGCGACAAGACCAATCGGCAGGTTGATGGCAAACAGCCACGGCCAGTTGGCGACGGAAAGGATAGCGGCCGCCACGGTCGGACCTGCGGCCGAAGAGACGGCGACGATCAGCGCATTGATGCCCATTCCGCGCCCGAGATAGCGCTGCGGATAAATTATCCTCACCATGGCAGTATTGACACTCATGATGCACGCGGCCCCAAGCCCCTGCAGCACGCGCGCGAGGGTCAATGTAGGCAGTGAATCAGACAGGGCGCAGGCGAGCGACGTGAAGCTAAACACCACCAGGCCAATCATGTAGATGCGGCGATAGCCGAAGATTTCGCCAAGCGAGGCCAGCGACAACAGCGACACGGTAATGGCGAGCTGGTAGGCGTTTACTATCCAGATGGAAGAGGCGGGGCTGGCGTTAAGGTCCTGCGCAATGGTCGGCAGGGCGACGTTGGCAATGGCGCCATCGAGTACCGAAACCGTAATACCCAGGGCAATGGTCAGGATTGCCCCGTAGCGTTGTGGTGCTGGAAGTCCGTCGTTAACCGTGGTTGTCATGTCTGAGCGTCAGCGTTTGGCTAATAAGTGAAGGAAATATTATCACGCTAACTACTCAACGTCCGTTTAGACGCGCGGTTGTCGGACTTAATTAATTGTAACCAGAGTTAACATTTTCACGTAAATGCTGAAATGCGATCGAGTTCAATTCTTTAGAAATAGCGTTCCATTATTAATGAAACAAAAAAAGTATCGTTCGGGAATTTATGAAATAATAACGTCATACACACTCTGGCAGGACAAAGACTATGGCGATCGCTGATCTTGATAAACAACCCGACTCCGTTTCTTCGGTGTTGAAAGTATTTGGCATCTTGCAGGCCCTCGGCGACGAGCGCGAGATAGGTATCACCGAACTTTCGCAGCGCGTGATGATGTCAAAAAGCACGGTCTACCGTTTTCTGCAAACCATGAAGTCGCTGGGCTATGTCGATCAGGAAGGGGAGTCCGAGAAATATACCCTGACCCTCAAGCTGTTCGAGCTGGGTGCCAAGGCGTTGCAGAACGTCGATCTCATCCGTTCTGCCGACATTCAAATGCGTGAAATCTCCCGATTAACGCGCGAAACCATTCACCTGGGCGCGCTGGATGAAGACGGCATCGTCTATATCCATAAAATCGACTCGATGTACAACCTGCGTATGCATTCGCGCATCGGCCGTCGCAACCCGCTGCACAGCACCGCCATCGGCAAGGTGTTGATGGCATGGAGCGAACCCGGCGACGTCAAGGCGCTATTGGCGGAAATGCAGTTTACCCGCAGCACCGAAAACACCATTACGGATGTGCCGAGTCTGGTCAAGGTGCTTGAAAAAGTGCGTGAGCAGGGGTATGGCGAGGACATCGAGGAGCAGGAACAGGGGTTGCGCTGTATCGCGGTGCCCGTCTTCGATCGTTTTGGCGTAGTGATTGCCGGGCTCAGCATTTCGTTCCCGACCATTCGTTTTTCGCAGGAGAGCAAGAAGGATTATGTCGAGATGCTGCATACGGCGGCGCGTAACATCTCCGAACAGCTCGGCTATCATCAGTATCCCTTCTGATAACCGCCTTCTGCCGCTGTTCTCCGGCGGCAGAAGGCAGGGTTGCGGCACCTTACTCCGTGTCAGACATTAACGATGCGCCAGCTCGGCGTGTTCGTCTTCATCCATCACCTTCTTGTCGGTGAGTTTCAGAATCTGGCTGGTAATGGTGCCTGCGGTCATCGAGCCGCTCACGTTAAGCGCCGTACGGCCCATGTCGATCAGCGGTTCGATGGAAATCAGCAGCGCCACCAGCGTTACCGGCAGACCCATCGCAGGTAGCACGATAAGCGCAGCAAAGGTCGCCCCGCCGCCAACACCCGCTACACCGGCAGAAGAGAGCGTAACAATGCCGACCAGTGTGGCTATCCACATCGGTTCGAACGGATTTATCCCAACTGTTGGCGCAACCATGACGGCAAGCATGGTCGGGTAAAGCCCGGCACAGCCGTTTTGCCCGATAGTGGCACCAAAGGACGCGGCAAAGCTTGCAATGGATTCAGGAATGCCGAGACGACGCGTCTGGGCTTCAACGGC
>Ga0308159_1001485_pt1 | contig 33478 bp, 29 predicted proteins | sample PhyCR1_FD_201040 | JGI IMG/M metagenome (GOLD analysis project Ga0308159, IMG submission 201040) | Phyllosphere microbial communities from UC Gill Tract Community Farm, Albany, California, United States - DLSLC.R1 | ecosystem: Host-associated > Plants > Phyllosphere > Unclassified | place: USA... | reverse complement strand
CGAGGGCGCGGTGTCGTGGGACCTGTTCCTCGCCGACACCCAGGCGCCGGCCCGGATCGGCATCGAGCGGGAGTTCCTGGCGTCCGGCCGGATGGACAACCTGACGAGCGTGCACGCCGGACTCCGGGGCATCGTGGACGCTCCGACCGATGGTGACCACATCCCGGTGTTCGCGGCGTTCGACCACGAGGAGATCGGGTCGTCGACGCCGTCCGGTGCCGGTGGTCCGTTCCTCGAGGACGTCCTCGGCCGTGTGCAGGAGGGCCTCGGCGCCACCCGCTCCGAAGCCGCCCGGGCGTTCCGTGCATCGTGGCTGCTGTCGAGCGACGCCGGGCACCTGGTGCACCCGAACCAGCCGGAGAAGCACGACCCGACGAACCGTCCGCGCCCCGGGGCCGGACCGCTGCTGAAGATCAGCGCGAACCAGCGCTACATGACCGAGGCGAAGGGCGAGGCCGTCTGGGCCGCCGCGTGCGAGACCGCCGGTGTGCCGTGGCAGCCGTTCGTCAACGTGAACACGATCCCCGGCGGCTCGACCATCGGCCCGATCGCGGCGACCCGGCTCGGGATCTCGACGATCGACATCGGCGTCGGGCTGCTGTCGATGCACTCGATCCGGGAGCTCGTGCACGTCGACGACCTGGCTGCCCTGCACGGAGCGGTCGCGGCGTTCCTGGCCGGCTGACCTCCGGCCGGCGTCGGCTGGCTGGGGTGGTCGCGACTCCCCGGGCGCGCAGGGCCGAGGGGTCACGAAGTGTCGGTTGCGCCGGTGCCAGACGACACTTCGTGACCGCTCGACGGCGGGGCCGCGGCGTGTTGCGACCACTCGGCGGTGGCTGCTGCGCTCGCCCGGGAGGCTGACGACGCTCGCCAGAGGGGCACCGGCACCGCAACCGGCCGACGGACGGGCTGCCGAGAGGTCACGACTCCCCGCGCTCGTGTCGCCGAGGGGTCACGAAGTGTCGGTTGCGCCGGTGCCAGACGACACTTCGTGACCGCTCGACGGCGGGGCCGCGGCGTGTTGCGACCACTCGGCGCGCGGAGGCGGGCGCCGCGAGCAGCCCGGCGGTCAGGCGGTCAGGCGGTCAGGCGCCGGACTGTCGCAGCATGAAGTCGACGAAGGCCTGGTCCTGCATGACCACGACGACGAACGCGATCGTGCTGATCGCCGTGGCGACGACCGCGCCGACCAGCGGCACCCAGAACGTCCGCTTCCGTGCGCGGAGCCGACGGATGGACCACCAGGCGACCAGGGCGAAGACGACCACGTTGGTGATCGCGGCGATGGCGGCCGCCGTGCTCAGGGCACTCGGGTCGTTCAGCGCCGTGTACTGGGTCTCGAGGGTGCGCCGCACGGTGGAGGCGACCTCGCCCACGGACAGGGACTGCACCACGGAGACCAGCCCGAAGGCGAGCAGCCCGACGGTGAGCACGAAGTCGGCCGGTGTGCGACCGAACCGGCTGCGGGCCATCGACCGCTGCGCTCCAGCAGGGACTGCACCGGAGCGAGCGTCCGCACCGGCACGTTCGCCGCGGACGCCGTCGCTCGGAGCAGCGTCGCGCGTGCCGTTGGCGGGGGCCTGGTCCTGCCGCTCCCGTGCCTGACGCTCCCGCTCCTGGCGTTCCTGCTCGACGAGGACCGGGTTCACCCAGCCCTCCGGGGCGTACTCGCCGTACCCTGGGGCCGGACGGCCCTGGGGCCGGCCGTTCGCAGGGCCGGCGGCCGGCGTCGCGGACGCACCCCGGGCCTCCTGACCGGTACCAGCGCCGGCGTCGCCGTGGTTCGCCGGGTCGCGACGCGGGACCGAGGACCAGCCGTCCGAGCCGCTCATGCCCGACGCCCGCCGAGCGCGCGCGTCGGGTTGCCCGACGCGTCGGTGCGGAGCTCCTTGGGGAGCGAGAACATCAGGTCCTCGTGTGCGGTGACGACCTCTTCGACGGCGGCGTAGCCGGCGTCGGCGAGCTGCTCGAGCACCTCGGCCACGAGTTCTTCCGGCACGGACGCACCGCTCGTCACGCCGACCGTCTCGACACCGTCGAGCCACTCCTGCTGGATCTCCTCCGCGTAGTCGACGCGGTGGGCGGCGCGCGCACCGTGCTCGAGCGCGACCTCGACCAGGCGGACGCTGTTCGACGAGTTCGCCGAGCCGACCACGATCACCAGGTCGGCACCGGGCGCGACCTTCTTGATCGCGACCTGGCGGTTCTGGGTGGCGTAGCAGATGTCGTCCGACGGGGGGTCCTGGATGGCCGGGAACTTCTCGCGCAGCAGCCGCACGGTCTCCATCGTCTCGTCGACGCTGAGCGTGGTCTGCGACAGCCAGACGAGGTTGTCCGGGTCGGGCACCGACAGCGCGGCGACGTCGTCGGGGCCGTTCACCAGGATCGTGCGGTCCGGGGCGTGCCCCATCGTGCCCTCGACCTCTTCGTGGCCGGCGTGGCCGATCAGGATGATGGTGCGCTCGGCCTTGGCGAACCGGGTGGCCTCGCGGTGGACCTTGGTGACGAGGGGGCAGGTGGCGTCGATGGCGTGCAGGTCGCGCTCGGCGGCACCCGCGACGACGGCCGGCGACACACCGTGCGCGCTGAAGACGACGTGCGAGCCCCGAGGGACCTCGGCCACGTCGTCGACGAAGACGGCACCGCGCTGCTCGAGCGTCGAGACCACGTGCACGTTGTGGACGATCTGCTTGCGGACGTAGACGGGCTCGCCGTACTGCTCCAACGCCTTCTCGACCGCGACGACCGCACGGTCCACCCCGGCGCAGTAACCACGGGGGGCCGCGAGCAGCACCTTCTTGGGTCCGGCGACCGGTTCGTCACGCAGTCGGCCCCGTGCCGCGTGCACACGCGGCGGGGCGAGCGGGACCGTGTGGCCGTTGGTGATCGTCACGTCCCCGATGATAGGTGAGCGGCACGCACGCGACCTGGGCGCGCGGGGTGCCTGTGGAGAACACGACGTCCGTCCCCTGTCACCGGTCTCGGGCACGATGGACGTCCCAGCAGGACGAGGAGCGACATGGCGATCGAACAGGGCCCGCCGACGGCCGACAACCCGTGGCCGGTGGCCCTCCTCGGCGCGAAGCTCCGCGACTGGATCGACCGACTCGGCACCGCGTGGGTCGAGGGCGAGATCACGCAGTGGAACGTCGCCGGCGGCAACGTGTACGGCAAGCTCAAGGACGTCGAGGTCGACGCCACCGTGTCGTTCTCCATCTGGTCGAGCGTGCGCTCCCGGGTGCCGGCGGACATCAAGCAGGGCGACCGCGTCGTCGCCGCCCTCAAGCCGAACTACTGGGTCAAGGGCGGCTCGCTGACCATGCAGGTCGTCGAGATGAAGCACGTCGGGCTCGGTGACCTGCTCGAACGCCTCGAGCGCCTCCGCCGCACCCTCGCCGAGGAGGGGCTGTTCGACCCGTCCCGGAAACAGCGTCTGCCGTTCCTGCCGCACCGCATCGGCCTCATCACCGGCAAGGACTCCGACGCCGAGAAGGACGTCAAGCGGAACGCGCAGCTGCGGTGGCCCCAGGTGGAGTTCCGCACTGTGCACACCGCCGTGCAGGGCGAACGGACCGTGGGCGAGGTCACGGCGGCGATCCTCGAGCTCGACGCCGACCCCGAGGTCGACGTCATCATCATCGCCCGCGGCGGCGGCGACTTCCAGAACCTGCTCGGCTTCAGCGACGAAGGACTCGTCCGTGCGGCGGCCGCGGCGTCGACCCCGATCGTCTCGGCGATCGGGCACGAGGCCGACCGCCCGATCCTCGACGAGGTGGCCGACCTGCGCGCCTCGACCCCGACGGACGCCGCCAAGCGGGTCGTGCCCGACGTCGCCGAGGAACTCGCCAACGTCCGGGCGGCACGCGCCCGGCTCGGGCTCCGGCTCTCGCACACGCTGTCGGTCGAGGCCGACCGGCTCGCCGCGCTGCGGTCGCGCCCGGCCCTGGCGTCGACCGCGTGGCTCGTCGACACCCGCGCGGAAGAGGTCGCCCGCGACCTGTCCCGTGCCCGCGAACTGCTCGACCGCCGGCTGGAGCGCGGGCACTCCGAGGTCGGGCACCTGACCGCCCGGCTCCGGGCACTCTCACCGCGGGACACCCTGCGCCGCGGGTACGCCATCGTGCAGCGGGCCGACGGGGGTGTCGTCCGCGGCACCGACGACCTGTCCGGAGCGACGCCGGTGCACGTCACGCTCGGTGCTGGCACGGCCACGGGCACGCTCGAACCGGACGGCCCCGGCCCGGACGGCTCCTGACCACCACGGGTGTTCTCCACAGCCTGGGTCCGGGCGACGGATCGTCGGTGGACGCTCGGTAGGATCGACCCGTGCCATCCCAGCAGGAACCCGAGCAGACCGACGTCCAGTCGCTGAGCTACGAAGCGGCCCGCGACGAACTCGTGCGCGTCGTGAGCGAGCTCGAACAGGGCTCCGCGACCCTCGAGCGTTCGCTGGCGCTCTGGGAACGGGGCGAAGCCCTCGCCGCCCGGTGCGAAGAGTGGCTCGTCGGCGCCCGCGCACGGCTCGACGCGGCCCGTGCGGCCAGCGACGCCCAGGACGGCTCCGGCCGATGACCGACGCCGACGGCCGCCCGATCGTCGCCGAGCTCGGTCGCCCCGAGACGGCAGAGGAGACCTGGGCCCGCAAGGACGCCGCCCGGACCGCCCGCCGGCAGCACCAGACCGCGTTCAACCTGGTCATCGCGCTCATCGCCTCGCTCGGCATCGTGCTGTTCCTGGTGGCGGTCGTCGTCCGGCCCGACACCACGGTGGACCGCACCGTCGACTACCAGCAGATCGCGGCGAAGGCGAACGTCGACGACGTCACCCTGGTGGCGCCGCCGCTGCCCGACGGCTACAGCGCCAACCGCGCAGACTTCGCCAGCAAGACCACCGACGGCGTGGACGTCTGGACCGTCGGCTTCGTGACGCCGGACAAGCAGTACCTCGGTCTGCAGCAGGGCATCGACGCCAACGCCTCGTGGGTGTCGGACCAGCTCGACCAGCGCCCGTCCACCGGTGACCGCACGATCGGTGACACGGAGTGGACCGTCTACGACCGCCGCGCCGAGGGCACCGATGCCGGCAACCACGCGTACTCGCTCGTCTCGACGTTCGGCAAGAACACGATCGTGCTCTCCGGCACCGCCGACGACAAGGCGTTCCGGACCGTCGCGACCGCCGTCTCCCGAGAACTGACCGAGTAGACGACGACGGGCACCGCCCCGCCAGTCACCACCCCGTCCCACCCGAACCGAGGAGCCCCATGCCCGACCGCGCCGCCTCCACCCCGTCCGACGCCCTGCGCCTGCTGGTCGACGGCAACGCCCGCTTCGCCGCCGACAAGCGCCGGATGGGCCGCGTGGACCCGGACCGCCGCACCGAGCTCGAAGGATCGCAGTCGCCGTTCGCGACCGTCCTCGGCTGCTCGGACTCGCGGGTGCCGTTCGAGCACGTCTTCGACGCCGGCATCGGTGACCTGTTCGCCATCCGCAACGCCGGCCAGATCGTCGACGACGTCGTGCTCGGCTCGATCGAGTTCGCGGTCGTCGCCCTGGGCACGCCCCTGGTCGTCGTGCTCCGGCACACCCGGTGCGGTGCCGTCGCGGCAGCGCGCTCCGGTGAGCCCGTCCCCGCCCCGCACCTGCAGGCCCTCGTCGACGCGATCGCCCCGAGCGTCGAGAAGGTCCGACTCACCGACGCCGAGCTCCCGCAGGAAGCCGTCGGCGCCGCACACCTCGAAGCCACCCTCCGCCAGGTGATCGAGCGCTCCGGCGCGGTCTCCGACGCCGTGGCCGAGGGTAGATTGGCCGTCGTCGGGGCGACGTACGACCTCGCCACCGGAGAAGTCACCATCGACACCGTCGTCGGCCAGGTCTGACCGACCCGACGACGACCGAGCCAGCCGAAGAGCGACCCCGACGACGACCGCCCCGGCGACCCCGGGGCGCAGGCACGGGCCGGCGCGACCGCGACCGGCGAGCACCCCAGGAAGGACCACGACGACGTGACCGACACCACCCCGACCGAGTTCCGCATCGAGCACGACACCATGGGCGAGGTACGGGTGCCGAAGTCTGCGCTCTACCGTGCCCAGACCCAGCGCGCCGTCGAGAACTTCCCCATCTCGGGCACCGGGCTCGAGTCGGCGCAGATCGTGGCGCTCGCACGGATCAAGCGTGCGGCGGCCATCGTGAACGGTGAACTCGGCATCGTCGAGCCCGCCGTCGCCGACGCCATCGCCGGCGCGGCCGACCTGATCATCGGCGGGCAGCACCACGACCAGTTCCCGGTCGACGTCTACCAGACCGGCAGCGGCACGTCGTCGAACATGAACATGAACGAGGTGCTCGCGACACTGGCGTCCGACATCTCGGGTTCGGCGGTGCACCCGAACGACCACGTCAACGCCTCGCAGTCGTCGAACGACGTCTTCCCCACCTCCGTGCACGTCGCCGTGACCGAGGCACTCCTCCGCACACTCGTACCTGCCCTCGAGCACCTCGCCGAGTCCCTCGAGGCGAAGGCCACGCTCTGGGCCGACGCCGTGAAGTCCGGCCGGACGCACCTGATGGACGCCACGCCCGTCACCCTCGGGCAGGAGTTCGGCGGCTACGCCCGCCAGATCCGCCTGGGCGTCGAGCGGGTGCAGGCGACGCTCCCCCGCGTCGCCGAGGTCCCGCTCGGCGGCACCGCGGTCGGCACCGGCATCAACACCCCCAAGGGCTTCCCGCAGCGGGTCATCGCCCAGCTCGCGAGCGACACCGACCTGCCGATCACCGAGGCCGTCGACCACTTCGAGGCGCAGGGCGCGCGTGACGCCCTGGTCGAGGCCTCCGGAGCGCTCAAGGTGCTCGCCGTCAGCTTGACGAAGATCAACAACGACCTGCGCTGGATGGGCTCCGGTCCGAACACCGGCCTGGGCGAGCTGCACATCCCCGACCTGCAGCCCGGCTCCTCGATCATGCCGGGCAAGGTGAACCCGGTGATCCCCGAGGCCACCCTGATGGTCGGCGCCCGGGTCATCGGCAACGACGCCACCATCGCCTGGGCCGGTGCCTCGGGTGCGTTCGAGCTCAACGTCGCCATCCCGGTGATGGGCACGGCGTTGCTCGAGTCGATCCGCCTGCTGGCGAACAGCTCGCGGGTGCTCGCGGACAAGACCATCGACGGACTGCAGGCGAACCTCGAGCGTGCCCGCGCCTTCGCGGAGTCCTCGCCGTCGATCGTCACCCCGCTCAACCGGGTCATCGGCTACGAGGCAGCGGCGAAGGTCGCGAAGTACGCCGTCGCCGAGGGCATCACCGTGCGCGAAGCCGTCGTGGCCCTCGGCCACGTCGAGCGCGGCGAGGTCACCGAGGCGCAGCTCGACGAGGCGCTCGACGTCCTGAGCATGACCCACCCGAAGTAGCGCGACGCTCCTGACGCACCCCCAGGACGGACGGGAGGCCCGGTGCCAGCTGGCACCGGGCCTCCCGTCCGTCAGGTGGCGGCTCGACCCACCTCACGCGCTGAGCGACAGGTCACGCGCCCGGATGCGCGTGACCTGTCGGTGGGCGCGAAAACCCGCCAGTGCCCGCGCTACACCAGATCGGGCGAGTCCAGCAGGTCGGTGACCAAGGCCGCGATCGCGGAGCGCTCGGACCGCGTCAGCGTGACGTGCGCGAACAGCGGGTGCCCCTTGAGCCGCTCGATGACCGACGCGATCCCGTCGTGCCGACCGACCCGCAGGTTGTCGCGCTGCGCGACGTCGTGGGTGAGCACGACCCGCGAGTTTTGGCCGATGCGCGAGAGCATCGTGAGCAGCACGTTCCGTTCGAGCGACTGCGCCTCGTCGACGATCACGAAGGCGTCGTGCAGGGAGCGGCCGCGGATGTGGGTCAGGGGCAGCACCTCGATCAGGCCGCGCTCGACCACCTCGTCGAGGACGTTGTCCGACACCACCGAACCGAGGGTGTCGTAGACGGCCTGCGCCCACGGGTTCATCTTCTCCCCGGCGTCGCCGGGCAGGAAGCCGAGGTCCTGCCCGCCCACGGCGTACAGCGGCCGGAACACCATGATCTTCTTGTGCTGCTGCCGTTCGAGCACCGCCTCGAGTCCGGCGCACAGGGCGAGCGCCGACTTGCCGGTGCCGGCGCTGCCGCCGAGCGAGACGATGCCGATCTCGGAGTCGAGCAGCGCGTCGATGGCGAGCCGCTGCTCGGCCGAGCGCCCGCGGAGGCCGAAGACCTCGCGGTCGCCGCGCACCAGTGCGACGGCGCCGGCGACGTGCACGCGGCCGAGGGCCGATCCGCGTTCGGAGTGGATGACGACGCCGGTGTTCACCGGGACGCCGTCGAGCTTCGAGGACCGGATCTCCTCCTTCTCGTACAGGTCGGACATCTGCTCGCCGGACACCTGCAGGTCGGCGATGCCGGTGTAGCCCGAGTCGACCGCGAGTTCGGCGCGGTACTCCTCCGCCGCCATGCCGATCGAGGACGCCTTGACCCGGAGCGGCAGGTCCTTCGACACGACCACGACGTCGAGTCCGTCGTTCTTGAGGTTCGACGCGACGGCGAGGATGCGGGAGTCGTTGTCGCCGAGCTGCAGGCCCGACGGCAGGACGGACTGGTTGGAGTGGTTCAGTTCGACGCGGAACGAGCCGCCGTCGCCGATCGCGATCGGGAAGTCGAGCCGCTCGTGCTCGATGCGCAGTTCGTCGAGCAGCCGGAGGGCCTGCCGGGCGAAGTACCCGATCTCCGGGTCGTTGCGCTTCGCCTCGAGTTCGCTGACGACCACCACGGGCAGGACCACGGCGTGCTCGGCGAAGCGGAACAAGGCCCGCGGATCGCTGAGGAGCACCGATGTGTCGAGCACGTACGTGCGCTGGGCGACCGATGTGGACGAGTCCGCGGTGTGCTGCTGCTGTGCTCCGCGAGAGACGTTCTGAGAGGTCACGACCACTCCATCCCCGGGCCGCGACGGGCCCGGTCCTGTCCTCGAACGCGGCCACGGAGCGGGTCCCGAAGCACCGACTGTGGCCGCTTCGATCGGGCGCGGTGCCCGATGGGGACAACGTACGTCCGGCCCCCGACACCCCGACAGCGACACGCGGTTTCCGGAGTTACGGTCGCGTGAACAACGCGAGCGCGGCTCGCGACGCGGCTGGTCACAAATTGTCTGTTGCGACCGCTCCAGCCGACAGGTGGTGACCACCCGGCGGACGTGAGCGGGGTGCCGTGACCGCTCGCGGAACGCGGACGGGAGGCCCGTGGCGGCCTGGCACCGCGCCTCCAGGCCGTCCGTTGGTCACGAACCGTCGGCTGCGGCGGCGCCAGCCGACAGATGGTGACCACTCGGCGGACCTGAGCGGGGTGCCGTGACCGCTCGCGGCCTGCGGACGGGAGGCAGCACGCGCAGCAGCCAGCCGCTGCTACTGCATCGTGGCGTACGAGACGCAAGCGTCGCGGAACATGTCCAGGGTCTCGTCGGTGGTCGACGGGAACACGGACACCCGCGCGACGCCGAGCCGCGTGGTCGCGGTGACGCCGTGGTTGTGCATCGCGGCGGACAGGGCCGTCACGCGACCCTGCGTCGGCCGGAGCACCACGATGCCGGCGCGCTCGGCCGGGTCGCGGCTGGACTCGACCTCGAGCCCGAACTCGTCGGCGATCGCGAACACGCGCTCGACGCGGTCGGTGACGCGCTCCTGCACGGCGGCGACGCCGACCGCGGTGAGGCGCTCGAGCGACACCGCGAGCCGGGCCTGTGCGACCGGGTCGATGCGGGACATCTGGAAGCCGGCGGCCCCCGGACGCACCGCGGGGACCTCGGTGGGCCAGCCGGACGTGCCGTGCGGGCCGGACAGCGCCGGACGGATCCGGTTCAGCGCACGGTCGCTGAACGCCACGAACCCGGTGCCCCACCCGGCGTGCAACCACTTCTGCCCGCCGGTGGCGACCACGTCGGCGACCTCGTACGGGGCGTCGACGACGCCGAAGCCCTGGATCGCGTCGACGATGAGCAGGCGGTCGCCGATGACCTCGCGGATGGCGGCGAGGTCGGTCAGGTAGCCGGTGCGCCAGTCGACCAGGGACACCGCGACGGCGGTCACCTCGTCGGTCAGGCGCTCACGGATCAGCTCGGGGGTCACCCAGCCGGCACCCGACTCGATGACGACGGGCTGCACCCGTCCGCCGGTGGCCGAGGCGGCGCTGGCGAGTGCAAGGGGCAGCGACGGGTACTCGTCGGCGGACACGAGCACGCCACCGGTCAGACCGAAGGCGGTGTGCAGCAGGCCAGGGGTCGTCGCGGCCTGCGAGACGACCTGGTCCTCACGGCGGCCGACCAGGCGGGCTGCGACGGTGCGGACGCGGGCGTCCTGCTCGTCGAGGGTCTCCATGGCGCCGAAGCGCATGTGTGCCTGGATCGTGCCGAGCACACGCTGCTCCTCGAGCACGGCGGTCTGCACGGGGCCGAACGCAGCGTGGTCGAGGTAACCGGGGTCTTCGGAGAAGCCGGCGGCGTACTCGTCGATGTTCACAGGTGGTGCACCTTTCACAGGGTTGAACCCTGAGAGCCTACTGGGACGCGGCTCCGCCGACGAACCCGGTGCGGGAGGTGGCTGCTCAGCCGCCGAACCGACGCGACCGGAGCCCGAAGTCGCGGACCGCCCGGAGGAAGTCGACCTCGCGCAGGTCCGGGTAGAACGCCTCGACGAAGTAGAACTCGCTGTGCGCGCTCTGCCACAGCATGAAGTCCGACAGCCGCTGCTCGCCCGAGGTCCGGATCACCAGGTCGGGGTCGGGCTGCCCCTGCGTGTACAGGTGGTCGCCGATGAGCTCCGGCGTCAGGACCTCGGCCAGGGTGTCGATGGTGCCACCGCCCGCGCCGTGCGCCTGCACGATGCTGCGCATGGCGTCCGCGATCTCACGACGGCCGCCGTACCCGACGGCCAGGTTGACGTGGAGGCCGGTGCGGCCGGCGGTGCGCTGCTCGGCCTGTTCGAGCGCGGTCACCAGGTTCTCCGGCAGCCCCTCGTTCGACCCGACGTGCTGCACGCGCCAGTCGCGGTTGTCGGCCAGGACCCCGGCGAGGTCGGCGATGATGCCGACGAGTTCCTCGAGCTCCTCGCCGCCGCGACCGGTCAGGTTGTCGGCCGACAGCAGGTACAGCGTCACGACCTCGATGCCGAGGTCGTCGCACCACGTCAGGAACTCCGGGATCTTCGCGGCGCCGGCGCGGTGGCCGTGTGCGGCGGACTCGAGCCCGAGCTGCTTCGCCCAGCGGCGGTTGCCGTCCACGATCATGGCGACGTGCTTGGGCTTCGCTGCGCCCTCGAGCTGGCGGCGGATCCGGCGCTGGTAGGCGCGGTAGAGGATCCCTCGCCCTGTCCATCCCGCCGTCCCGGTCACGCACCGAGCGTAGTGCACCACCGACACCGGATCCCTGAGGCTCCCGCTCTGCGGACACGTGGCTGTCGTTCGGGGTCAGGCCCTATGGTCGGGACCATGCAGGACGAGCACGAGACCGGAACACTCCCCCACGTCCCGTTCACGGAAGAGGCGTCGGCGAACACGACCACGACCGCCGCCGAACCCCGTCCGGCCTGGCGCGGCTGGATCCACCTCGGTGCGTTCCCGTTCGCGATCGCGATGGGGGTCGTCCTGATCACCCTCGCCGACAGCACCGCCGCGAAGGTCGGCAGCGCCGTGTTCATGGCGACGTCGCTCGCGATGTTCGGCGTCTCGGCGACCTACCACCGGTTCCCGTGGGGGCCGAAGGTGAAGGCCGTGCTGAAGCGCATCGACCACACCAACATCCTGCTGCTCATCGCCGGCACCTACACGCCCGTCGCGATCTGCGCCCTGCCGCACACCCTGATGGTCGTCGTGCTCTGGGTGATGTGGTCGGGCGCGGCGCTCGGCATCGCGTTCCGGGTGCTCTGGATCAACGCGCCCCGCTGGCTGTACGTCCCGATCTACCTGGTGCTCGGGTGCGCTGCCCTCGGGCTGCTGCCGCAGTTCTTCGCGGCGAGCGTCCCGATGACCGTGCTCATCCTGTCCGGCGGCGTCGCGTACATCATCGGCGCCCTGGTCTACGGCTTCAAGCGGCCGAACCCGGTGCCGACGCAGTTCGGGTTCCACGAGGTGTTCCACGCCCTGACCGTGGTGGCCTTCGGTGCGCAGTGGGTCGGTGTGCTCATCGTCGCGCTGGACCCGGTGCGCTGACCGTCGCACGTTCCTTCCCAGAACACGTGCGATACCTGGTGGTTCCGGGCGTACTCACCCGGAACTTCCGACCAGGTACGCCCGGTTCAACCAGGTACGCCCGGTTTCGGTAGGTACACCCGGTTCCGGTAGACGCACGCACAAGGCGGACGGGAGGACCGCGGCGATGCCGCCACGGGCCTCCAGTCCCTACCCGGTCGCGTCAGCCGCGCTCGGTGTCGTCGCCGACGTCGGCGCGGCCGTCCTCGGCCGCCCGCCGCTCCGACTCGTCCGTCGCGGTGCCGTCGCCCGCGGTGCCGTTCGCCTCGGCCTCGAGCCGCTCACGCACCTCGGCGCGGTAGCGGGTCCGACGGATCCGTCGGGTCATGTCCACCACGAGCAGGATCGTCACGATCGCGACGAGTGCGATCGCGATGAACCCGACGACACCCGGGGTGACGTCGACGTCGGGGACGACCGAGGGGCTGGGGCTGGGGGTGGCGGCGAGTGCCGCCGCGATGGTGCTCACGAGGTCGGTTCCTTGTCGGCTGGGATCCCGGCGAACAGGTCGGTCTCCGGGAGCTCGGTCGGCACGCGTGCCTCCACGAGCTGGTAGTCCTCGGTCGGCCACACCGTCGCGAGGAGGTCGTTCGGCCAGTAGAAGAAGGCGCTGTCCGGTGCGACCTGGCTGGCGTGCGCGCGGAGTGCGGCGTCACGCTGGTCGAAGTACTCGTGCACGTCGACGTGGGTGGTGGCGAGGTCGGGCCGGTCAGCGAACCGCTCGACCCACTCGCGCAGCTGCTCGATCGCGGGGCTGTCCGGGTCGCGCTCCTGCAGGGCTTCGAAGATCGTGCTGAAGCGGCGCGGGTTCATCGTGCGCTCGTAGTAGAGCTTCGCGATCGACCACGGGGCACCGGCGGACGGGTACGCCGACGGGTCGGCGGCGGCGGACCACGCGGCCATCGACACCTCGTGCGTGCGGATGTGGTCGGGGTGCGGGTAGCCACCGTTCTCGTCGTAGGTGACGAGCACGTGCGGGCGGAACCGGCGGATCACGCGGACGAGGGCCTCGGTGCTGTACTCGAGCGGCACCGTGGAGAACGTACCCGGCCGGACCGTCTCGCCCTTCTCGGCGTCGGGCAGCCCCGAGTCGTGGTAGCCGAGCCACACGTGGTCGATGCCGAGCGCCTGCTGCGCCGCGGCCATCTCGGTGCGGCGGTACCCGGCCATGTCACGGTGGGCACGGCTCGTCGCCGGCTCGCCGAGCTGGTCGTTCAGGATGTCGCCGGCCTCGCCACCGGTGCAGGACACGACGAGCACCTGGTGCCCGTCGGCCACGTACTTCGCGGCGGTCGCGGCACCCTTGCTCGACTCGTCGTCGGGGTGGGCGTGGACGGCCAGCAGACGGTAGGGCACGTGGGGTTCCTCACTGCGGGTGAGCGGCGTCGGACGCGGGCAGCGCACAGCATCGCGTGAACTACCCTGGGATCAGGATATCCACCCCGGGAGCCCCGAACTGTCCGAACAGCACCAGACCGCCACCCTCGACGAGCGCTACGGCCGCACCCCGGCCCGCAAGCGCCGCAGCCGCCTCTTCGCGATCGTCGCGGCCATCGCGGTCGTCGTGGTCTTCGGTGCGTGGGTGATCTGGGCCGGGCTCGACCAGTCCGACCGCGGCCTCGACCAGGACGTCATCGGGTACGAGGTGCTGTCCGAGCACAGCACCGTCGTCCACTCGCAGGTGTCCGTCGACCCGGGCGTCGAGGCGAAGTGCGCCGTGCAGGTCCTCGACAAGAGCTACTCGATCGTGGGCTGGAAGGAGATCACCGTCCCGGCGTCCGAACAGCGCAGCCGGAGCATCTCCACGCAGGTCACCACGACGACGCGGGGCGTGACCGGCTTGATCCACGACTGCTGGATTCCCTAGACTGTCCTGATTCGCCTCTCGAGACCGACCACTCGGCCGGTCTCGTTTTTTCATGGTCGAAGGGACAGAACATGAGCAACGACACGCAGGTCACCTGGCTGACCCAGGAGGCGCACGACCGTCTCAAGGCGGAGCTCGACGAGCTGAGCGGCGAGGGCCGTGCCGAGATCGCGCGCCGCATCGAGGCCGCTCGCGAAGAGGGCGACCTCAAGGAGAACGGCGGCTACCACGCCGCCAAGGACGAGCAGGGCAAGATCGAGGCCCGCATCCGCGTCCTCACCGAGCTCCTCAAGCACGCCACCGTCAGCGAAGCCGAGTTCGACGGCACCGTCGAGCCGGGCACCGTCGTCACGGCGGTCATCGCCGGCGACGAGTCCACCTTCCTGGTCGGCAGCCGCGAGATCGTCGCCGAGGGCTCCGACCTGACGGTCTACAGCCCCGTCAGCCCCGTCGGCGCGGCCATCGTCGGCCTCAAGGCCGGCGACAAGGCCACGTACACGGCGCCGAACGGCAAGGAGATCGCCGTCGAGGTCGTCAAGATCGAGCGCTACGAGCCGTAGACCCGGCCCACTGACAGACGGGAGGCCCGTGGCGACACCGCCACGGGCCTCCCGTCTGTCAGCTGGTCGCGCCCAGAGCGCGCACCGCATTTCCGACCGTCCACGCGTCGAACGACTCGTGGATCGTCGCGGACTAGTGCTCCAGGAGCTCCGGGCGGAAGCCGACCTCGTGCAGGCGCTGGATGACCTCCTGCGTGTGCTCGGGGCCGCGCGCCTCGATCGACAGGTCCAGCGCGACCTCGTTGATGACCAGGCCCTGTCCGTGGCGGGTGTGCAGCACCTCGACCACGTTCGCGCCGGCGTCCGAGATGACCTGGGCGACGCGGGCGAGCTGACCCGGGCGGTCCGGCAGCATGATGCGGATGCCGATGTAGCGCGAGGCGGCGACGAGCCCGCGGGTGATCACGCGTTCCATCATGAGCGGGTCGATGTTGCCGCCGCTCAGCAGCACCACGGTGCGGCCGGTGTCGCGGACTGCGCCGGACATGATCGCGGCGACGCCGACGGCCCCCGCTGCCTCGACCACGAGCTTGGCGCGCTCGAGCAGGACGAGCAGGGCGCGGGCGGTGTCGTCGTCCGAGACGGTGACGATGTCATCGACCAGGTCGCGGATGATCGGGAAGTTCAGGTCGCCGGGGCGCGCCACCGCGATGCCGTCGGAGATGGTCGGCTTCGTGGTGATGGTGACGGGCTCGCCTGCGGTGATCGACGACGGGTAGGCCGCGGCGTTCTCCGCCTGCACGCCGATGACCCGGATCGGCCGTCCGAGCCGCTCGGCCATGCCCTTCACCGCGAGCGCGATGCCGGAGATGACGCCGCCGCCACCGATCGGCACGACGACGGTGTCGACGTCCGGCACCTGGTCGATGATCTCGAGGCCGAGCGTGCCCTGCCCGGCGATCACGGCCGGGTGGTCGAACGGCGGGATGAACACGGCGCCGGTGTGGGCGGCGAAGTCCTTGGCGGCGCTCAGCGCCTCTTCCACGGAGTGGCCGCGCAGCACGACGTCGGCGCCGTAGTGGCGCGTGGCCTGCAGCTTGGGCAGGGCGACCCCGACCGGCGTGAAGATCGTCGCGGGGATGCCGAGCTCGCGGGCGGCGAGGGCGACACCCTGCGCGTGGTTGCCGGCACTCGCGGCGACGACGCCCTTGGCGCGCTGCTCGGCGGACAGGGTCGAGAGTCGGTTGTAGGCACCGCGCACCTTGTAGGCACCCGTGCGCTGCAGGTTCTCGCACTTCAGGTGCACCGGCGACCCGAGCAGCTCGGCGAGGAACTGCGACGTCTCCATCGGGGTGACGCGTGCGACGCCCTTGATGGTCTCGCGCGCCGCCTCGATGTCCGCGAGGGTCGGGATCGCGGCGAGCGTGTGCGGGGAGGCGCTGGTGTCGGTCACTCCCCCATCATCGTCGTTCCGGGGCCCCGCGGCGAACTCGTGTGACGCTCAGTTGGTGCTGGCGGTGTCTTCTTCGGCCGAGGGACCGGAGTCGACGCCCGGCGCCGGGACGTCGTCCCCGACCTTGTGCCGACGTCGTCGGAGCAACTGGATCTGCCCGTGCTGCCCGCGCTTGGGCGTCGCTTCGAGGACGTGGTCGGAGTCGAGCCGTCGCCAGCGTCCGCTCGCGATGGTGGTGACCATGGCATTGAGCGTCGCGATCAGCGGCACGGCGAAGAAGGCTCCGGCGATGCCCGCGAGCCCGGAGGCTGCGGTCACGCCGAGGACGACCGCCAGCGGGTGGACCTTGACCGCGTTGCCCATGACGAGTGGCTGCAGGATGTGGCCCTCGATCTGCTGGACCAGCAGCACGACCCCGAGCACCAGGACCGCGGCGAGGGGACCGTTGAAGATCAACGCGACGAACACCGCCAGGAAGCCGGTGACGATGGCACCGACGACCGGGATGAACGCACCGAGGAACACGAACGCGGCGATCGGGATCACCAGTGGCATGCCGCCGAAGAAGAGCCCGACGATGAAGGACCCGAGGCCGATGCCGACCGCGTCGACGAACGCGACGAAGATCTGCACGCGGATGAAGCTCGTCAGGGTGATCCAGCCGGCGACACCGGCGCCGTCCACCGCTGCGCGGGCCTTCTTCGGGAACAGCCGCACGGACCAGCGCCAGACGTTCTTGCCGTCGATCAGCAGGAAGATCGTGGTGAACAGGATGATGAAGAGCGCTTCGAAGGCGTGCGTTGCACCCGAACCCGCGCTGGCGACCCCGGACAGGATCGACGCGGAGTTGTCCTGCAGCCACTTCGTGCCGTCGTCGAGCCAGCCGTTGACGTCGGACTGGCTGATGCCGAACCCGGAGCTCAGGACGAAGTCCTTGATGTTCGCGTACTGGTCGACCGTCCGGTCACGCAGGGACGGGTACGACGCGATGATCTGGTCGACGACGAGCCAGATCAGGCCACCGAGCGCCGCGATGCCGCCGAGCAGGCTCGTCACGACGGCGAGCCACTTCGGCACGTGGTGCCGCTGCAGCCAGTTGGAGATCGGCACGAGGAGCGCCGAGACCACGATGCCGACCAGGAACGGGATGAGGATCTCGCTGAAGACCGTGACGAGCCAGATGAAGACGGCGATCACGCCGACGACGACGAGCGCCCGCCACGACCACGCGCCGGCGATGCGCACGCCGACCGGGACCGATTCCTCGACCACGGGGTCGGGGTGTGTCTGCTTGCTTCCCCATGCCATGGGCCCGAGTGTAGCGATGTGCTTCGCGTCAGGTGCCGTATGCGGCATACGTTCGTGGACCCTCATGTCGGCGGGGTTCGGTAGCGTCGCGGCATGCCCAGGTCGACGCTCTCCGCTGCCGAGGCCCGCCGGGTCGCACTCGCCGCGCAGGGGTTCGGACGGCCACCCGCCGAGCCGGTCTCGACGCGTGCGCTGAACACCGCGTTCGGCCGGCTCGGGCTGTTGCAGATCGACTCCGTCAACGTGTTCGAACGCAGCCACTACCTGCCGCTCTTCGCCCGGCTCGGGGCCTACGATCGGTCGACGCTCGACCGGCTGACGCTCGGACGGTCGGGTCCCTACACCGAGTACTGGGCGCACGAGGCGGCGTTCATCCCCCGCGACGACCTGCGATTGTTCCGGTGGCGGATGGACGCCCTGCGGGAGCGTGACGCCGGCCCGACCCGGATCGACGGCGTCACCCGGACCGCTGCCGTCCGGCGCGAACTGCACGCCCTGCTCCGGGCCGAGGGGCCGATGCGGGCGAGCGCGGTGGAGCACGAGTCGAACGTGCGACGCGGCCCCTGGTGGGGGTGGAGCGACGTGAAGCTCGGGCTCGAGCAGATGTTCCGCTGGGGTGAGGCGGTGAGTGCCGGACGAACCGGGTTCGAGCGGGTGTACGCCCTGCCCGAGCAGGTGCTGCCCGCGGGCTTCCTCGAGACCGCCCCGCTGCGTGCCGATGCCGTGCTCGAGCTCGTGCGCCAGGCCGCACGGGCGCTCGGCATCGGCACCCGAGCGGACATCGCGGACTACTACCGGCTGCGCTCCGACGACACGGCCACGGCGATCGCCGACCTCACCGACGCCGGGGAGCTCCTGCCGGTGCGGGTCGAGGGCTGGGGCGAGCGGGCCTGGCTGCACGCGGGAGCCCGGGTCCCCCGGCAGCTGACGGCGGACGCGGTGCTGAGCCCCTTCGACCCGGTCGTCTGGTTCCGGCGGCGGGCCGAGCGGATGTACGGCTTCCACTACCGGATCGAGATCTACACGCCGGCGCCGAAGCGGGTGTTCGGCTACTACGTGCTGCCGGTGCTGCAGGACGACCGGCTCGTCGGGCGGATCGACCTGAAGAGCGACCGGCAACGCGGGGTACTCCGCGTCCGGACCGCGTGGCAGGAACCCGGCGAGCACCTGGACCCCGAGCGGCTCGCCGACACACTGCGGCGGACCGCGAGCTGGCAGGGTCTCGGCGCGATCGAGGTGACCGACCGAGGCACCGCTGCTGCGGCCGTCGCCGGGGCGCTCGGAGTGCCCCTGGTGCCGCACGAGTCCGCTGACGATGCCGACACCCCCGAACCGATCGAGACGGCCGACGACACGGCCGCCGACGGCATCGGCTGACCCGTCAGAACCGGTCGGCGTTCGCCCGCAGCCGCGCGATGCGGTCGGGCAGCGGCGGGTGCGTCGAGAACAGTCGGTCCATCACACCGGGGCGCATCGGGTCGGCGATCCACAGGTGCGCCATCGAGGAGTTCTGCGTCTGCATCGGTCGGCCGTACGCGCCGAGCTTCTCGAGGGCCCGGGCCAGGCCCTCCGGGTACCGGGTCGTCATCGCCCCGGTGGCGTCGGCCAGGTACTCGCGCTGCCGGGACACCGCCGCCTGCACGCCGGCCGCCGCGATCGGGGCCACGATGACGGCGACGATCCCGGCGATGAGCAGCACCGGGTTGGCGCTGCCGCCGTTGTCCGAGTTGCGGTTCCGCCCGCCGGACAGGCCGCTGAAGATCGAGATGCGGAGCAGGACGTCGGCGATGAGCCCGACGGCCACGACGAGACCGAAGACCATCGTGGACACCCGGATGTCGTAGTTCCGGACGTGTCCGAGCTCGTGCGCCATCACGCCCTGCAGCTCCTGGTCGTCCATGAGCTCGAGCAGCCCCGTCGTCGCCGCCACCACCGCGTGCTCCGGGTCACGCCCGGTGGCGAAGGCGTTCGGCGAGGGGTCGGGGATGACGAACACCCGGGGCATCGGCATGCCGGTCGCGATGGCGAGGTTCTCGACGGTGCGCCACAGCCGCGGTTCCGAGACGCGGTCGATCTCGACCCCGCCGGCGATCGCGGTGGCCTGCCGTGCCGCCAGGAAGTACTGCAGCACCGCGTACCCGAGGGCCACCACGAGCACGATGAAGCCGATCGAGACGTTGCCGGCGAGGTACCCGCCGAGGAACCCGAGCGCGCCGATGATCAGCAGGAACACCAGGACGATGACCACGGTGTTGCGCTTGTTCCGCGCGATGGCGCTGTACACGTCGGATCCGACGCTGGGGTCAGAACTGGACGCGCGGCGGCTCGGCGATGGCCGCCGGCTCGTTCGTCTCGAAGAACGGGGCCTCGGAGAAACCACGGTTCTTCGCGAACGTGGAGTTCGGGAACACCCGGATCTTCGTGTTCAGCTCACGCACACCACCGTTGTAGAAGCGGCGAGCGGCCTGGATCTTGTCCTCGGTGTCGACGAGCTCGGACTGCAGCTGCAGGAAGTTCTGGCTCGACTGCAGCTGCGGGTACCCCTCGGCCACCGCGAACACGCTCTTGAGCGCCTTCTGCATGTGCCCCTCGGCGGTGGAGGCCGTGTCGGCGTCACCGGCGGACAGGGTCTCGGCGCGGGCCTTCGTCACGTCGTCGAAGACCGCCTTCTCGTGCGTGGCGTACCCCTTGACCGTGTCCACGATGGTGGGGATGAGGTCGGCGCGGCGCTTCAGCTGCACCGAGATGTCGCTCCAGGCTTCGTCGACCCGGACCTTGAGCGTCACGAGGGAGTTGTACGTCACCCAGAGGTAGATCCCGATGATCACCAGGACGACCACCACCACTCCGACGACGATGAGCGTCGTGACGAGTCCGGTGTCCATGCGGGCGTACTCCTTTGCGCGTCGGGATCCGCGGTGCTGCGTTGGCCTGAACGGCCATCGTGAAGTCTATCGACGCACTGAGCATGCTCCGTTCCGTGAGCAGTGTTCACGGGCGATTCCCGAGTCACGCACACCGGGTTCCCGGACTGCGGCCCGATCCCGAACCTCATCCGCGAGGTGTATTGACCGGAGGCCGCAGATCCCGTGGGATGGGTCCGGTGAACACGAGCGGGGAGAACGTGGACGAGGGGGCTGTCGGGGGCGACAGCCCTCGTCGTCGTCCCCGCTTCGCCCTGCTCGCAGCGGCGACGACGGTCCTCGTCGCCGCCCTGCTCGGCGCCGCGGCAGCCCCGGCCATCGCGGTCGCCGCGGACAGCACGTCGGTCGACGCTGCCGCTGCGGACGCCCCGGCAGCCCCCGCCGCCCGGGCCGCCGCCGCCCCCACCGCCACCCCCGAGCCGAGCGAGATCGCTCCGCCGAGCCCCGGCCGACCGGGCGCCCCGACGCCCACCCCCACGCGTCCCGCCGTTCGGCCCACCATCGCCGACCCGGGTGACGTCACGACGGGGACGACGCGCTTCCACGGCACCGGCACCCCCGGGCACACCGTCCGGGTGACCGGCCCGGCCGCGACGGGTTCGTCCGGGTGCACGACCCGGGTGGACCCGAACGGTTCCTGGGCCTGCCTCGGCACCGTCCGCTCCGGCCCGCAGCAGGTCTTCACGGTGCGCGACCTCGTCGCCGCACTGCCCGTCGCGAGTGCACCGGCCTCGGACGTCATCGTCCCGCCGACCCTGGCGGCCGCCGGGCCCACCGGCGGCACGGTCTCCGGCACGGGGTACCCCGGATCGACGGTGCTGCTGTCGGTGTCCGGCTCCTCGGCCCAGCAGACCGCCCGGGTCGGTGCGGACGGCCGGTGGGTGGCCGCCCTCGGTTCGCTCGCCGACGGCCGGTTCACCGTCACCGCGTCGCAGACCGCCAGCACGGCGCGCGGCTACCGGTCCGACCTGCGGAGCGCCGCGTCCGCTCCCGTGACGGTCACGGTCGACCGCACGGCGCCCGCTGCCCCGCGCATCACGTCACCGGACGACGGCCAGCGGATCGGCACCCGCTCGACGACGGTGTCCGGGACCGGTGAGCCGGGCGCCCGCGTGACCGTGTACGTCGGCCGTGCTCCGGTGTGCGGCGTGGTGGTCGCGTCGGACGCCTCGTGGTCGTGCTCCACTGCGGGGTCGACGCTGCGCGCCGGCGGGCACCAGCTCACCGCGACGCAGCACGACGTCGCCGGCAACTACTCCCGGTCGTCGGCCGCCGTACGGGTCACGGTGTGGTCCACCACCACGGCTCCGACCGCCACACCGACCCCGGGCCCCACGGACACCCCGGGGACGCCGGGTACGTCGACGCCGGGGTCCGGCGCGACGACGGGCACCCCCGGCGCGACCGGCCACGGAGGAACCGGCAACGGCACTGGCAACGGCAACGGCAACGGCGCGAACGCTGCCGGCAACGGGGGCGACGGCGGCACCGGCGGCAACGGCGGTGAAAACGGCGGCGCAGCAGGCACCGGCAACGGCCCCAGCGGCGGCACCGGCAGCACCCCGGCCGGCGTCGGCAACGCCGGAGGCCACCCCGACTGGTCCGGCCCTGCCGGCGACTGGACCGCGGCGACCACCTACGACCGCACCGTCCCGACCATCCAGGCCGCGTTCTCATGGCGGACCGTCCTGATCGCCACCGCCGTCGCCGCCGGGTTCCTCCTGCTGATCGCCGCGCCGCTCGCCCTCGTGGCCGCGGTCACCCGGGGCCGCCTCCGCTCGCCGTTCGCCGGGCTGCTCGGCCGCAACCGCTCGCGGTCCGACCGTGCCCGCGGCGACGACGTCCTGCCGACCTGGGCGTCGATCACCATCGCGGTGTTGGTCGCGGCACTGTGCACCCTGCTCGGGGTGGGCGTCGAGCTCGAGGCCCGCTACGCCCGTCTGGCGATCGCCGTGCTCGCCGGGACCGGGGTCCTGACCGCCGCCGTCGTGTTCGCCACGCGGTGGGCAGCCGGCAGTGACCACCGCACCATCGGGTTCCGGGTGTCGCCGTGGCTCGTGCTCGCAGCCCTCGTGGCGTGCGGCGTCAACCGCGCGGCGGACCTGTCCCCCGCGCTCATCGTCGGGGTCGTCCTCGTGCCGTCCGTCCGCCCCGGACTGGGGACCGGACCGCTCCGCCTCGGTACCGGGATCGCCGCGAGCGCCCGGGGTGCGACCTGGCGGGTGCTGGCCCTGCTCGGACTCGCCGCGGCCGGCTGGGTGCTGCACAGCCTGCTCGCGGGCGGTGGCTTCTGGGTGTCGCTCGGGTCGGAGTTCGCCATCACGCTGTGCGTCGGCGGGCTCGGTGCCGTCGTCGCGACGCTGCTGCCCGTCGTGGGGTCAGCCGGCAGTGCACTGCTCGCCGCCTCCCGTGGCCGGTACGTCGCGCTCGCGGTGGTCGCCGTCGCGCTGACCACCGCGGTCTACTCGGGGACGACCGGCACGCACGCCGCACCGGCCCTGCTCGTCGGCATCGCCGCGGCCTGCGTGGCGGCCGCGATCGCGGCCCTGGTCTGGCTGCGCACCGACCGGCGTGCGGCCCGCGTCTGACCCGAGCCGGGCCTCCAGAGCGGCGCACCGCACCACCCGTCGGACAGAAGACGCACATCCGGGCCGGTTCGCGGACAGCGGGCTAGTGTGACGATCGGTGCTGGTCGCACCGCACGGGGGACGTTCGCCGTCCCGCACGGACGACCGACGCCGCACCGGACCAGCGGTGCAGCAGTGCCGCGCGACCGGTGCCCGCGCAGCACCGACGGTGTGCACCGCACGACCGCGGCAGGAGCGATGATGACCGACACCCGACCCGACCCGGAACCCCGCACCGACACCCGACCCGACCCGGAGCCCCACACCGACACCCGGTCCGACTACGACGCGACGCGCTTCCGCGAGGTGTTCGAGGGCAGCTTCACCTACGCGAACGGCTTCGCCCGCAACACCCACCGCTTCGCCGGCCGACCCGCGCTGCGCGAGCCGGGGACGGACCGCTCCTGGACCTACGCCGAGCTCGGCGACGCCGTCGACCGGATCGCCGGGTGGCTCGTCCGGCACGGCGGCGGACGGGGTTCCGTCGTGATGGTCGAGCTGTTCAACTCACCCGAGTTCGCGATGCTCTACCTGGCCTGCCACCGCATCGGCGCGGTGTTCTCGCCGACGAACTTCCGGCTCGCCCCGGACGAGGTCGCGTTCATCATCGAGGACTCCGCACCCGCCGTCCTGGTGCACGACGCCGAGCGGACGAGTGCGATCGCCGCTGCGATCGAGTCCTCGCCGCACCGGCCGGACCAGGTCGTCCCGGTGGGCGGCGACCACGACCGGTTCGCCGAGCTGCTCGCGTCCGAGCCCGTCTCCCCCGAGGAGCTCGCGGCGATCGGCCCGCGCAGCACCTACGACGAGTCCACCCGGCTCTACACCTCGGGCACCACCGGTCGGCCGAAGCCCGTCCCGCTGCCGAGCCTGGTCGAGGTGCTCAGCGCGCACGACGTGGTCATGCACTTCCCGCTCAGTCCGTTCGACAAGACGCTCAACATGTCGCCGCTGTTCCACCGTGGCGGCCTGTACTCGGGTGGCCCGAACCCGGTGTTCTACGTCGGCGCGGAACTCACGACGCTGCGCCACTTCGACGCCGACCGGGTGCTCGACCTGGTCGAGTCCGAGCGCCTGACGTTCCTGATCGGGGCCCCGCCGAACCTGGTGCAGCTCGCCGACGCGCAGGAACGCCGGGCGCGGGACCTGTCGAGCCTCAACGGCATCGTCACGATGGGCGCACCGCTCGACCGCGCCGCGGCACTGCGGTACCAGGATCTGCTGTCGCCCCGGATCTTCAACGGGTACGGCACCACCGAGACCTTCTGGAACACGTTCCTGCGCCCCGAGGACTTCCCGGAGGGCGCCGGCTCCACCGGTCGCGCATCGACCGACGACGACGTCGCCGTCGTCCGCGTGCACGAGGACCGTCTGGCCGACCCGACCGACACGGTGGCGAAGGACGGCACCGAGATCGGCGAATTCGCCGTCCGCACCGTGAAGTCCGGCTACTCGTACCGGAACCCCGGGCTCGAGGCCGAGAAGTTCGCGAACGGCTGGTTCTACCCCGGCGACCTCGCCACGTGGGACGAGCACGAGCGGGTGACGATCGTGGGCCGCAAGGACGACATGGTCATCTCCGGCGGCGAGAACGTGCACCCCGTCCAGGTCGAGGCCGTGCTGCAGGAGCACCCCGGGGTCGCCGACTCCATCGTGGTGGGCGTGCCGGACCCGCGGTGGGGCGAGGTCGTCACGGCGTACGTCGTCCGTGCCGGCGACCGGCTGCCGGCCGACGACGCCGAGGCAGCGGCCGCGCTCGAGGAGTGGACCGGCTCCCACCCGGGCCTCGCCCGCTACAAGCGCCCGCGGCGGTACCGCTTCGTCACGGACGTCCCCTACAACGCCACCGGCAAGAAGGTGCACTACCTGGCGAAGGACACGGCCGCGGCGGATGCGGCAGCCGGCCGGCTGATCGAGCCGTAGCGGGCCCGGTACCCGACCGGTGACGGCCTGGAGGCCCGTGGCGGCGCCGCCACGGGCCTCCCGTCCGTCAGCTGGTCGCGTCCACCGCGCGCCGGGGCGCGTTGCGGGCGAAGAGGCCGGGCAGGAGCCCGCCGATCTTCGTCCCGATGCACAGGCTGACGAAGGTCGCGAGCGGGGTCGCGAGCGCCTCGGGATCGAAGGTGGCCACCGCCACGAGCCCGACCGTCCCCGGCACGAGCAGCAGGAACGCCGGGAAGAACGACACCGTCGCCGGGATCGCCGGCACGAGCCGCTCGAGCAGGCGCGTCGCGACGAACAGCAGCGCCGCCGCGGCCCCGGTCGCGACGACGCTGCCCCAGAGCGGCGTCGTCGTGCTCACCACGGCGTAGGCGGTGACCATGACCGCCACCGACACGAGCGTCAGGCGCCACCCGGACCGGAACACCAGACCGAGCCCGACCGCGAGCACCACGACGGCGACCCACGACACCCAGTACGCCGGCACGGACTCCCAGCCGGCCAGGTCGGTGCCGACCCCCGCGACCTCGCCGACGAGCGCCGCCGACGACGGGTCGACGTGCAACCCGGTCAGGGCGCTGCCGGACGCGATGCCGGCGGCCATGAAGCCGAGCATGATGAGGCCCTGCACCAGCCGCGACGACCCGGTGACGATGTCCGCGGCGGTGAGTTCGAGCAACGCGTTGGTGATGAGCGCGCCGGGGACGAACACCGCGACCGGGGCGCAGACCGCGAAGAGCGGGACCTGCTCGAACCCGGTGCCCGCGGCGACCAGGCCGACGATCGCCGTCGACACGAACGCGGCCAGGAACGGGATGATCGCCACGGCCTCGCGGAAGCGCCGGAGGACCAGTCCGATCACGCCGACCAGGCCGCCGACGACGAGCGCCAGGACGATCGCCCACCAGGGGCAGCGGAAGACGACGGCCAGGCCGGCGGAGGTCAGGGCGTTGCCGAGGATCCACGGCAAGGCGGGCGGCGGGACCGTACCGGCGCGGATGGCCCGGACGCGCGCGGGGATCTCGGCGAGGGCGATGGAGCCGCTCTCGAGCCCGAGCACGACGCGGTTGGCGCGGGCGGCCTGGCGGGAGGACAGTTCGACACCCTCGGCGTTGACGATGGTGGCAGCGCCCGTCGAGACCTCGCTCACCATCACCAGGGCGGGCAGGACGCCGATCGCGAGCGTCGGTCCGACCCCGGCGGCGTCCCGGGCCTTCTCGAGGGCCGACCGGACGTCGGTGACGGAGCTGCCGGCGTCCAGGAGCAGGGCTCCGAGGGTGCCGAGGAGCATGCCGACCGGGACGCTCTCGCCGTCGACGACCTCGACGTGTGCTTCCGGTCGGCGGAGGGCGTTCTGCAGGTTGGCGAGTGCGCTTCCGAGTCCGACCACGATCGTCGATGCTACTGGGCAGCGAGCCGGTCGTGCAGTCGCGCCGTCTTCGCGGGAAGGCGACGGTCCGCGGGCCGGGAGGCACGTGGCGGGCCTGTCCCGCGCCTCCAGTCCGATGCCCAGGGCGACCCGACCGCACCGTCGAAGCGACAGATGGCAGGACCAGCGCTCCGACTGTGCGGCCGGAGCGACAGAACGACGCGAACTGTTCGCGGGGTTCTGTCGCTCTCGCAGCGGTACGCGGTGGGCAGGCGCCGCGCAGCGGGCGCGTCGCGTGCGGTGGTCGGTACCCCCGGTGGGACTCGAACCCACAACTCAGCGATTTTAAGTCGCGTGCCTCTACCGATTGGGCCACGGGGGCGGGCCGCAACAGCCTACCGATGCACGAAGGCGGCCACCCCGCTCGGGGTGACCGCCTTCGTGACGAGTGGTGCTACTTGGCGTCGGCCGGGGCCGTCACCGGCTCAGGGGCGTTGGAGACGTCCTTCGCGGGCTCGCCGTAGACGGGACCGGCGGCACCGGCGACCTTGCCCTCTTCCGGAGCCGGGGCTGCGGCGGGCGCGGCCGGGGCCTCGGCGGCGGGCTTCGGACGGGACGCGAACGCCTCGAACGCGGCACGCGGGGTCTCGCGGTCGTCGAGCGACACGATGTCGCGGCCCAGGAAGAAGCCACCGACCCAGTCGCCGATGACGCGCCACTTGCGCTCCCACGACGGCATGGCCAGGCCGTGGTAACCGCGGTGGGCGCCCCAGGCCAGGAAGCCCTTCATGGCGAACTTGCCGGACTGGAACACACCGGTGCCCAGGCCGAGGCCCGCGACGGCGCCGAGGTTCTCGTGCTTGTAGTCGGTCGTCGCCTCGCCACGGATGGTGGCGACGACATTCTTCGCGAGCTGCTTGGCCTGGCGCACGGCGTGCTGGGCGTTCGGCACGCAGAACCCGCCGACACCGCCACCGGTCAGGTCCGGCACGGCTGCGACGTCGCCGCAGGCCCATGCATCGGCGATCACGCCGTTGTCGTCCACCACGCGCAGGTCGGGCTGCACGCGGATGCGGCCACGCTGCTCGAGCGGGAAGTCGGTGCCCTTGACCATCGGGTTCGCCATGACACCGGCGGTCCAGATGATGAGGTCGGACGGGATGGTCTCGATCGCGCCGTCGCTCGTCTTGAGCTCGCAGACGCCACCGACGGCCGAGGCCAGCTGGGTCTCGAGGTGCACGGTCGCGCCACGCTCGGCGAGGTTCTTGAGCACCCAGTGCGAGGTCTCGAGCGAGACCTCGGGCATGATGCGGCCCATCGCCTCGACCAGGTGGAAGTGCGTGTCGTCGAAGGACAGCTGCGGGTGGCTCTTCAGCAGGTCGGTGACGAAGGAGCGGAGCTCGGCGAACACCTCGATGCCGGCGAAGCCACCACCGACGACGACGACGGTGAGCAGGCGGTCGCGCTCGGGACCGGCCGGCAGGTTCGCCGCCTTGTGGAAGTTGCTGAGGATGCGGTCACGGATGGACGCGGCTTCCTCGATGGTCTTCAGGCCGATGGCCTCGTCCGCGACGCCCGGGATCGGGAACGTGCGGGACACCGCGCCGGCGGTCATGACGATCTGGTCGTAGGACTCCTCCCACGCCTCGCCCTCGGTCGGGGTGATCGTCGCCGTCTTGGTGGCGTGGTCGACCTTGGTGACCTTCGCCGTGACGACGCGGGTCTTCTTGAGGTGACGACGGTGCGCGACGACCGCGTGACGCGGCTCGATGGAACCGGCGGCGACCTCGGGCAGGAACGGCTGGTACGTCATGTACGGCAGCGGGTCCACCATGACGACCTCGGCTTCGCCCTGGCGAAGGTGCTTCTCGAGCTTCCATGCGGTGTAGAAACCGGCGTAACCGCCGCCGACGACGAGGATCTTGGGCACGGGGGATGATCTCCTTGGATGGGGGTGTGCGGGAGTCGGGTCAGACTTCGCCGCCACCCGCCCCGACTCCAGCGTCTGCACCGTCATCATACGCCCGGCACTCACACCGGGAGGGCGACCAGTCCGCGCGCTCGAGCGCGAGGTCGCCGATGGGGTTGACGCCGGGTCCGGCGGCGAGGGCGTGGCCGACGAGGGCGTGCAGGCACTTCACGCGGGTGGGCATGCCACCGGCGCTGATGCCGTCGATCTCGTCGACGTGTTCGATCGACTCGCGATCGGCCAGGTAGGACTCGTGGGCCGCGCGGTACTGCGCGGCGACTTCGGGGTCCTCGAGCAGGGCTGCCAGCTCGGGCATCACCTGGTTGGCCTCGAGGGTGCTGACCGCAGCGGTGGCCGCGGGGTGGCACAGGTAGTAGAACGTCGGGAACGGGGTGCCGTTCGACAGGCGGGGCTTCGTGGAGACGACGGTGGGGTTGCCACAGACGCAGCGTGCCGCGATCCCGATGACGTCACGTGCCGGTCGGCCGAGCTGCGCCGACACGACCTGGACGTCGCGGTCGGAGGGCGGGTCGAAGGGAGGGGTCGTCACGGGAACGTGAGCCTACCGGAGAAGCGGAACCCCTCGCACCGTCGGGCCGGACGGCTCCGCGCACCGCGGTTCGGACTACTTGCTGTCGCCCGTGCCGGAGACGTCGGGGGCGACGAGGTCGGCAGCACGCTCGTCCGTCAGTCCGGACTGCAGCACCGACGAGAGCATCGCCTGCACCCAGTCGACCTTGGGCGTCTGCACCTTCGCACTCACGGGGGTGCCGGAGTCGGTGGTGGGGGTCTTCTCGGCCCGCTTGTCCTCGGTGCCCATCACGAGGTAGCTCTCCTCGCCCGGGTACACGTAGAGCAGCCGGTCGCGGGCCTGCGCCTCGATGTACGCCGGGTCGTCCCAGCGTGCGACGTCCTGCTTCTTCTGCGTGACGTCGGCCTTCTGGCTCGCGACCTCCTGCTGCTGCTGGGCGATCTGCTCCTGCTGCTGGATGAGCGTCCGGAGCGACGGCGCGAGCACCACCACGAACAGCACGATGATCGCGAGCATGAGCAGGCTGAACCCGGAGAAGTGGATCGAGCGGTACCAGGGCTGCGCGGGCGTGCTGCCGTCGGGCATCGCCACGGGGACGCGGCGGACGCGGGGCTTCTGGCTGGGCACGGTCCGACGATAACCCGGCACGGCCGGTCGGGTCGCCCGGCACGCGGCCGTTCGGCGCCCTCCCAGCGTCTCGCGTCGTCCGGTCGAGGCAGCCGGGAGGCACGGCTCCGGCCCGCCCGTGAAGTCCCGCACCCGGAGTGGTCGCCTCACACCGCCCGGCGCACGTCCGGTGGTCACGTCCTGTCGGCCAGGCCCGGGCCAACCGACGACTCGTGACCACTCGACGCAGCGCGTGCGGCACGTCCTGACCACTCGGCACCTCGGCACCGCACACACGACGAGACGCCGTCCTCCCGGAGGAGGACGGCGTCTCGGTGGTGCGGGTACTGCTGAGCGGCTGGTTACAGCGACGCGGCGCGCGGGAAGGCCGAGCGACCGGCGTACACCGCGGCGTCGCCGAGCTCTTCCTCGATGCGGAGCAGCTGGTTGTACTTCGCGACGCGGTCCGAGCGGGCCGGTGCGCCGGTCTTGATCTGACCACCGTCGACCGCGACCGCGATGTCCGCGATCGTGGTGTCCTCGGTCTCGCCGGAGCGGTGCGACAGGATCGAGGTCAGGCCGTGACGGTGCGCGAGCGAGACCGCGTCGAGGGTCTCGGTGAGCGTGCCGATCTGGTTGACCTTGACGAGGATCGAGTTCGCGGCCTTCTCGTCGATGCCCCGCTGCAGACGCTTCGGGTTGGTGACGAACAGGTCGTCGCCGACGATCTGGACCTTGTCGCCGAGCTCGGCGGTCAGGTGCGACCAGCCCTCCCAGTCGTCCTCGGCCAGCGGGTCCTCGATGGTGACGAGGGGGTAGTTCGCGACGAGCTCGGCGAAGTAGGAGGTGAACTCCTGGCTCGAGAGCTGCTTGCCCTCGAACTGGTACTTGCCGTCCGAGAAGAACTCGGTGGACGCGACGTCGAGGCCGACGGCGATGTCCTTGCCGGGCGTGTAGCCGGCCTTCTCGATCGCGGTGAGCAGGAAGTCGAGCGCGGCGCGGTTCGACGCGAGCTCCGGCGCGAAGCCGCCCTCGTCGCCGAGGCCGGTGGCCAGGCCCTGCTTCTTCAGCTCGCCCTTGAGGGCGTGGTAGGTCTCGACGCCCCAGCGGAGCGCCTCGGAGAAGGACTCGGCGCCGTAGGGCACCAGGAAGAACTCCTGGATGTCGACGTTGGTATCCGCGTGGGCACCACCGTTGACGACGTTCATCAGCGGGACGGGCAGCGTGTGCGCGTTCGGGCCGCCGAGGTAGCGGAAGAGCGGCAGGTCGACCGAGTCGGCTGCGGCACGGGCCACGGCGAGCGAGGCACCGAGGATCGCGTTCGCGCCGAGGCGGGACTTGTTCTCGGTGCCGTCGAGCTCGATGAGCGCGGCGTCGACGAGGCGCTGGTCGGTGGCGTCGAAGCCCTCGAGCGCCGGGCCGATCTCGTCGAGGACGGCGTCGACGGCCTTGAGCACGCCCTTGCCGCCGTAGCGCGAGGCGTCGCCGTCGCGCAGCTCGTACGCCTCGAACGCGCCGGTGGATGCACCGGACGGGACGAGCGCGCGGGACACGACGCCGTCGTCGAGGAGGACCTCGACCTCGACCGTCGGGTTGCCTCGGGAATCGAGGACTTCGCGTGCGCCTACGGCATCGATCAGGGCCACGGGGTACTCCCTACACATTGGTTGTGGTGATTGCGGTGTCGATCCTAGCGAGCGGAGGTGAACACGACGTCGGCCGTGACGCCCCGCTGTGGACGAGTCCGTGCTGGAACGAGGACTGGGTGCTCAGTCGAGCGGGCGGAACTCGACGCCCTCGAGCGACGCGGTGTCCGCCGAGACGGTCGCGAACGCCGTGAAGCCCTGGGCGGCGAGGCCGGCGAGCAGGTTCTTGGTGTTCTTCGTGCGGCGCTCGAGCCGGACGCGTCGGTGGGACGCCAGCGCCTCGGTCTTCAGCGCGGCGAGCCGGACCGGATCGACGTCCTTGTCGTACACGAGCACGACCGCGTCGGCTTCGGCGGACTCCGGGAGGGTCACGAGGTCGACGAGCCGCTCGAACCCGAGCGAGAACCCGACCGCGGGGACGTCCTGCCCGAGGAACCGACCGATCATCCCGTCGTACCGGCCGCCGCCACCGAGGCTGTAGCCGAAGTCGGGGTGCGCGACCTCGAAGATCGTGCCCGTGTAGTAGCCCATGCCGCGCACGAGCGTCGGGTCGAAGCGCAGGTCCACCCCTGGGAGCGCCTCGCGCAGGCGGAGCAGGTCGGCGAAGGCCTCGGCGTCGAGCCACGGCGCCCCCTCGACCGACGTCCAGTCGGCGGCCTCGAGCGCACGGATGGTGTCCTCGAGCCCGGGCAGGTCGGCGCCCACGGTGCTGCGGAGTTCCGCCGCGACGCCGTCCGCACCGATCTTGTCGAGCTTGTCGATCGTGATGAGCGCGCGGTCGGCGGCGGCGGGCTCGGTGATCCCCCACGACGCGAGGAGCGCCAGCAGGATCCGGCGGTCGTTGATCCGGATCGTCGTGCCGCGGACCCCGAGGGCGTCGAGGGCCGCGGTCGTCGCGCGGATGAGCTCGATCTCGGCGAGCTGCCCGGGCTCCCCCAGGATGTCGATGTCGCACTGCACGAACTGGCGGTAGCGGCCCTTCTGCGGGCGCTCGGCACGCCACACCGGCGCGATCTGCACGGACCGGAACACCGACGGCAGCTCCGCACGGTGCGAGGCGTAGAACCGGGCCAGCGGGACCGTCAGGTCGAACCGGAGACCGAGGTCGGCGAGGTCCAGCGGCGCTTCGGCCGCCTGCAGGTCCTCGGTGGTGAGCCCGCGCTTCATCACCGCGAACGCCAGCTTCTCGTTGTCGCCGCCGAGCCCGGAGTGCAGCCGCGCAGCGTCCTCCACCACCGGGGTCTCGATCTCGTCGAAACCGTGCCGCGAGTAGACGTCCCGCACGACACCGAGCACGTGCTCGCGCCGGGCCTTGTCCGCCGGGAGGAAGTCACGCATGCCACGGGGTGCCGTCACGGTCGTTGCCATGCGGTCAATTCTGGCAGACGGGCGTCTCCGGCTTGCGCGCGTGCCGACCCACTGGCATACTGCATGCAGAACCTCGGTCCGGATCGTGCCTGATCCACGCTCCGGACCGATTCGCGGGGCGACGTGCTGCAGTGCGTCCCGCGGTTCGAGCGGGCTTCCCTGTCGGCCCCTCTCCCTGGTGGAGCCGACGCCCGCTCACGGGCGCCCTCTCTTTTTCGGGTTGGGAGGGCGCCCGTTCTCCCCTGCTCGGAGCGACCTCCCGACCGGGGATCACTCCACAGCCCGACCGGCCTCCTCCAGCGCCGACACCGCGGCCCGCAGACTCGCGACCGGGTCCACCCCGCGTCGTGCCGCAACCGCGACCTCCCCGAGCACCGCTCGCCCCCACTCGGCGTCGACGGTCCCCGCCCCGTCGTCCGCAGCCGGCGCGGCGGACGCACCACGGGCCTCCGGGCCGACGCCGGAACCGGCCCCGACGACGGACACGACGACCGCGTCGGCGTCCCCACGTTCCTCCAGGCGTTCCAGGAGCTTCACCGCGCGCTCCAGCGGCGGCATCGCCCGCGGCACCCCGTCGAACGCACTCCGCCGGCTCGCCTTCTCGGTCGCCTTGGCCGCACGCCAGACCCGCACGACGTCCTCGACGGTGTCCGCCGTCTCGTCGCCGAAGACGTGCGGGTGCCGCCTGGTCATCTTGTCCCGCACCCCGGCGGCGACGTCCTCGAGGGTGAAGTCCCCCGCGCGGGCAGCGATCCCCGCGTGCAGGACCACCTGGTAGAGCAGGTCGCCGAGTTCCTCGCGGACGTCGTCCGGGTCGCCGTCGTCGATGGCGTCGACGAGTTCGTACGACTCCTCGACGGCGTAGCGGGCGAGCGAGGCGTGGGTCTGCGCCCGGTTCCAGACGCACCCGCCGTCCTCGGCGAGCAGGCGGTCGACGACGGTCACGAGGTCCGGTACGGCGGTCATCAGGTCATCGTGCCACCCGCGTAGACTGGCGGTGGTGTGTCGGGAAGTCTGGTCGACGGACACTCACCCGACCCCTCGAGACGGAGATCCATGTCGTCCCTCGTCCGCTCCCCCCGCTTCAGCGCCATCGCGCTCCTCACCGCCGCCGTGCTCGGCC
>Ga0308159_1001484_pt1 | contig 33529 bp, 33 predicted proteins | sample PhyCR1_FD_201040 | JGI IMG/M metagenome (GOLD analysis project Ga0308159, IMG submission 201040) | Phyllosphere microbial communities from UC Gill Tract Community Farm, Albany, California, United States - DLSLC.R1 | ecosystem: Host-associated > Plants > Phyllosphere > Unclassified | place: USA... | reverse complement strand
TGCGCCACTGACCCACCGCTATCGCGAGCAGGCTCACTCCTGCAGGGATTGTGTTGCAGTCAGCGATCCGAGCGCATCAATTCGGCAAAGCCGCTGTCCAGCGACAACACCGCCGCGCGATTGCGGCCGGCATTTTTCGCCTGATACAACGCCGCGTCCGCGCGCTGGATGAAGGCTTCCGGGCTGTCATTGCCGCTCGGTATGAACGCATAACAACCCAGACTCACTGTCAGGTACCCGGTCGGCGAGCCGCTGTGAATGATGTGCTTGTCGATCACGCTGCGACGAATCTGCCCGGCGATCGCCAGCGCACCGTTGATATCGGTGTCCGGCAGCAACACCGCAAACTCTTCCCCGCCGTACCCCACCGCCAGATCGGACTTGCGCTGGCAACACGTCCTCAGCACCTGGGCGACCTGCGTCAGGCACTGATCACCAGCAACATGCCCGTAGGCATCGTTGTAGCGTTTGAAAAAATCGATATCGAGCATGATCAGGCTGACCGGACTGACCTGCCGCGCGCCACGGGCGAATTCGATTTCCAGCGAGCGCTCGAACAAACGCCGATTGGCCAGCCCGGTCAGGCTGTCGTGCGTGGCGATCTGCTCCAGCGCCCGTTGCGCCTTGCGCAGGTTTTTCTCGATGCGTTCGCCATCGCGTACTTGATGGATGAACACCCAGCCGAACAGGCCGATGCCGAGGATCACCAGCGCGACAATTACGCTCGACTGAAAAGCGCGCTCATACCAACCCTGAAGAATCGTATCCCGCGACGTCGCGGCTGACACCACTAGCGGATAAGACGCCAACTGCCGATAGCCATAGAGCCGTTCGGTGCCGTCGACATACGAATTGAGCATCGCCGTTCCCGCCGGAGCATTGGGCAGTAGCGTTTGAAAAATCTGCCCACGCGCCACCGAGGTGCCGATCAGCGATTCATCGAACGGTCGCCGCGCAAGCAGCGTTCCGTCAGTCAGGGCGAGGAACATGATGCCGTTGTCGTCGAGGCTGAAGCTTTTGAAGAACTGATCGAAGTACGACATCTTGATGCCGGCCATCAACACACCCTCGAAATGGCCGGCATGGTCGTTGATGCGCTTGGAGATCGGGATGATCCATTCGCCATTTTCGCGGCTGCGAATCGCCGGGCCGATGTGCGCCAGCGTCGACACGTTCTGCTGGTGAAACTTGAAATATTCGCGGTCGGCAACACCGTCGCCACGCGGCAGATTGGCAAACGAGGTGATCACCCACTGCCCTTCGCGATCGAACAGAAAGATGCCGTGCAACTGCGTCAGTTGCTGCGCACGCCGGGCGAAAATGCGCTGCAACCGCGGCTTTTGCGCAGCGCCGTAACCGTCATCCTCGATCCAGTCGACCAGGCTGGTCATCACCAGATCGGCCGCCAGAAACGTATCCTCGGCCTGCTGCGCCATCGCCCGGGTCAGATTGCTCGAAGCCGCCTGCGCCACCGCCAGATCCTGACGTCGCGACTGCTGCAGTTGCAGGTACAACAAACCGGACAGGCACAGGCTCACTGCGACGATAAACAGCACGGCTGCTTTACGTAACGGCAAGCGTTTAAGCGCGCCGGGGGCGTGTTGCTGATCGGGAATGGGGAAAGGCAAAAGCAAGTCCTGGGCAGATACGACGAGGGCGCCAGTGGAAAAACCCTTATGTTTTATGAGCGTAGCCCAGCGGAATGTCCCCGGCAAACGCAGCGCCCATGCCTGTTATATCGGCGTGTGTCAGGAATGAATGATCGCGTTTCGTCGATTTATTTTGCGGCTTGGGCGGGTGGATTTTGCGGCTGCATGAAGGGACAGATCGTGGGGAATTCGCGCCTGGAACTCCCCGGTTTTTTCAGCGGGGTTTGTTGATTTCCCGCAGCAGATCGGCGACAGGGATGTGCAGGGTGTTGGAGTAATAGGGTTTGTAACCGTAGGCGGTGACCACGACTTTGCAGGGGATTTGTTGTTTGTTGGACAGAAGGTGGTTGAGTTCTTTGGCTGACAAGTCTCTACGCGAACCACCACCGTTAGAAACTTCACTCAAGAACGCACTGCTGAGATAGGAATATTTGGCATGGTTTCCATCATTTTCTTCGGGCTCAATCGAACCAGTTGCAGAAAACCTGATGAATTTATCGACCGAAAAATCCTTGTCCTCTGCCAAGGTGCACTCCAGCGTAGCGGAAGCCATCCCTTTTCCTTCCCCTCGATCAAAAAGATCAAGCACATCAACATCCGAATCAAATCTAACGTCGTATATAAGTGTGGTTTCGCGCTTAACAGAAACAAAATCAAGATTCGCAGGTGGTTTCGTGTGGTCTTTTGCACAGCCGGAGCAGAAAACCATCAGTACGCAAAGGAGTAATTTTTGCATCAGGAAAACTCCTTAATGATCGACTCATACAAAAAATCGCTAGCTGATTTATTGCCCGCGATTGCTGCTGTAAATAGCCCCGGTGCATCTGCATGATTGGTATCGACGTTGGCGTTCAATGACGGGCAGCTAGGCCATGGCCACCGGTGCTGTCCTGCGTTACGGCGTTCAAGCCATTGATGAACACCGTCGAAGACACCGAGCCGGTGATCGGGCTGCCGCAGGCAGATTGGTCGGTCATGCGCGCAGCCGCCAGGCCATCGAAATTGACGTTTGGCGAACCGCTAACGATTGGGTTGGTGCCATGTCCCGGCAGCGGGCACGCGGTTGGATCGGTGCCGCGGGCAGCGGGTTTTCCGCTCATGAACAGCTCCTTGCAAACTAGCGTGTCGTCCTTTTGGGGGGCGCAAGCATGCGGGAAATGCGCTGGTGCTTCAAATCTTCAGGCAAAAAAACAGGCGCCTGATCGGGCGCCTGTTTTTTATCACTGATACCGCTCGACTTAGCGCGACGGCGGTACTCGGATATCACCCGTCCGGCATTGGGTTTTCACGCCTTTGCCGCACGCGGCGAACTGCAAATCCTTGCCCATGCACACGCGTACTTCGGACAGTTCCGGGCCGCTGCAGATCACCGCGACACCATCGGCCGGAATCCCCGGGTTGGCCTTGCGGAACAACCGGGCAATCTCCTGCGCCTCGAAGTAATACGAGGTGCTGAATGGTTGCAGCTCGTCCGGGATTTTCACCGCAGCCACGGCCTTGTCCGCTTCATCCAGATAACCCATCGCACCAAGACCGCTGCAGGTGCCGTGCTTGGACCATTCATGGTCGAGCAGTTTTTTCGTCGGAAACAACGTCAGGCCTCTGCTGGTTTCCGCCGCCGACAACCTCGTCAGCGGCGGGCAGGATTGCGGCCAGCCACCCGCGGCATATTGCGGCCACAGCCCGTGCAGCACGAAGCCATAACCCTTGCCGGAACACTGCACATCATCTTTATGCGTCAGGCAAAAGGTCGGCGACCAGGACAGTGCCAGCAAGTAGTAATCAAACACCCCTGCCACCGACGCCGTCTGAGCCTTGCTTGATTGCGATTGCCGTGCCGAACTCAGGCCGATGCTACCGGCCGTCAGTGCAATCACTGCGAAAATTGTAAACAGCTTTTTCATCTACCCACTCCTTGGGACGCCTGCGTTAATGGTTTCGCTCCGGACCCGACCGGGCCAACGCTGATTTCGCCACGCTTGTGTTGCAAGCGCATGACGCAAGGCAAAGCCTGACGTCTTCGCAGGGTCTACGATTAACAGGCAGACATCCAACCAAGGGATCCGACATGAGTAAAGCAGACGAACTCGCCGCCAAACTCAAGCACGTCCACGCTGACGACATTACTTGCGCTGAACTGGAAATCGATTGCTGGCCCGCTCAGGTGTATGACTTGTACCACCGCATCGAAGCCTGGTTACAGCCCGTCACCGAGGTCGGACTGAAGATCCGGCGAAATCCTACGCATGTTTGCGAAACTTCACCGGACGGCGAAGCCCATGACTACGCCATCGACCAGTTGATCATCGAGGCGAATCACCACAGCCTGACGTTCGATCCGATTGCGCGGTTTACCGAAGATGGCTGCGGACGGGTGAAAATCAATGTGCAGGGTCGTGATCATTCGTTGCTGCGCACGGTTGATGAACGTCACGAAAGCCATTGGTGGTTGCAGTCGGTCGAAACCGGGCAGGAACTGGATGCGATTGCATTGACGGAGAACAATCTGTTGCAGGTGGTGCAGGAAGGGTTGGGGCTGTAGCGCGCCCATTGTTTGCGCCGAGTTCAACATCGGACTGGATCAACGCTGAGAACGTGTTTAACTTCGAACACGTCCTCTCCGACCATCCAGAGAAAAATCCGACAGATGCAAACGACAAAAACCACAATACTGCTCGGCGCTCTGCTCGCGTTGCCCTTCACCGCTCAGGCAGCCGACCCGATCACCCACCTCGACAGCATCCAGCAACAAGGCGAGCTGCGTGTCTGCACCACCGGCGACTACAAGCCCTACACCTTCAAACGCGCCGACGGCGAGTTCGAAGGCATCGACATCAGCATGGCCCGCTCGCTGGCCGACAGCCTCGGCGTCAAAGTGCAGTGGGTGCAAACCACCTGGAAAACCCTGATGCCGGACATGCAGGCCGGCAAATGCGACATCGGCATGGGCGGCATCTCGGTCACCCTCGAACGGCAGAAAAAAGCCTACTTCAGCAACACCCTCGACACCGACGGCAAAATCCCGCTGGTGCGCTGCGACGACGTCAGCAAATACCAGACCGTCGAGCAGATCAACCAGCCCAACGTGCGCCTGGTCGAACCCGCCGGCGGCACCAACGAAGCCTACGTCCACGCCTTCCTGCCCAAAGCGCAACTGGCCCTGCACGACAACGTGACGATCTTCCAGCAACTGCTCGACAACAAGGCCGACGTGATGATCACCGACGCCTCGGAAGCGCTGTATCAGCAGAAACTAAAACCGGGACTGTGCGCAGTGAACCCGCATCAGTACATGCAATATGGCGAGAAGGCTTACCTGCTGCCGCGCGATGACATCAGCTGGAAAATGTATGTCGATCAGTGGCTGCACTTGAGCAAAGCCACTGGCAAGTATCAGAAGACCTTGAGCGAGTGGATTGCCGTGCCTGATGCGCAATAAGGCTTAGTCGTCGTGCAGCATGCCGGAACTGTATTGGTTAAGGCTGCTGCCGATGCTGTTGCCGCCGAATTGCAGGGTGTTGGCGTTAGGGCTCTGCGGTGATTGGCAGTCGCTAGAGAAACAACTGGTGGTGGTCAGGCCGCCCGCTCCCGAACAGGCACTCAACATCGATACCGCTGCGGCAATCAACAGCACTTTGACGACGGTAAGGCGCATGGGACGACTCCTCTCGGGATGAACTGCGACGATCTTGTCTCAGCATCCTAGGCCTGAGCCGCATACAGCAATATGAAACTTTGCTGATCGACAGCAGCGGTTCAGCATCGCCTGCAATTGCGCAATCACCGCCTTGAAAGCGTTCGTCACCCTGACAGTGAACGCTTCGGTTATCAGTGAAAGACTGTGCCAATCCTCGTTCGATCGGACGAAAACCATATTCCAGTGACCTTACCGGTAATGTCTTCGACTGCGACCTGCCCCATAAAACGGCTGTCGTTACTGCTGTCGCGGTTGTCACCGAGCAGATAAACATGACCTTTCTCGACCACCGTCTGCGGCGTTTGCAGATAACGAGGATCCTTCACGCGCTCTGGCGGCGCGAAGAACAGCCCCATGTTTTCACCGTTGCGAATGACCTTACCGTCAACAATCGCCAAGGTATCGCCACCCACTGCCGCCACACGCTTGACCGCCTCCGTGCCGTTGTAGCGATAAGTCACAATGTCGCCCACCCGCGGCGCGTCGATGCGCATTTTGGTCACGATGTAGTCACCATTCGAAAGAGTCGGAGCCATCGAGCCAGAGGGGATGAAGTAAGTCTTGAACCCCAGCGTCGGGCCGCGCAATGGTCCCAGAATTACCAGCGTGAGAATCACCAGCGCCACCACGTAAAGCACATGAAAACGGGTGCTGGGGCTGTTCACCGGACGGTCGTTTCTGCGCACGGATATAGCTGCTGCGGTGGCTGAACCGAGTTTCACCAGGACGATAAAGGTAGCGAGAACATAGAGGCCCACTGGCGTCGCAGGCACACCGCAAACACCGAGCAAAATAACACCGAGATAAAGCAACGCGGCAACACGCAGCGCCCATTTCACTTGCCCGGCATAGACCAGACCCCAGCCGGCCACCAGGCACGACATCACGAATGCTTGCAGCGGCAGCTTTGACTTATCAGGAGCGGACATAAATTCTCTTCACGTAAATAGATGACAAACAAGCGCCCGGTCTATTTAGCGAACAGGGCATTACGGGCAATACGAATGGCGTTATCGAGCGGAAACATAACCCGTAGTACGCAACTACAGGCTGTACTTGTAACAAGCTTGGGACGATGCAGCTTCTGTGATGCGGCGATTTCTAAAGGCGCGAAATGCTACTAAATTGCCACTACCCTGTCCATTTACTCGCATTCCATGCCAACTCAGCGTTTCACTGGCATTGGCCAATAGGGATTCGGAGTCGTACTTCGGATTGGCCAGGAAGGCGAATTAGGAGCCAGACCACGATACTCAGAGGATCTGCTCCAGATTCATAGCGAACGGGAAAACGTGGTCACGACGCTTGGACTCTGCCCCACCCTATTCCTGATAAACTCCCTCACCTTCGCCCCTCTGATCCAGATTCTCCCAATGCCTCTACAACCCGCCCCACTCTCACTCTCCCGCCGCTTCTCCGTCGCCCCGATGATGGATTGGACTGACCGCCACTGCCGTTTCTTCCTACGCCTCCTGTCGAAAAACGCCCTGCTCTACACCGAAATGGTCACCACCGGTGCGCTCCTCAACGGCGATCACGAACGCTTCCTCCGTCACAACGAAGCCGAGCACCCTCTCGCGCTGCAGCTCGGCGGTAGCGTTCCTCTGGATCTGGCCGCCTGCGCCCGCATGGCCCAGGAACACGGTTACGACGAAGTAAACCTCAACGTCGGCTGCCCAAGCGATCGTGTGCAAAACAACATGATCGGCGCCTGCCTGATGGGCCACCCGCAATTGGTGGCGGATTGTGTGAAGGCGATGCGTGATGCGGTGTCGATTCCGGTGACAGTGAAGCATCGCATCGGAATCAACGGTCGGGACAGTTATGCGGAGCTATGCGATTTCGTCGGCACAGTACGGGATGCCGGGTGCACCAGTTTCACCGTGCATGCGCGGATTGCGATTCTCGAGGGGTTGTCGCCGAAGGAGAATCGCGACATTCCGCCGTTGCGCTATGACGTGGCGGCGCAGCTAAAGGCGGACTTTCCTGAGCTGGAGATTGTGCTGAACGGCGGGATCAAGACGCTGGAGGCCTGCCATGAGCATCTGCAGACGTTTGACGGTGTGATGCTCGGGCGTGAGGCTTATCACAATCCGTATTTGTTGGCGCAGGTCGATCAGCAGTTATTTGGCAGTGCGGCGCCCGTGATCAGCCGGGCTGAGGCGTTGGCGCAGTTGCGTCCTTATATAGCCGAGCATTTGCTGGCTGGTGGTTCGATGCATCACATCACCCGGCATGTGCTGGGCCTGGGCACCGGTTTCCCGGGAGCACGCAAGTTCCGTCAGTTGTTGTCGGTGGATATTCACAAGGCCAAGGATCCGCTGGCGTTGCTGGATCAGGCGGCTGAGTTGCTTGAAGGGCGTTGATGCCCTTCCCTTCGCTATAGCCAGGCGGTAGATTTGCCTGGTTTGTCCTTCATGCCGCCGCAGCAGCGGTCCAGTTCACCCACCCAAACCCCCACGTCGCCAGAATCAACAAACCAAAACCAATCCGATACCAGGCAAACGCCGCGTAGCTGTGGTTAGCAATAAACTTCAGCAAACCACGCACGGCGATCATCGCGAAGATGAATGCGGTGACGAAGCCGAGGGCGAAGACTGGCAGGTCCTGGGGTTGGAACAGGTCGCGGTATTTGTAGCCGGAGTACACGGCGGCGCCGACCATGGTGGGCATGGCGAGGAAGAACGAGAATTCGGTGGCGGCTTTGCGCGACAGGCCGAACAGCAGGCCGCCGATGATTGTTGAGCCGGAGCGTGAGGTGCCGGGAATCATCGCCAGGCATTGTACGAAACCTATCTTCAGCGCGTCGGACCAGCGCATGTCGTCGACGTGTTCGACGCTGATCACATGGCTGCGTTGTTCGGCCCACAGCATCACGATGCCACCGACGACCAGTGCCACGGCGACGGTGATCGGGTTGAACAGGTATTCATGGATGGCGTCGGCGAACAGAACGCCCAGGACAACGGCCGGCAAAAACGCGATCAACAAGTTGAGGGTGAAGCGTTGTGCATTGCGTTCGGTTGGGAGGCCTTTGACGATGTCGAAGATTTTTGGTCGAAACTCCCAGACCACGGCGAGGATGGCGCCCAGTTGAATAATGATGTTGAACGCCATTGCGCGCTCACCGCTGAACTCCAGCAAGTCGGCGACGATGATCTGGTGGCCAGTGCTTGAAATTGGCAGGAACTCCGTCAGGCCTTCTACCGCGCCTAATATCAACACCTGGAAAAAAGTCCAGAAATCCATTAATCCTCCATCAGAGCGCTCTTTGAGAGCGACCGGTCAATTGCACTCAGGAATTGAGTATCGGAAATAAAGATTGGCACGCCATTACCCATTGCCTGACGCGGCGCCGGCAGAATATGTCTTATTAAAAGCCACACTCAAGTCATGTTAGTAATCGTCGGCCGACGAACTACTCGAGAAAACATTTAGTGCTGGAGTGGAAAAAAGTTGGTGCGCACAATAAAGTGTGATCCAGCGCACAGTCTATTGGATGGCAATACAGTGGCAAAGCGACATAAATAAAGCTGTCGCAATAGACTCAAAATAGTGGCACCATCGCATATCGCCATCATCTAAGCCGTAGTTCACTCTCTCGAGAAAATCAACTAAAAGCCTGAAAAGCTTACTTATTGTTAGAAATCTCGCGAGGCACGTCTAAAATCCGCGCAAATGTTACCAATTGTCAGTCACAGATGAGAACCGGTGCTTTAACATCCCGATGTCAGCACCTAATTCGAGTCAATGCACGATGCTCTCAGCGAACTTGGCGACTAGAAGCCCGCGCCCGACAAATGACGAACCCGGTGTTCTTACTCTGGGGCGTACCCGTGGCGTGGCCGAACATTTTAGAACGCTAATCGCCCAGCATGTCCGCAGCGATATGGCGCTTGAAGCCAGTGCCTACGCTAGTTCATATAACTTTAATGAACACGTGGGATCGTACCGGGCAATCTTCCTGGTTATCGATAGCCCACAGGCTCTCGAGGACAATCTTGCACTGGTGGAGAATCTGCGCAGCGATAACTTCAAGCCCATTATTTGCGCGGTAATCACCGGTCGCGGCGCCTTCAACAAGATCAAGTACTATCTGGCGGGTGCTGATATTTGTATCAAACTCAACACGCTTTCCGAGGACGATACAGAGTTACTGGCGGAGTTCTTTACCAGTGAAGAATGGCAGCGCAACATCAGTCTTACGCTTGATCCGACGCGCATTTGCCTGATGGACAAGAGCAAGAAACTCGATATTTCGTTTGCCGAGATGAAGATTCTCGAAGCCTTTGCGCAAACCGGCAACCACATCCTGAGCCATGATGAAATCGCCGGCATCATGGGTCTCAATACCAATTTCTACGACCCTCGGGCGCTGGAAAAATCAATCAGTCGCTTGCGTGGAAAAATAAAGGACATGTATGGTACAAACGCGATTCAGAGCATTCGCGGTTACGGCTATCGCCTGCTGCGGGGTCTGATATCGACTGCCTGAGTCTCGGGCAGCCAATCCCTTTTGCAACGTACGAAGGATCGTCCAATGCAGCCATACAGCTCCTTTTCTGCTCCGCTTCTGTTTGAAATCAAGCAATTGAATGAGCGCGTCAACACGACCCATAACAATAAAACTCCATAACATAGCAGCAGTTCGAGTGGAATTTATCGAGGGCCAATCTTGGGCCCAGACCCTGCCTATCGATTACTTCCGAGGAAGCTATTGCTCGCCTGCCGATTTTCTTTTAGCCAATTTTGGTATGTATTCAGGAGAGAGACATGGAAACCAGTACAACCCTCCCAAGGAAATATTTTGTTGTCGTGACTCACAGTACAACGTCGCAACGTGAACTGGAGAGCATCCTGTCCAGCGAACGTTTCAACTCGTTTGGCACGTCGCAGGCACAAATGTTTGTTGAAGGTGTTGCTTCGCCCTCCTCCGCGCCAATGGTGATGGAGTTCACATATCCGCACATCAGTCGTAAAAATGTCGCGCGCAGTATCGAGCATGATACTCAGCGAATTCTGGCCACACTTGAATCGGAATGGCTGGCCGCGCAATCGGCAAATACGTTCCAGCACAACTCTGTCATTACCGGCGATATCAGCAACATGCCCCCTGCCGTTCAAAGTGATATGCCGGATAGCGCAACCTGGCATCTTGACCCCGAGCAAGGCGCGCTGATCAAAGAAGACATAGAGATCAGTCTGACCGGGCTGGAAACAGCACTGGTGCGCAAAATGCTCAGCCATGAAGAGCGTGTTGTCAGTCGTGACGACTTGATTATCAGCATCGGTCGCGAACCGGAACAATACCGCGGCCTGGAAATGTGCCTGAGTCGCCTGCAAGACAAATTCAAAAGCGCCAGCAACGGAGAGCGTCTGTTTCGTGCGGTAAGAAATCGCGGTTATTGCCTCATCCAGGACATCGTCGCGTAAATAACGCCGATTCCCTCCAATAAAACAAACAGAACAAGTGCGATTACAAAAACAACAAGAGCACTCTGTTTGGCTTTACCCCCTCCTTCAGTTGTATCTTCCCTGGCTCCAACAGTAACAAATACCCCACCGCATAATCACCCCCCGCTCTGCGACCTTTTCTAACAGGCGACTATTTAATTATTAGAATAGTTGGCACTGTGCCATCTTGTTAGAACTCGTCAGACACCATTCCCGGCAATAACTTAGTCTATTGACTGACGACAGTTCGGCATATCGATGTTGTTACCTCAGGACACTCGCTACAACAAAAATAATAAGTCTGCATAACAACTCGGATTTCAACTGTTGAAACCTGAATGGACGTCTTTTGGGGATATTCGTATGGATCTTTCTCTCAGTATCAATCGAAACACGGGCCTCAAGGGACTGACCTTTTGGGGCCAATGGGCACTCGCTCAAGCGTTCGTGGTAACACTGCTGTTTATCTTGGCCGAGCAGCACACCGGTACGGTCGCGTTCTATTACCGAATGTGCGCAACGCTGGCGGTACTGGCCTCGGTTCCGGCCTACACGTTCACCGGTGTCTATCGCAAACGCGACAACTACCTGACCGGCCTGGGCCGGCTGTTCATGGGTTGGTCGATGACCATGGCGGCGCTGGCGTGCATTGCGTTCGTCTGCCAGGCCGATGAGCTGTTTTCGCGTCAGGTGATCCTGAGCTGGGCGGTGTATGGCTTCCTTGGTCAGGCTTTTCTCTACGCACCGTTGCACGCGTTTTCCAAGTACTACCAGCGTTCGCGCAAGAGTGAACACAAGACGCTGATAGTCGGTACCGGTGAACTGGCGCTGGGTCTGGCGAAGAAGCTCAGCCAGCTGGAAAACCTGCCGCTGGTGGGGCTGGTCAGCAACGGCGACGTGACCACGCTGGGTTCCGACGCGCCGCGCGTTGTCGGCGCACAGGAACAGCTGCTGGACCTGATCGCCGCCCATGACATTCGCCGCTTGTACATCACCCTGCCGCTGTGCGAAGCGGCGAAGATCGAAGCGATGTACGTCGATCTGCTGGGCGCCAACGTCGATGTGGTGTGGGTACCGGATCTGAACAGCCTGACGCTGCTCAACCACTCCGTGAAAGTCGTGGACGGTCTGCCGGCGATCTACCTGAACGAAAGCCCGCTGACCAGCCGCCCGACCGCCGCACTGAGCAAGAGTCTGGTGGAGAAGGCAGTGGCGTTTCTGGCGATCATCGCGCTGAGCCCGATCCTGCTGATCATCGCACTGGCGGTGAAGCTCAACTCCCCGGGCCCGGTGTTTTTCAAGCAGGACCGCCATGGCTGGAACGGCAAGGTGATCAAGGTCTGGAAATTCCGCTCGATGCGTGTTCACGATGACCGTGATGTGAAGCAGGCCAGCCGTAACGACTCGCGCATTACCGCTGTCGGCCGCTTTATCCGTCGCACCTCGCTGGATGAGTTGCCGCAACTGTTCAACGTCCTGCAAGGGCACATGGCCCTGGTCGGCCCACGCCCGCATGCGGTCGCGCACAACAACTATTACTCGGGGAAAATCCTCGCGTACATGGCGCGCCACCGGATTAAACCGGGCATCACCGGGCTCGCCCAGATCAGCGGTTGCCGTGGTGAGACCGACACGATCGACAAGATGCAGAAGCGTGTGGAGATTGACCTGCAGTACATCAACAGCTGGTCGTTGTGGCTGGATCTGAAGATTCTGGTGAAGACACCGTTTACGTTGCTGTCGAAGGATATTTACTGAGGTTCAGGGTTGTACATGCAAGGGGACGAAAGTCCCCTTTTTTGTGGGCGGAATTTGGGGGTGGGTCGGGATTGTGGCCTGACGAATATCCCCTGTAGGAGCGAGCCTGCTCGCGATGGCGGTGTGTCAGGCAACGAAGATATTGACTGGTCTGACGCCTTCGCGAGCAGGCTCGCTCCCACCGGGGGTTCGGCGGATGAGTCGGGATTTGTGTTCTGGCACATAACCCGTGTGGGAGCGAGCCTGCTCGCGAAAGCGGTATGTCAGGCAACGAAGATGTTGACTGGACTGACGCTATCGCGAGCAGGCTCACTCCTACAGGGGATCTTTGTTGTAGCGGGGATCGGCGTCTACTCGGTTATCTTCTCGAAATTGCGATAGAACATGTCCCCTTCCCGGCTATCGGTCATCGAATGCAATTGATAGCTGCGATTGAGTCTCGCGCCGCCGTCTCGGGTCAGGGGGGCCCAGACCAGGTTGGCGCGGCGCATGGTCGACATGCTCATCATTTCGTCGAACGGGATCGACAGGTACAGGCCTTTGTCGAAGCTACCTTCGCCATATTCGGCGCTGCTGGCGGTGGTGATCGTCGCCCAGGCACCCACCCGCACACCGTTGAAAAACTCCCGCGAGATATCCACCGTCGTGCCCCAGTCCCCAGCCAGATAGCGACCGACACTGACCGCCGCGAGCGTGTCGAACGGCAGGTCGGTGTAACCGGTGATGTGCCCGGTCACCACCGAGTAATCGCGCAAGGCAAAACCCTGATCGAAATCGCGTTGACGCACCCAGTTCAGGTCCGCGCCCAGCGACCAGCGCTCGCCCGTCGGGCGGAACAACACCTCGGCGCCAACGCCGGCAAACATCGATTCCAGATAACCGCCGTAGACCATGCCATACAGGTCTTTATCCAGTTGCTCGGCATGGCTGACCTGGAACAGCGGCATGGTCGTGTTGGACGTGGTCAGGTACTGACGCAGATCGGTTCGCACACGCGGCAATCCACTTGGCGCGTCGTAGCTGAATTTATCGAAGTTGTTCGCCAGGTTGGCGCTGAGCAAACCGCTCCACCAGGTATTGCGATTGAAGCGATATTCAGCGTCGGCATCGGCGCTGAATTGATAGAGCAAGCCATCCGGGCCACCGACGTTCTGTTTGAAACCCAGACCCACGCCATAGCTGAAATGCTGCGGTGCCTCGGTGTAGAGGGTCGTCTCGTTGTGCGGCATCGCCGGGTTGATTTCGGTGGTGCGGTGCAGCGACTCCAGCGGTTCCTCGTTGTTGATCACTTCGCGGAAGGTCTGGCGCGGCAGGCTGGTTTCTTCCAGCGGCAAGTTGTAGCGCTTGTTGACCACGGTGAACCAGTCGATGTCGTCGTTGACGCTGTTATCGAGAATCCGGCTCGCCCGCCCGACGGCTTTGGAGGAGTGGAAATACCGCTGCTGCTCGCCGTAGACGATCAGCTCGGAATCACGCTGGGCGATGCGCTCGACTTTATAGCCGGCGTTCTGCTGCAAACGCCTCGATACGTCGGCCCAATTGACCTGCTCCATCGTCGCGGTCGGGGCTTTCGCCGGCAGCGGTTCCGGGGTCGGGTCGTAGGTTTTTGCCGGGGCTTTGCGGCTGACGAAATTGGTGTGAAAGGTCACACCGAACATCGCCGTATTGCCGCGCTCCCACGCGGCGCTGACGTCGACCGAATCGGTGACCTTGAACACCGCGCCGAGGTTGATCGGCGAGTCCTGCTTGATCTCATTGTCCTTCGGTTCGTTCTTGTAATCGTTGCCTTCGAACTCGAGTTTCAAACTGAGGCGATCCCACGGCGTCTGGTAGCTCACGCCACCGAACAACGAAGGCCGGCCACGAAAGTACGAGCCCGAGTTGACGTCACCGGTGCCCTCGAGCGCGGGCCGGGTATCGAAGCGACTGCTGGCATAGCCCAGCGGGTTATCGAAGTCGCCGCGATTGCCGATGTAGCCCCAGGCGATGCCGGCGCTGAAATCGAAATTGTCGAAGCGTTTGTTGGCGACGAAAAATTCACTGGAGAACAAACCGGTACCACCGATATCCCGGAAGCCCAGCGCCACTTCCGGCGCCCAATGGCTTTCCTGCCACAGCCGGACTTTGGCGTCGACCGCCTTGTCCTTATAGCTTTGGCTGCCGCTCAGGGCCTCCGAGCCGTACGGCCGGTTGGTGATCGCGGTGTAGCGAAACGAGCCTTCGAGCCAGTCCAGCGGTTGCAACGACACGCTGTAGCGGCTGTACGGATCGGTGCGGTTGGCGTTGACGCTCAACTCCCCGGCCGGGGCCATGCGCGCGGTCGGCGTCTGCCACAGGCCGGTGCCACCGAAGTCATTCTGGGTAATGCGCGGCTCGGCGTGAGCCAGACCGCAGGGCAATAACAACACAGCTGCAAAACGTAACTTCAACGAACCACCTCGGCCAGCTGCGTGGCAATGAATTCGGCCAACTGCTGATTCAGTTCAGGAAGAGGCGGATCTAGATCATCATTTTTCAGCGGCACCAGAATCTTGCTGCCGGCCACCGGGAATTGCCCGGACTCGCGATTCCAGTGAGCAATGCCCACGCGTCGCGACACGCCGTTGGGCTGGATCAGCCACAGGTAATCGGCTTCGGCATCGTCGAGAATCGAACAGCCTTGCAAATACTCACGCGCCTCCTGCAACGGCTGATACGGCAAGTGGCACGGCGCGGCGACGGCGCCCAGCACTTGCACTTCATCGACCCTTTTCGGATAGACCAGACGATCGCCATCCTCGAGACGAATGTTGCGCGCGAAACCGGTTTCCACCGCGACCGGGTCGAGATCGGCGATCTGCCGACCGGTCACCGGCATCTGCCGCACGTCTTCAGCGACACGCTGCGCCAGCGCCACACGACTCGGTTTGTCGAACAGCACGGCCATGCGCTGCAGCACCTCGAGATCGAACAGCACACCGACCTTGAGCCGGGTCTGCTGTTCGATCAGCGACTGGCGCAGCAAGCCGCCGGCGAGCCAGTAACCTTCGGCGTTCGGCACGGCCTCGCTGATCACATCGAGCAAGCGCCCGCCGGGTGGCAGCGGGATCGGCCCGGGATTGGCGACATCGCCCGATACGGTGACCGCAGCCTGGCTGACCCCGGTCATCAGGATCAGACCCGCGGACCACAATCTCAGGCCCTTCACGGCAGGTGCCTGCGAGCAGGCGTCAGCTGCACGACCTTGACGCGCAATTGCGTCGTCAGTTGCTGCTCGCTCTGCAGAATGAAACCATCGCGCGGATCGACCCAGTAATGATTGGTCGCGCGCAAGCCGATTGCCGGCGCGTCAATCTGCTCATCGACCCGCAGCACGGCGTATTCCTTGTCGAGAATATTCAGGGTGGTGTCCGAGCGGCGGCTGAAGCGGCTGTTGACGATCACCCCGACTTCCTGCCCCTTGTACAGATCAATCCAGCGACGCGTGGTGAAGCCGTCGGCGACGTGATGCAGGCCGCGCTTGAACGGCGAGTCATCGGCCAGACGCGTGCCGTCCAGATCGCCTTCCAGGCCCAGGCCAATGCTGCGCACGGCGAGGCCATCGCGCAGCAGCAGGACTTGCTTGCCGGAAGCGACCCAGAACTGCAGGTCTTCGCGCTCGCGCATCAGCGCCAGCACGCCGGAGCCGGACGGCGTGGTCAGCTTCAGTTGCGGGTAATTGACCGCGGCCACTTCCGCGGCCGTCACGTCCACTTCGTCCGGGCCGACCACTGCGGCTTTGAGGTTGTTCAGCGACGCGCTCATCAGCGGATTACAGCCACTGAGCAACACCGCCGCGCACAGGCAGACGCCAACTTTCAACGTATTCACAGTCGGCGACCTTATTTGCTGTTGTTACTGTATTCGCTCCAGTTCTTCGCCGCGGAAGCCCCGGTGCCGACAATCGATGCCGACGGCACCAACTGGCTGATGAAGCGGTTCCAGCGCGTGACGTTGGCCGGGCCGACGTAGACCACATCCTGCGGGCGCACCTGAAAGTGCGAGGCCAGCGCCATGGCGGTCGGTGATTCGGCTTCCAGCTGATAGATCTTCGCCGGCTCGACATCGAGGTTTTCCACGCCACGAATGACGTACACCGCGTTGCCGTTGGAGCTGGTCTGGCTCAAGCCGCCGACCGAACCGAGCACATCAGAGAGGTTCATCGTCGCCGTCTTGAAGCTCAACGCGCGCGGCTGGTTGACCTCGCCCATCACGTAGATGCGCTTGTTGTCGTTGTACGGCAGATACAACTGATCGCCACCCTTGAGGAAGACGTTCTGCAACTCGGAATCCTGTTGATTGAGCGCGTCGAGATTGAGCGGATACGTGCGCCCGTTGCGCGTCAGCAACAGCCCGGACAGATCGGCGTTGTTGGTGTCGATACCGGCCGAGCCGAGGGCTTCGACCACGCTCAACGGGTTGGTGGAAATCGCTTGCGGGCCGGCCTTGGTGACCGCGCCGGTGACCACGACTTTCTGGCTGGCGAAACGCAGCACGGCGACGTCGACCTGCGGCTCGGCAATGAACGCCGACAAGCGCTGCTCGATGTCCGCGCGCAGTTGCTGGATGGTGCGGCCGGCGGCCTGCACTTCCTTGATGAACGGGTAATACAGCGTGCCATCGGAGCGCACCAGACGGCCGTTGGCATCGATCTGTTGCTGCGCGCCGGACGGGGCCGTCAGCTCCGGGTGATCCCACACGGTGATGTACAGCACGTCGTTGTTGCCGATGCGGTACTCGGCGGGGGTCGCCAACAACTCCGCTGGCAGCGACTCGTGCTTTTGCGTCGCGCGGTTCATGGCGATCAGCTTCGGCGTGATCGGAATCAGCTCGACCCGGCTGCTTTCACTCGCGCCCTGGCGGGTGATGTCGCTGGTGCTGAGGTATTGACCGGGGGAAAACATGCAACCTTGCAAAGCGAGACTTGCCAACATTAAAAGATAAACACTACGAGTCATAATGGCACTACGCTATTCAAGGGCGAATCCAAAAACAAAGTCACCCGACTTGCGTCGGGCGACCCTGTACTGCACTAACAGAACTTCCTGTTAGTTATGCGTGCCGGTTGTACCGGTGGTACCCGTCGTACCGGTGGTACCGCCGTTGGCACTGCCACCGCTGTTGGACGCCGCTACAGCACTGGCAACCATTGCAGTACTGGCTGCTGGCGCTTGAGAAGCCGCCACACTGCCACCTACATTGGTTACCGCTGTCAACGGCGCTTCAGCGGCGGCAGCCCAGTTGCTCAACATCGTCAACAGGGCAACTGCCATCACTTTTTTCATATCAACTCCTTTCTAACATTCGGCCTGTTAAAAAACCGGCCTGTGTTAGCGGTGGTAGAGTTCAAGTCCGCAAAAAGCGCGAACAAGATCCGTTGTTCTTTCACAGTCAAACGCAACTGATAAAAGTCGAACGGCAGGCTTATATCTACGGACTTGCAAAAGGCATTGCCAGTGTAATTTCCCGACGTTATCTAACAACCTGACTGAAAATAACATTGGACTAATTGGCCATCATCCTGAGTATCCATTGGGATGATTGGATTGCCAGCGCCAGGTGTCGGCGACCATGTCCTGCAAGTTGCGCGTGGCTTTCCAGCCAAGTTCTTTCGCCGCTTTCGAAGCATCGGCAAAACTCTCGGCAATGTCACCGGCGCGACGAGGCATCATCCGGTACGGCACCGGGCGCCCACAGGCCTGTTCGAATGCCTGCAACACTTGCAGCACGCTGTAGCCATCGCCGGTGCCGAGGTTCCAGGTGTGAATGCCCGTGCGCTCGCCGATCGACTGCAATGCCTTCAGATGCCCGTCCGCGAGATCCACCACGTGGATGTAATCGCGCACCCCGGTGCCGTCGACCGTGGGGTAGTCGTTGCCGAAAATCGACAACTCTTGCAGGCTGCCGACCGCGACCTGGCTGATATACGGCACCAGATTGTTGGGAATGCCGTTGGGGTCTTCGCCCATGTGGCCGCTGTGGTGCGCGCCGATCGGATTGAAGTAGCGCAGCAAGGCGATGCTCCAGCGCGGCTCGGCGCGGCTCAGATCACGCAACACGTTTTCCACGATCAGCTTCGACTGGCCGTAGGGATTGGTCGGCGTGCCGGTCGGAAAGTCTTCGCTGATCGGCATCTGCTCAGGCTCGCCATACACCGTGGCCGAAGAGCTGAACACCAGCCGGAACACCCCCGCCGCTGCCATCGCCTGACACAGCGTGACGCTGCCGCCGACGTTGGTTTCATAGTATTCGAGCGGCTTGCGCACGCTTTCGCCCACCGCTTTGAGCCCGGCGAAATGCAGCACCGCTTCGATCTGATGCTCACGGAAGATCCGGTCGAGCAACGCGCGGTCGCAGACATCGCCGCGAATCATCCAGGCACTCTTGCCGCAAATCGCTTCCACGGCGTGAAGTGCCGCATCGCTGCTGTTGCAAAGATTATCCAGCACCACAACTTCATAACCTGCTTCAAGCAATGCAAGTGTGGTATGCGAGCCGATATAGCCGGCGCCACCCGTTACCAGAATCTTCATAGCGCGGTCCGTCTTTTGGATAAGTGACAAGTAACGTGTCAAGCCTCATGTATCGAACCTGTGTCACAGTCGACACAAACAAGGCGACAACAACCGAAAACAAATTCAGTTCAATGACTGGCAATAAATATTTTTGCGGGTCACACTGTATTGCCGTTACTTATTAGCACTCCCGGCGCACTCATCACTATCAACAGATACCGACTAAAAATAACTAACAAGGCACTTACCGACATCCTCTAACATTGTCGGCTTTTAGCTGCCCGATCAATTGCAATGAATAACCTGACTCGGGTATTAAAGTAAGCCTTCAATACTTGTTGAAACTTGCCACCTGCTCAGGTGCGCAACCGTCGCCTGTGTTCCATGACTGTCCAGGATACTTTTATGATTCGTAAATGTTTGTTCCCCGCTGCCGGTTATGGCACGCGTTTTCTGCCGGCCACCAAAGCCATGCCGAAAGAAATGCTGCCGATCGTCAACAAGCCGTTGATCGAATACGCCGTCGAGGAAGCGCGAGACGCCGGGCTGCAACACATGGCCATCGTCACCGGGCGCGGCAAGCGTGCGCTGGAAGACCATTTCGATATCAGCTACGAACTCGAGCACCAGATTCGCGGCACCGAAAAAGAGAAATTCCTCGCCAGCACCCGCGAGCTGATCGACACCTGCACCTTCTCCTACACCCGTCAGGTAGAAATGAAAGGCCTCGGCCACGCAATTCTCAGCGGCCGCCCGTTGATTGGTGACGAACCGTTTGCCGTGGTGCTGGCCGATGACCTGTGCCTGAACCTGGAAGGCGATGGCGTGCTGTCGCAGATGATCCAGCTGTACAAGAAATTCCGCTGCTCGATCGTCGCCATCCAGGAAGTCCCGGCTGACCAGACTCACAAGTACGGTGTAATCGCCGGTGAGCTGATCTCCGAAGGCATCTACCGGGTCAACAACATGGTGGAAAAACCGGCACCGCAAGACGCGCCGTCGAACCTGGCGATCATCGGTCGCTACATCCTCACGCCGGACATTTTCGACCTGATCGCCGATACCCAACCGGGCAAGGGCGGCGAAATCCAGATCACCGACGCGCTGATGAAACAGGCGCAGAACGGTTGTGTGCTGGCCTACAAATTCAAAGGCCTGCGCTTCGACTGTGGTGACGCCGAGGGTTACTTGCAGGCGACCAACTTCTGCTACGAAAACGTTTACCTCAAGGGCCGCTGAGACGGCTCAAGCATCGCCGATTCACTCATTATTTCAGGCAGGCAACCATGAACATTGCACACTATTCAGCAGAGATTGAACGTGAGGTGGACAACCTTGGAATGATGAGCTGGCTGTCGCGCCATCAGCCGTTGCCCAGCGCCAACGAAACCTGGCTGGGCACGATTTTGCTGGTGGAGCGGATCGGCGTGTTTCCGGCGTCCGGCGATATTCGCCGGCCCATGCGTGATCCCTATCCCCTGCTCGCGCATTTGAAAACGCTGTATGGCCAACAGGCGCTGGAAATGGATGACCGCGATGGCCTGAAAGTGATCTTCAGTGACTGGCGCTTTCGCGTGCGGATCTGCTGCACCGACCCGGCGATCATCATCAACGTGGAAACCCGCTGTGATGCGCGGTTGATGCCGCAGAAGCTCGATGAGTTACTGGGTATTATCGATTCCTTCAAGCAGCACCCCTGACCCTTTGTGGGAGCGAGCCTGCTCGCGAAAGCGTCGGCGCATTCAGCACATACAGTGCCTGACACGACGCCTTCGCGAGCAGGCTCGCTCCCACACTCAGTTCTTCGCAGCAGCGCTGCAATCAGTCTTGCCCCCCATGATCCAGCCGTAGAAATAATCGGCAATCACCTTGCCGCCCGTGGCCGGCAGCGGATGAATCTTGTCCGGGCCGATCATCGCCGCGGCGTAGCGTTTGACGTCGGGGCCGAAGGCGCATTGCAGGTTGGCGAACCCCAAGTGCTGCTCACGCGCCCACGGTTCGAGCACTTGCGCATACGCCGCCATCGGGTAAGCGCTGGAACGCGTGGTGTCCTGGCGCATGACCAGGTTGATACTCGCCTCAGGCTGAATGTCACGGAGCATGCCGACCAGACCCTGCACATTATGCAAATACTGTTCGGGCTTCACACCGAAGCCCTGGTCGTTGCCGCCCAGCATGATCAGATAAACGTCGGCGGGGATTTTCGCTACCGCCGCTTTCCACTGCGCCTGCCATTGTCGGTCGGCGTGATAAAAATCCGCCGACGCCGCACCCGATGCCGCCAGTTTCGACACGCGAATGCCGGGCTGATCGTTGCGCATCCACAGGCCGAACAAGGTCGGCGCGCCTTTCTGCACTTCGAGCCTGAACGACCAGTCTTTCGCCGTCGACAGGCCGGCAAGCGGCACTTCCTGCACGCCCGAACCGGCAAGTTTCAACGGTTGCCAGTCTTGCGCCGGCGACCAGCGATAACGCAGCTCACTGGTTTCGCCGTTGCCCAGATACAACAGCTTCGCCTGGGTCACCGCCGTATCGATGCGCGGCGTTGGGTTGGCATCCACCTGCAGCCAGGCGCCGGCGCGGCCGGTGACGGTGCGGCTGTCGGGGCTGGCCTGACCGAGCTCGGAGACCTTCCAGTCGCCGCCAAAGTATTGATCGCCGCTGCGGGTGTATTTGAAGTGCGTGCCACCGAGTGCCGCGCCGTGGTTGAAACCGACATAACCGGGCCCAGCGAAACCAACCTCGCCGGCCACCCGTTGCACCAGTTTGTTCAGGTAGAAATCCTGCCCGGCGGTGTAGCTGTCGCCGATCACCGAGACCGACAACACCTTGCCGGCCTTGCCCTCGCGCCATTGCGCGAAGCGCTCGCGAGCGTCGCCCACCTGAATCACCGATGCAGAAACGGGTTGGGCGTCATCCACTGCCACCATGCGAAATTTCCTTCAATCTGAAATGGCCCCTTCGCGAGCAGGCTCGCTCCCACAGGGGTTCTGAGTCATCCACAACATGTATTCATTTCATGAAACCTGTGGGAGCTGGCTTGCCAGCGATGGCGGTGGGTCAGTTATTAAATCTCCGTCTGACAGGTCGCTATCGCTGGCAAGCCAGCTCCCACAGGGGCTCTGTGTCGTGCACAAATCCAATGTGGGAGCGAGCCTGCTCGCGAAGCTTTTAGCTGCTCTGGGTTTGCACCACCGGGGCGATGACCGCTGCTGGTTTGTTCCTGCTCGCCTTCTCACCGAGGAACAACACCGAGGTGAAATTGAACCGGCTGAAAATCATCGCCAACACTACCGGCCCGAGCAGGCCGACACTCAAGCCACCCAGCACCAGCAGGCTCTCATCCTTCACACCGAGGCGCCCAAGGACAAACCGCGACGTCGCCGCGAACAGCACATGAAACAGAAAAATCGCATAGGAATAGCCACCGAGCCAGGTCAGCGCTTTCGAACGCATGTCACTGGACAACAACGCGATGCACGACACACACCCCACCGCCAGGCCGATCAGGCTGCGACGATCAACGATCAACTCGCGATCGATTGCCGCGACGTACAGCAACGTCAACGAGATCAGCACAAACAGCAGCGGTCCGAGCACCTTGAAGCGCTGCTTGAGAACATCGACATTTTCCTGGCCGATCATCCCCGCAACAAAAAACGGCAGCAGGTAAATCGCGCCGTTGATGCCAAACGCATCGAGCGGCAACGGCGGCAGCAAAAACAACAGCGCGGCGAAGGCAAACAGCCCATACAGGCGCGTCGCCGAACGCAGCAGACCGCGCCACTCCAGCAGGCCGACGAAGATAAAAATGATGAACACCGCCTGCAAAAACCAGAAGTGGTTGATCGGCACCCAGAACGACAGCAACGCGTCGATCACGCCGACATCCTTGTTCACCCCCGGCCCCACCGCTTGCAGCACCGAGAACGGCACGCCGACACAGAACAGCGGCACGATCAAACGGCGCACCTTGCCGCTGAAGAACGCAGCGAAGTCATTGCCACGGATTTTGTAGATCGAATAGATGTAGCCCGAGATGAAGGTGAACAGCGGCATGCGCACGTACACCATCGAGTCGGCGATAACCCGGAACGGCGAGCCGATATCGATCTTCAACCCGCCGCCCAGCGGCCCGATGACGTGGTACAGCACCAGCAGCAGGCACGCCAGGCCACGCAGGGTTTCGATCTCCAGGGACTTTTTCTTGCTCGACATACAGCACCTGCCTCAATTCAAAATTCGGGATTCAACCTGCACCGGCTTGTTCGCCCGCAGCATCAAGCCGAGGCCAACGAACAGCACCGGCACCACCATCGAAAAATGTCGGGCGAAGGAACCGAAGTCCGGCTCGAACAGGCCTTGCACCAGCAGGAACGCCAACGGGATTGCGATCAGTTCCTTGGGTTTGGTCTGGATCGGCGCGCCCTTGTAATCGGTCGAGGTGATGACTTTGAACAGCAGCAGCGCGGTCATGATCATCAGCGCAACGAAGATCACCTGACCCGGCCCGGACAGCAGAATCAGCTCCACCGGAAACGACAGCCGGAAAAAAATGATCATCGAGTCCAGCGCCTGCGAGACGAAATCACTGCCGCTGAGCCACGACACGATCAACGACTTCGAGCCCTCCTCCCCCGCCGTGCGTAGTTCGTTGTTGCTGGCGCGAATCGACGACACCGGGAAGCCCAGCGCAACCTGAATGGCCATGGCCACCGCCAGATAAAACAGAAACAGCATCAGGAAGAAGGTGAAGCGCGACACGTACTTTTTCATCACGCAGACGCCGACCCACGACAGCGAAAACAGAATCCAGTACGGCCGGATCAGCACGCCGTAGATCACCGCCGAGAGGAAAAAACCACCGCGATATTTGCGCGTCAACGAGCTGAGCAGAATGCTCAACACCGCTACCGAGACGATGATTTCCTTGGTCAGGTTTTCAAGGAAAAACGAACGCACGATGCCCCACAAACACAAGGTTCCGAAGATCGCCAACGGCATCCGCCGAAACACCACCACCGGAATCGCCGTGAGGAAAAAATTGCAGAACATGCCGTAGGCCCAGGCATTGGTCAGGTTGATCCCGGTGGGCCGCAGCAGGAACGCCGAGCACTCGTAGGACGAGCGATCGGGCGAGAACGGGTTCCAGAAATTGCAGTTGTCGGCGCGCGCGTAGGACGACCACAAGGTCATCGCATCCGGCCCCGGATCACGCGGGATCAACAGCGGCATCGCCACCGACAGAAACAGCCCGGTAAACAGGATCAAAAACGAAAGCGAAGAATCGAGTCGCTTGCCGCGAAACTCGATGCACGGCAACTTCAAGCCCATGACAACGCAGCCTTCTTCGCCGCGGTGACACGGGTCAACAGCGCAATCACTGCAAGCTGCACGACGATGGCGAAGACATTGCCCCACGCCGCGCCGTAGATCGAGTAATGCTTGATCAACACGTAGCTGACCGGTACCGAAATCAGCAGGCAGATCGCCGCGCTGGCCAGCGACACCCGGCTGTTTTTCGAGGCAATCAAACCGCCCCAGACGATGTCGCCGATGGCCCGCAGCGCGAAGGAAAAAATCAGCACACCAAGGATGGCGTTATCGGGGCGCGGCACGCTGGTGGCGACGTAATCGAGCAGCAGATTGAAAAACACATAGATCGCCACGGCGACAACGGCGGACACCATCAGCGAGCGCATCACCCACTTGTTCACGAACAGTTGCTTGACCGTGAACGCCTGTTGATCGGCCTGAAAGCGCTTGGCCAATACCGGAATCCCGACCACCGCCACCACCGCGTACGACAAGGCCTGCAAGGTGTTCGCCGCCGACCACGCGTACACGTATTTACCGAGGCTGGCGTAGGGTTCCAGATCGATGATCAGAAAGCGCTCGGCGTACTGACTCAGGGCGATCAAACCGGTGCCGAGGTAGAACGGCAACCCGGCCTTCCATACGGTGGCGGTGTCCAGCACTGCCGCTTCCCGGCTTTGGTGGACCCGCGCGACGATCAGGTAACCGGCGCCGATAACCAGCACGTTGGCGGCGACCCACAGCCACAACACGCTGGCGATGCCCGCGACCCAGCCGAGCATCATCCCGGCCACGGCCAACACTGCCCACAAACCGGTCTTGATGAAAAACAGCAAGGCCCCAGCGGTGGCTTTCTGTGCAGAAAACACGAACGAGTTGATCTCGAACGACAGGTGCTCGGTGAGCAATACCAACGTCACGCAAAGGATCAGTGCAGCGGTCGCTTCGACCTGCTGGAACAACGAATAGATCAGCACCGTGACCACCGACAACAGCAGCCCTACTGCCAGATACAACAGCAGGACTTTGTCGACCACCCGGCGCGAACTGCCGCCCACACTGATCAAGCGATTGATCTCGGAACTGAAACCGACGCTGTAGAACTTCGACGCAATCAGCGACGCCGCTACCACCACGCCGTAAAACCCCAGCGCCTCGTAGCCCAGGTAATGGGTGATCGCGAGCACCAGCAGAAACTTCGCGCCCAATGCCCCGCCGCGAAGCAACAGGCGAAATATCATCGAACGACACCCTTGATGATCTCGTCCATGGCCACGGTTTTTGCTTCGATCTCGCGACAGGTGTCGGTCAGGCGTTTGCCGAAATCCGCCAGGGCGTTCGGCGCGTAAACCGTGTTGATGATGGTGTCGACGTCGATGTCACCGCCATTGATGACCCAGTCTTCGACGCCCATGTCCTGATAGGCGCCAAAGCCTTTGCGCTCGTAGCTGATGTGGTACGCCGGCACGCCGGACAGCAGCGATTCGATGGCGCCGTGCAAACGCACAGAAATCACCAGGTCCGGTTGATATTTGGCGATCGTGGCTTTGAGCGACAGCAGGTCTTCAGTGATGCCCAGTTCGCGATAGAACGCGCCGTCATCGTTGCCACGCACCGCGCTTTGCACGGCGCAGACCACTTTGCTTTTGTTCTTCAGCCGCTGCAGCAGCAACTTCAGATTGGCGACGTAAGCGACTTTCTTCTCTTTGCTCCACTCCGGCGGCTTGCGCAGCACCACGCACACCGTGGCTGGCGACGCGGCGCAACGGGTGAATTTGGGCTGCTGGAGAATCTTGCTGGCCAGCGACTGCACCGCCAGATCCGGCGCGCGGTAGACGTTTTCGCAGGCATCGAAAATCGCCGAGGAGCGATTGTCGCGGACAAACACCGCGTCGGCACTGGCGTAGTGCTCGACGATCTTGCTGCTTTCGCCGTGGAACGGGCCGATGCTCTGCGGCAGGTACACCGACGGCACCTTGCTGAGAATCGCGGTCTCCAGTTGCTTGGCGTGGCCGATCTTCAACTTGATGTGTTCGAACGCGCTTTTCGAGCGCATGTAACCGCCACCGACGCCGACGATCAGGTCGGTCTTTTTCAACAGATCCGCGAGCCCGGCGTAGGACTGGTTGAGGAACACTGCCTGCTTGACCCGGCCCAGGCCTTTGGCGGCCATCACCGGCGCGTCGAAGCGCGGGTGCGGCAGGTAGTTGAAGGAGTCCGGGTCGGAGGCGACAACGCTGATCGCGGTGTCTTCGCCAAAGTTGCGCTGCACCAGCGCGATTGCCAGGTCGACGAGCAAACCGTCACCGGAGTTGGAGGCGCTGTAGCCATGCAAAATCGTTACGTTCATAGCGTGAGTTCTACTTAATAAGTGGGAGCGCGATACAGGTCGTAGGTCTGGCGAATCATCAACGCGGCGCTGAAACGCTCGCGGACGATGCTCCGACCTTCGTTGCCGAGGTCGAGCAGGCGCGGTTTCTGGATGATCGTCAGCACATCGGCGAGCGCCTGGTGGTCGCCGCTGGGGAAGACGTAGCCGGACACTTCGTTGGTGACCAGTTCCGGCAGCGAGGTGCAGTTGCTGGCAATCACCGGCAAGCCCATGGCCATGCCTTCCAGCGGCACCATGGCAAACCCTTCCCAGCGACTGGGCACGATCAGCGCATCGGCTTTCTGATACAGCGCCTGCACTTCACTCGGCGTTACCCACGGCAGGTATTCGACCGAGTCCATCGGCGGGCAATCCACCGAATCTTCGTTCACCGCACTGCCGACCACCGTCAGTTTGAGGTCCTTGCGCTGCACTTTGGCGAAGGCCTTGAGCAGCACGTCGAAGCCTTTCTGATAATCGAGACGGCCGACGAACAGCAAATGGATCGGCTCGGTTCCCGCGGCTTTCGGCGAGTCATCCTTGTGATGAATGCCGTTGTAGATCAGCTTCATGCGCTTGCGCTCGATGCCGAACCGTGCGGCTTTGTCGAGTTCGTACTGGCTGACGCAGATGATCACGTCGGTGACTTTTTGCAGCACCCGCTCGATCCACGCATAGACCTTCTGCTTGGTCGGCGAGCTTTCCATCAGGAACGAAAACGCGTGCGGGCAATAGACGATTTGCGGCTTGCGCCACGGTCGCAACAACACGCAGACACAGCGGCCGATCACTCCGGAGAACGTACTGTGCAGATGCACCACATCGGGTTTTTCCTTGATCAACACCTGGCTCAGGCGCCAGGCGAAACGCAACAGAGACGGCACATTGCGGCCGCTGCGGGCGAAAGTGCGGATCTGCGCTGGCGCGATGCCGTGCAGTTCTTTTTCTTGATCCTCGGGGACCAGATACACCAGCTCGTAGTTCGCCGCGTCGCCTTCGGGAGAAGCCGAAATCGTGCGGATCACCGTCGCGACGCCACCTTTGATCGTCTCTGCCACGTGCAGTATTTTCTTCACAGCTCACCCACTTCAAACAGGAAAGGACAATCGCCAGATTTCAGGATTTGTCGGACGCGTATTCGTAGTTGTAATAGCCGTAGCCACCGTTGCCGTAGTAGCTGGCGGCACGCTTCTCGACGCCGTTGAACACCGCACCTTTGAGCTCAATGCCGTTCTGCGCGAAACGGCGGATGGTCAGTTCGATTTCCTTCGCCGGGTTCACCCCGAAGCGCGTGACGATCAGGCTGATCCCGGCTTCACGGCCGACAATCGCCGCGTCGGTGACCGCCAGCAGCGGCGGCGTATCGATGATCACCAGGTCATAGCGCTCGCTCAGTTCCGCCAGCAGGTCGCGGAAATTGGCGTGCATCAACAGCTCGGAAGGGTTCGGCGGGACCTGGCCGCGACTGATGAAATGCAGGTTGTCGACTTCGACGGTGTGGATCGCCTCATCGAGGCTGCAGCGCTTGACCAGCAGGTCGGACAAGCCGTTGCTGATCGGCGTGTTGAGGGTCTTGTGCAGGTGACCTTTGCGCATATCGGCATCGATCAGCACCACGCGCTGGCCGCTCAAGGCCATGACCGCCGCGAGGTTGGACGAGACGAAAGTTTTGCCGACCTGCGGGCTCGGCCCGGAAATCATGATGCGGTTGTTGGTCGAATCGAGCCCGGCGAAGTGCAGGCAGGTGCGCAGGCTGCGAATCGATTCGATCGACAGGTCAGTCGGATTGCGCAGCGCCAGCAGATACGCCGGTTTGTCGACGCCGTCGCGGGCGCGCCCTTTTCGGCCGTCTTCTTCCTCTTGCAGCGCGCTATAAGGAATCGACGCGTACACCGGCAAACCCAGTTGCTCGATGGCTTCCGGACCTTCCAGCCCGCGGCTGAGGGATTTGCGCAGCAGCACCAGCGCCACGCCGACGAAGGCGCCAAGGAACGTGGCGATCAGCACGATCAGCGGCTTCTTCGGCTTGACCGGGCTGGTCAGGTCGACATCGGCCGTATCGACCAGGCGCACGTTACCCACCGCACCGGCGCGGACGATGTCCAGCTCTTGGGACTTATTGAGCAACTGCGTGTAGATCTGCGAGGCAACTTCGACGTCGCGGGTCAGGTTGAGCAGTTCCTGCTGGGTCGCCGGCAAGTCCTGGACTTTGCCTTCCAGCGACTTCTGTTGCTGGGTCAACTCGCCGATCTGGCTCATCAAGGCGCGATAGGCCGGATGCTGTTTGGTGAACTTGCGGTCGAGCTCCGCCTGCTGCATTTTCAGCTCGGAGATGCGCGTTTCCAGCGCCACCGACTGGCCCAGCACCGACTGGGTTTCCAGCGAGATGTTCACGGTCTTGCCGTGGGTCTGATAGGCGTTCAGCGCATCGCTGGCCTTGGCCAGATCACGCTTGACCTGCGGCAACTGACTCTGCAGAAACGCCAGGCTCTGCGCCGCTTCCGCCGAAGTCCGCCGCACGTTCTGCTCGACGTACAGCGCGGCGATCTTGTTGAGGATCTTCACCGCCTCAGCCGCATCGGAACTGGCCAGCGCCAGACGGATGATCCCCGACTCCTTGCCCTGCTCGGAGATATCCAGCGCGTCCTGATAGCCCTGAATCGTTACGATCCGCGGATTGCGCACCACTTCGAAGTTGGTACCGGGGTTGGCCGACAGCTGCGTGATCAGGCCTTCGACGTCGTCCTGGGCGAACGCTTCACCGGCGCGACCTTCGACCAGCAGATTGTCGTTGTCATCGAACAGCTGGAAGCGTTGTTGCTCGCCGGCAATCAGCGTGAGTTTCTTGCCGAGCAACTCCTTGGGCAGATTGAGCCGGGCAAATTCCAGGCGCTCACCGCCCCAGGCGTAACTGTTCAGGCCGAAGCGCGGCGCGGCGACGCTGGTCTCGGTTTCGCCGCGATAACGGCGGGCGAGAAAACCGCCAATCATCGGGAAGGTTTTCGGCGTGACGTCGATGTCCAGACGCAGGTCGTCGACGGTTTTGCCGATCACCGCGCGGGATTTGATGATGCCGATTTCGGTCACCGACGGCGATTGCCCGCCGAGCATGCTGTTGAGGTCGGAGAAACCGAGCATGTCGTTCTTTTTCGGCTCGACCTGCACCAGCGCATTCGCCAGGTACACCGGCGTGGCCAACACCGCATAAGCCACGCCAGCGACCATGAAGGCGCCGGTCAATGCGCCAATCAACCACTTCTGATCGATCAGGCTGCCGAATATGCCGAGCAGATCAATACTGTCTTGATCATTGTCACGGGTGCCGATTACTGACGGTAACTGCATAAGTCTGTTCTTACCATTGACTGTTCTGAAGAATATGGGTCATTGCCCGAGGCGCTTTGCCCATGAACTAACTGCGTCTTCAATCAATGCGTGAGCATGAATAAAAGCGGCCTTGCCTTGACGATACGGATCCTGTATTTCGCGCTCGCTCTGCCACTTGCCAAGCAGAAACACTTTGCCTCGGGCATGCGAGGCAATCTTCAGTACTTGATTGACGTGCTGTTTTTCCATGACCAGGATCAGGTCCGAGTCATTAACGATATCTGCGGTCAGTTGCCGCGCCTTGAAACTCTCGGCGCTGTGCCCGTGCTCTTCCAGAACCTGCCGCGCAGACGCCTCTACGCCTTCGCCAACCCGTGCCGAGAGGCCTGCAGAGGCCACGGAGATGGCCGAGGAACCCAGCGCATTGCGCAACAACAGTTCTGCCGTCGGACTCCGGCAAATATTGCCCACGCAGACAACGAGGATCTTTTTAAACAAGGTTTTACTTTCCTCTGTAATGTCAAACGGCCAATATCCCGAGAGCATTCGATTGAACCCTCAAGATCTTTCTGCACTCGGAAATAGATTCGCCCTGTTAATCCCGAAGTATTAAGTACCACAGCGTTTAAAAGCGCCCCAACCACAATTAGCGGACTAAAAATAACTCTGATTTTCGAGCGTTTGTTTTCCGACAAAAAATAACATTCGTGCACTAAGTGCCAGCACCCCGTTCGAAAATTCAGTAATACGACGATCAATTCGCAGTTGTCATTTCTCTTCGGGAGAGCAGACATGAAACCGACCCATTTGCAACGCGCCGGCGCCTTGACCCTGATGCTGCTGGGCGCGACCACTCAGGCCCAGGCCAGCGAACTGTTTCCCAACCTGCCCACGAGGACCATTGGCGTTCAGGTAAAAATCCAGAGTTTCACCGCGGCAGACGCTGAGCAGATCAAAGCCGCCGGTTTCAGCTTCGTGCGCTTCGGCGTCTGGAGCGACAGCCTCAGCGCCAAGGCTTATCAGCAACAAGTCAGCAACGCCTTCGCTGCGGCCAAGTCAGTCGGGTTGCCGGTGCTGCTGACCGTGCGCGCGATCAAGGCGCTGCCGGCCACCACCCCCGCCGAGCTGACAAGCGCTGGTGAGACCTTCGCCAAAGCCGTCAATGGCCTGCAACAGTCATACAGCAGCCAACTGGTGGCGATCGAGCTGTGGAACGAGCCGGACCTGGAAACCTATTGGCCGACGCGCAATTTCTCCACGACCTTTGTGCCGTTCATGAGCGGCGTATGCAAAACCCTGCAGGCACAACCACAGCTGACCCCGGTGGTCGGTTTTGGCTTCGCCCGGCCACCGAGCGCCGGTTCGGCGTCAACCACGGCGCTGAGCCGCATCGCCAGTGACTACCCGCAGTGTCTGGACGCGGTGTCCTATCACCCGTACGGCATGACGGCGACGCAGATCAGCAACGCACAAACGTTCATTCAACAGAATTTCAATCTGCCGGGCGTGATCAGTGAATGGGGGGTTTCGGCGCTCGCCTCGAACGGGGGCGCGGAAGGCCAAGCGAGCAAGATCAGCGCGTTTATCACTGACGTGAAACGCCTCAATATCCCGCTGAGCTCCATTTATGAATGGCGAAACAGTGACACGGGCAGTAACGATCGCGAGAAGAACTTCGGCCTGCTGACGTCGGACGGTCAGCCGAAACCGGCGCGGTTGTCGGTGGAAACCCAGCTCAACGCCGAGTAGACCACGGGCGACCGATCTGTTCGCAGGTCGGTTGCTTTGAACCTGTGCGCGGTTTTGGCATCGTATTCATCGGTACCACGCCCCGCCATTCAAACAATCGTTTTCAGGTTGTTGCCGCAGGGGCCATCGAGACACGCAACCGCCCTTGAGTGGCTGTCAGCGCTCGGGTAATGTCACCAGACCCACAGGACAGAGCACGCCCATGACTTCCAAGCTGGAACAACTCAAACAATTCACCACCGTGGTTGCCGACACCGGCGACTTCGAAGCGATCGCCCGGGTCAAACCGGTCGACGCCACCACCAACCCTTCTCTGCTGCTCAAAGCGGCGGCCATTCCGGCCTACGCCGAGCTGCTCAACGCCTGCGTCAGCGACTGCAAGGGCGATGTCGGCCTGGCCAGCGACCGTTTCGGCGTTGCGGTCGGCCAGGAAATCCTCAAGGTCATTCCGGGCCGTATCTCCACCGAAGTGGATGCGCGCCTGTCGTTCGACAAGGATGCCGTGCTCAAACGCGCCCATCGCCTGATCGAGCTGTACGACAAGGCCGGCATCGGCCGCGACCGCGTGCTGATCAAGATCGCCTCGACCTGGGAAGGCATCCGCGCCGCTGAAGTGCTGGAAAAAGAAGGCATTCAGACCAACCTGACCCTGCTGTTCTCCTTTGCCCAGGCCGCCGCCTGCGCCGACGCCGGGGTATTCCTGATTTCGCCGTTCGTGGGCCGCATCTACGACTGGTACAAGAAAGCCAACGGCAACGACTACACCGGCGCCGATGATCCGGGCGTGCAGTCGGTCACCCGCATTTACAACTACTACAAGGCCAATGACTACAAGACCGTGGTCATGGGCGCGAGCTTCCGCAACCTCAGCCAGATCGAACAACTGGCCGGTTGCGACCGCCTGACCATCAGCCCGGACCTGATCGACAAGCTCGCCGCCGACACCGGCAAGCTGGAGCGCAAACTGGCCCCGGGCAATGCCGGCGAAGCGCGTCTGAGCCTCAACGAAGCGCAGTTCCGCTGGTTGTCCAACGAAGACGCGATGGCCACCGAGAAACTGGCTGAGGGCATTCGCCAGTTCGCCCGCGATCAGGAAAAACTCGAGGCGCTGTTGCAGGCCAAGCTGTGATCTGAGTTGGCGTAATGCAAAAAGGGCGAACCTGTGAGGGTTCGCCCTTTTTTGTGTCTGTCGGAAAGTTTTCGTTGCTCTTGCAACCGCTTTCGCGAGCAGGCTCGCTCCCACATGTGAATTTGTGGTCGACGCTGATCCAGTGTGGGAGCGAGCCTGCTCGCGAAGAGGCCAGCCCAGACACCATCACTTCATCAGATCAATGCCGCTCGAGAGCATTCACCAGGTCATGAAACGCTTCCCGATTGGAATCGTTCAGGCCCATGAGGATCTTGTGCGCTTCGAGCACCTTGATCCGCACCACTTCTTCGGACTGGTCCTGATCCGGCAGGTCGTCCAGACACTCCGGGCATGGCACCGGGTGATTGACGATGTTGAACACCTGCTCGAAACCCATCGACTGCAGCAGCCGGGTGATGTCTTCGTGGGTGGTGACGACGGTCGGCAACAGGCCGACCTTTTGCCGCGACAGGATCGACAGCTTGGCCAACAGGCCCAGCGTCGTGCTGTCGATGCTGCGGGTTTCGGTCAAATCGATCACGATCG
>Ga0308159_1001483_pt1 | contig 33530 bp, 44 predicted proteins | sample PhyCR1_FD_201040 | JGI IMG/M metagenome (GOLD analysis project Ga0308159, IMG submission 201040) | Phyllosphere microbial communities from UC Gill Tract Community Farm, Albany, California, United States - DLSLC.R1 | ecosystem: Host-associated > Plants > Phyllosphere > Unclassified | place: USA... | reverse complement strand
GCAACCAACGAAAGTGTTGTTATGATGCGCGCCGTTGGAGAGATGCCAGAGTGGCCGAATGGGACGGATTCGAAATCCGTTGTACCTTCACCGGTACCTAGGGTTCGAATCCCTATCTCTCCGCCATTATTGAACAAGACGAAGCCCCCGTAATCATTGCTGATTACGGGGGCTTTGTCGTTTCCGGCCTTTAATTAGGGCATTTTTAGGGCAAAAAAATGCGCTTTCAGGCCGGTACAAAACACCTGCTATCGAAGAGAATTCCCTTAGAGCATCATCAGGATGCTTCCGTGCGTGGCGACATTTGTGCAGTATGGAGGAGCCCAAAAACCCCTAAATTTTGAGTGGTTTTTTCTGGGCAACTTATAGGAGCAAGGATATGCAGCCTACCGCCGTTGAAAAACTCACACTGTTGATGATCTGCGAGATCTTCAAAAAGCTTGATATCAAAGACAGCTTTGACCCAGATCTAATTAGCCAGGCAATTAGCTCAGATGACGCATGGGTTCTAGATTGGAAATACGGCATCAGGGATGGAGACGATGTTAGACCTCCACACGTACGCGAGGTGGGCGATACGTTGGATATGTATTCATTCCTACGAGATAGCTACGAGCGGATCGGCCCTGAAGGGCAGGCGGTGGTGGAGGCGGCAGTGCCTAATGCACGTGGCTCGATCTCCTTTCCCGGATTCGACGGAAATAATGAGTCAGAATACGGAACTGCAGCACGGTATATGGTGGAGCATCTAGGCGCCTATGAGTCTATGAGTGGCGTCGCCACACGCAATTCACATATGCCATTGGTCCCGATGTACGCCCGAATGTATGAAGTGTTTGAACCAATCAGAGGTCAGCTAATCGGCCGGCTGATGAGTCCTGAGGAAATCATTGCAATTCTTCAGGCTGCTGTTCATCCCGACAATCGGTGATTGCACTGCGCCCACTTCCAAGTGGGCGCACGGTTAATCCTCTCGGAATCCCAACATTTTCGACACGATGCCAGCCATGCTCTTGGTGTCCTTCGGTATCCATCTACCGTAATGTTTTCTCACCATTGTTGTGTCGGCGTGCCCAAGCTGCCTGGCCACCCATTCGACTGGCACATAGCTTGACAGCATCTGGCTAGCAAATGTATGGCGGCACTGATTGGCACCTCTGTGGCGGACTTCGGCCTTTTTCAGGTGGGCGGTAAACCAGTTGCTCAATGTTTTTCCGCTCCAGAGTAAGCCGCTGGTGGAGCTGCGGAAAAGGAACCTCACTTTCATTTTCTTGGAAGTGATGTTGTCTCGTTGGATAACCGTGATCTCTTCGGCTTGTGCGTCCTTAGCGGCGGCCACGATCTCCCTCATAAGTTCGAGGGCAGGGTCTATCAACTCAACGACTCGTACCCTTGAGCGTTCCTTGGGGACTTTGAATTCTCCTACTACCAATGCCCGCCGGACGTGTACCAGCCCGGCTTGGAGGTCTACGTCTTCAGCAGCCAGTCCGATAAGCTCGGACAGAGACAGCCCGGCCCAGCAGTTGAACTCAATCATTCGGGCGTCAGCTCGCCGGTCAGGGTCCGCTTTACTGATCAACGCGATCTCGGTGCGACTGAAGGGGTCAGCATGCTCGAGGTCGACGTCTGCCCCGACGTTGCTGATCCGGTCGAGCGGGTTGGCTTTCAGTATTCCGTCCCCGAATGCGTCGGCCCAGACTCCGCGAACGACAGTGAAAATGTCGTTCACTGTCTTCGGGGCCAGACCTTGCTTCAGCAACTGAGCTTGAAACAGCTCGATGTCGCTCTTGCTGATGTCGACGATTCGACGCTTACCGAATTTCTTGTCGACGTGTACCGCTTTGCTCACGTAGTTGACGACGGTACTTGAAGCTTTGAGCGCGCGCTGAACCTCTAGCCAGCGATCAATGCCTTCCTGCACTGTACGCTTCAGCGAAGGACCGCCAGTGCCTGTGAACATTGCAGCCCTGGGCGATTTCGGAAAGTGAGCCGCGTAGTCGAAGCGACCCTCTTTGATTTCAGTGAGGATGGTTCGACGCTTGTTATCGGCATATGCGATAGCGGCTTTGTTTACTTTTGAGATCCCTTCCAGTGGTTCCCGGCAACGTTGGCCGTTGAAGATGAACCAGATACGCAACTGCTTGCCGTTCATCTCCACGCCTGTGGGCATCTTGTCACTCATGGTTGACCTGCCATCCACTTTTCAATAGCTTCCTTGTTGTAAACCAGCACATTGGCGGGGTCTGTGCGGTAGTGCTTGCCCTCCAGCCACAGCCCGCGAGAACGATACTTTCGAACAGCTTCTGTGCTCAGTCCGAATACTGGGTAAAGCAAGTCTTGGCGGAACCATGCCGCCGGGGTGATCTGGAAATCTATTTTCTCGGCGGCGCTCATACATCAGCCTGCGTTAGTTGGTTGATGAGTGCGGAATGCTTCCACGCCCGGCGCTTCCATGCTGCAAAACCCGCCCGATACGCATAATGCTCACGGGCGAATGAGTCGGATGTCTTCGCGCCTAGTGCGGTGATGTACGTCTCTCGCTGTGTGCAGTACTGCAGACCTTCGGGCACTGGGAACTCTTTTTCGAACTCGGCACGCTCGTTGATCTGCACCTTGTTGGCGGCAATTTTCGCTGTGCGTTCGGGCGAGCACGAGGGATGCTTATACCCCTCGGCAGGCTGCGCGGGCGGGCGATTCTGAGCGTTTAGCGTGGCATTGGGGGGCGCTGCCTCGCGCAGCTTTTTGTGGGGTATAAGCGCCTCGGTGGTGCTGCTGGAAGGAGCAATAATGCCTGCTGCTGCGCAGCAGAGCCTGTTTGTTTCTAGTGTGTCGACGCTGGTTTCCTTGCGGAGCAAAGCGGTCGTGGATTGGTTGTCGTGCTGGTCCATTTGCATGCCGCTTTCCTCCGATGTGTGAGTGCGCGTTGGTGCATCAGCCGCTGATGCAGCGTTAGCCGGGTTGCGGTGGTTGCTGGTTTGGGGACGAATCTCGCTCATGCGGCGTTCTCCTGTTCGGCTGGTTCCAGCAGGGCAGCTATAGCGAGCGCCTGGTCGCGGAGTGTGCGGGTGTCGCGCTCCAGCTTTTTGCCGGTGCGAAAGGCGCTGAACGTTTCGGATGCGATCCGGAGTTTCTCGGCGATTTCTAGTAGCATCAGTCGTTCTTGTTCACCAATTTTTGAAGCTGCCAAGGCGCGCTCGTAATGGGTGTAAAGCTTCTTGCGCTGGTCAGTTGCCTGATTGAGGGAGTGTTCTAGGTTGCGGATCTCTTCCCAATTTTCAGATCGCTGAATGGTTTTGCCTTCATCCATCCCGTCTCGAAATCCAACGCAGCCCCCAACGTCATAGCCTTCGCTGTAGCCCTCTGAACGTCCCTCGGCTCGGCCGCTGTTGAAGCCGTGCCGGTAGGCGAGCCAGTAAACGCCGGCGACCATGAGAACGATCGCTATCAGCGCATAGATTTGAACTGCAGTCATGTGGTGTGCTCCTGGTGAAGTCTTCGGCTGGTGGTGGCAGCCGGTTGGTTTTGGGTGTCACTCGTTGGCGTCGTCCTGCTGCCGCTGCATGTCTTCGTCGGCCTTGTAGGCGCGAATGTCGATCAGGGAAGCGACGTGCCGGATGTGGGCGTATTTCGGTGCTTTGCGGCTGGTGTCCAGCGTGGTAATGGGAAGCTGGATACGGCCGCTGCTGATCTCGGCCGCGAACGATTGCTCGTTGAGGTTGCGGAAGTACTGCTCGCGCACTTTGTCGAGCGGGATCAGGACGTCGCCGAAAATGCGGTAAAGCAATTCGACGGTGGCTGATTCCGGCGCCGGGTGCAGGCGCAGCGGGTTTTGGGCTGTGTTACTCATGGCTTTGTTGGGCCTCCTTGCGTTGTTTTCTGGCTGGCTGGTTCCAGGCGTTCAGGCAATGCGTTTTGGTCAGCTCGCGCAGATGTTCGGGCACATCGAGGAGCGCGGCGTTGCGCTCCTCTCGTGTCCGCATAGCGATGATCTGGCGGGCGTATTCCCTAGGCCACGTCACGGCTGGCTGCCGGGATTGCGGGCAGATCGATACCCAACTGTTCCGCTAGCCAGCGGATGCCAGGTTGTTTCACCTTGGTCGACTGGCTGTACTGCATGCCGAGCTGATCGTGGTACCACTGGCCGTCCTTGATTCGCAGGAAGTCGCGATCACGGTTGGGATAGGCCGGTAGGTTCCGCTCGTTAAGCAGACCTTTTTCACGCATGCGTGTGATGAGCTTCGGCCGAGTCAGACCGAGGTGGGTTGCGGCTTGGGCGAGGGTGCGTTCCATGGTGTGCCCCTCATGCCGCGTGCGCAGCTGGAGTTGCCGCTGCAGCAAGGTGGTTAATGGATTCGCTGACCTTGCCGTAGATCTCGACATCGCTGCCGTACACGGTGAAGCAACGCGTGTGTGGGCATTTGTTACCGATGCTCAGGATGGTGGTGACACCTGATCGAGAGTGAGTGCGATGAAGCGCGACGATTAGTGGGTAGTCGAAACCCATGTCGAGGCTCAGCACGCCGCCGGTGCGTACCAGCTCGAACACCCGCTGCTTATCCGATACCTCAAAGCGGCCGTATTCGCGGCTGGCGTGGGGGCGATGCAGCAGGTCGCTGGTATTGCTCGCGTCGAACGGGCCGTTGGCGATTTCTTCGATGAAGTCGGCCAGCTTGAGATGCATCTTCTTTTCGTTCGGCAGGGTCAGCGTGTGGCGTTCGCTGCCCAGCTCCACGACGAAGGTGCTTTCCGTCATGCCACGTTCAACCTTGAGGCGAAACGCCAGGCACTCGCGCTTGGGTGCGGTCCGTAGGATATGGTTGAAAGTCTCGGTGAGGTTGACCTGGGCGTTGAGCAGCTGCAGGGTGCGGTTGTCGATTTTGTACTTGATCATGCTGCGTGCCCTCCGCCGTTCGGATTGACTGGGGCAGGAGCTGTGCGTGCTGTCAGCTTCGGCTTGCTGATGGCGAACACGCAGCCGTACTCGCGGGCTAGGCGCCGGATCTCAAAGATTTGGAAGGGGTTGGCAGCGGCCGGGTGGACATGCAGGGTTGCTGTGGTGTGCATGGTGTTGCCTCGCTCTGTGGTGGAAGAGTGAGACGAATATCAACCAGTAATTGATATGTGTCAACCGATAGTTGTTTTTTCTTGGTGGCGCTTTTGCGATTGGGCATTGATAAGTCGAACGTTGACTTTCGACTTGTAGGGATAGCATTCTGATGGCTATCAATAAAAGCAGCGCGCTATCTGAGGAGTAATGATTTGGGCGTGTATGGGAGGAAGGGGGGGTGAAGTCACTAACGGATATTATTGGCGTTTTAGCTGATGTCTTTACGATTGGTGCCTCAGGAATCGCGATTTATCTATTCGCGTTCAAGAGAAAAGCGATCGCTTCAGTATTCTCTCTGTTGCTTAATTATTCCTATCAACTTTCGTTGACGGAACTGAAGGAGAAGCTGGATCGTTTGAATGAGTACAGTGCCAACAATGATAGCGAAAATGAAGTTATCATAAATATTCTCCATGAGTTTTTAGGGCAGGTCAGAGGGAATGATAAGCTGAAATTGATTATGGCTGATCAAGTCGTTTCAATCGAAGCCGTAATTTCAAAAAGTGAAAGGGGTCGAAAAATGTCTGAACCCATTAAGAGAGCCTTGGTAAGTGAGGTTCGCGAGAAGATTAGGCATCTTAATGTTCAAGTTATTGACGAGATCACGGGTGGGCGAGCATGAGTAAGATCGTAGTTGCTGTTAATGTAATGATTGTTCAGAAAGACAAGATAACCAATGTAATTAGCGGGGGTTCTGATAAAGAGCTTTTCTTTTTATATGATAAAAAGCATAAGTGGTCGATGATGGCTAACGATGATGGGCATGTGCTTTTCTATTATCCTGGCCCTGCAACATTGAGCAGCCTAGCTTCCATTCCGACTGAGGCGTGGGACGATTCCATTGATATGGTGATTTACAGAGTTAAAGATATAGGAACTACCGAAGCGAGAGAGAGTTTTGCTGAGCTGTATGCAGAACTTAAGCAGAAGAAATTTGGAATGGATAAGGTTTTGGATGACATTATCGCATCCGATCTTCCGTTTTAGAGAGTTCTTTTTATTCTGGAATGAAAGAACCCACAACCTTGCCGCAGATGTGCGTTTCTTCCGTAATATCAATGATTGGATATTGCGGATTTATCGGTCGTAAAAACTGACGTCCCGCGTCTTCTACTAGAATTTTAAAAGTCGCCTCATTCGTTCGCGGAACTCTCGCAATAACACGATCACCCGTTTTTGTCTCAGCTTCAGGGTCTACGAAAATTATACAGCCGGTTGGATAGCTTCGGCCTGGTCCGGGGTTAGTCATCGAGTCACCTAAGACTTTCAATGCATAACCGTGTGAGCTGATTGGGACCGGGCACGACAACCAAGAGTCACTATCATAGTTCTCAATATTTGAGATCGCCTCGCACCAAGCCCCGGCCTGAACCCAAGAGATCAATGGAACCTTGCCGAAGCGCTGATTGATCTCACTAACATTACTCAAGTCACTAGAGGCTAGGGCGCGGACGTTGCTATGGCCAGTCTGCTCCTTCGGCAGAACTCCATATTCAAGCCATTCCCGCCTTACACCAAGCCAAGAGCAGAGCGCAGACATGCTATCCGCCTCAGCCATGGCTTCGCCATTCAGCCACTTGCTGATGGCCTGGGTTGTTTTATCAACGCCCACGCTTTTCAACTGACGATGAATATCCACTCCACGACCACGGGCGCGTACGCCGGCATCGTCGAGAGCTTCGTGTAGGCGCTCGCTGAAAGCTGCGCGGAGAGAATTTTTATCAACCATGAGTTGAGAGTCTCATAAAGGTTGCGCAATAGTCAGTTGATCTATAACATCAACCGCAAGTTGATAAATGGAGGTTGTCATGTTGGACCCCGCAGATTTTCCAAGCGCCATTGCATTCGCGTTTGAAGCAGTAGGCGGCATCGGGGCCGCTGCGAAGGTATGCAACAGAAGCTATCAGGCGCTGAACAAATGGCGTCAGGCTGCATGCCTGCCGCGAACGGATTACACAGGTGAAACCAAATACGCCGAGCTGTTAGCGACTGCTGCGAAGCAGAAAGGCAACGCATTCCAAGCGGCTTGGCTGTTGAACGCTTCGGCTCCACAAAAAGCTGCAGCGTAGTCAGAAAAAAGGCGACCCAAAGGGCCGCCCAGTTCCTCCCGGCACGCACCACCACAGCGCTGTCGGGTCGCGATAAAGGTAGGCGGGCACACCACATGCAACCACCTTTCTTTATCGCGCTTTTCCAAGGCTCGGAAGCCTTGGTGTTGCTGCCTCTTCCACCACAGATTTGGCAGCTGTTGCGCCAGGGGTGAGCAACGGATTGCTCGCCCCGGCACGGTGCCGGTATCGATCCCGAAGATCTAGCCGGCGTATGGGCCCTTTCAAGCCACGCGGCAAATGTATCACCACTGCATGTCGCGCGGCACTGGCAACTTACAAGGATTAATGCCATGAGCCGTATCGCTCTGAGTTCTGTTGAGCGGGCGCAGCGGGAAGTTTTGCCGCTCGATCTCGCGCTTTACCATGCCGCTCGGGACTACCCCGGCGGCGCCGCAGCCATCGCCGCCACTACCGGCCGAAATGCGACCACGCTGCAGCACAAGCTGTCCCCAACCCACCCCAGCCACGCGGTGAACATTCAAGAGTTCGGCGAGATTCTGGAACTGACCAAGGATCGCCGCATTCTGGATGCAGTGCATGCCTTGGTAGGTGACACGACTTGGCAGGAGCTGGCTGAGGCGTACACCAACGATATGCCCGAGACGTTGACCACCGGGATAGCCGAGTACTTCCGGCAGGTCGCGGATCTGGCGGATACCTGGGCCAAGAGCATTGGCGACGGAGTTGTTTCCGATGAGGAACTTGCCGCGATTCGCCTGCAGGTTTTTCGAGGCATTCAAGGGTTGCTGGGATTGTTCAACCGCGCCACCTACGTCAATCAAACGACGCGGGGTACTGATCGTGGTTGATATCGTAGACTTCGCTAATGACCTGGTGCAGGAGCGTATCGATCAGGCGCTGGCTGCACGTCTCCTCGCCGCCAAGCCCGTTTTGGCGGCGCATTCGTTTCTGTTCTGTGAAACCTGCGATGGCCCGATCCCCGAGGCTCGCCGTTTGGCGCAGCCCGGCTGTACGCAGTGCGTGGACTGCCTTTCTCTCGCGGAATTGAAAGGGGCACGCCATGCTCGATGAGGTACTGGGGCAATTCGCGGATTACGGTCTTGAGCCAGCGCAGCCATTGGTGTTCAGCAAGCTGACCCGCTGCAAGACGACACAAGACAAGGGCAAGGAAAAGAACGGTTGGTATGTCGTTCATGAGCAACGTACTGAGAAAGGCGAAACGCTGATCTTCGGTGCGTTCGGTGACTGGCGTTCGGGCGAGTCTCAGAAGATCAAGGTCAAAGCTGGGCGAATGTCGCCCGAAGAGCGCGAGGTTATGCGCGCTCGACAGGAAGAGGCCAAACGCCGCGCAGCAGAGATCTCGGCCAACGCGGCACGTCGTGCGGCGAAGCGTGCGGCGGGTATGTTCAAGCGCATGCCGGAGAAGGGTCGTAGCGACTATCTGGATCGCAAGCAGATTGTCGGCTTCGGCGTTCGTTATGCACCGCGCACCGGTGCTTTCTTGGTACCGATGAGCAATGTGCGCGACGAGATTGTCGGCTTGCAGGTGGTGTTTCCGACCAAGCAAGAAGACACCGGCCGGGACAAGTCCTATTGGCCTTACGGCATGTCGAAGGAGGGCGCCTTTCACTTGATCGGTCCGCACCCGGATCCCGGTGAACCGGTGCTGGTGTGTGAGGGTTACGCCACCGGCGCAAGTCTGCACATGGCCACGTCTCTGACCGTGGCTGTTGCGTTTGATGCGGGCAATTTGTTGGTGGTTTGCAAGGCCATGCGCGAGCGTTTCGCCGGTTGCCCGCTGATTATCTGCCGGGACGATGATTGGAAGACCACCAAGCCGAATGGCGATGCGTGGAATCCCGGTGAAGAGAAAGCGAACAACGCGGCGTTGATTGTTGGTGGCCAGGTGGTCGCGCCGATCTTTTCCGGTGACCGGGAAGCCAAGTGGACCGACTTCAATGACCTGCATGTTGCGGAAGGTTTGGAGGCGGTGCGCCGTCAGGTGTTGGCGGTGGTCAAGCCCCCGGCCGCTGGTGGTTGGAAGGATCTGCTGGCACGCAGCGAAAGTGGTGCGTTGATTGCGCACATGCAGAACGTCGAGTTGATCCTGGCCAACGATGAGCGTTGGGCCGGCGTCATCAGCTATAGCGCGTTCAGTTCGAAGATCGTGAAGTTGCGTGCGGCGCCCTACGGCGGCGGCACGGGCGATTGGGCGGACATTGACGATGTTCGGGTGATGAAGTGGCTCGCGCAGCAGTACAACTTGCGGGTCAAGGCATCGCATGTGATCGAGGCGGTGAGCGTAGTTGCGCATGACCATGCGTTTCATCCGGTGCGCCAGTACCTGCGCAAGCTGCAGTGGGATCAGGTGCCTAGGCTTGAAAGTTGGCTTACCGATGTCATGGGAGTGAAGGCAACAGACTATTCAGCAAAGGTCGGCAAGCGCTGGATGTTATCCGCAGTGGCGAGGGTGATGAAGCCCGGTTGCAAGGCTGACTCGGTGATGATTCTGGAAGGTGCGCAGGGCGCCGGTAAGTCGACAGCGATGAGCATTCTTGGCGGTGAGTGGTTCATGGACACGCCGTTTGCGCTGGGCGACAAGGACGGGTTTCAGGCGATCCGGGGCAAGTGGATCGTCGAGCTGGGCGAGCTGGACAGCTTCAACAAGGCTGAGAGCACGAAGGCCAAGCAGTTCTTTTCGGCGTCCACTGACACTTATCGCGAGAGCTACGGCCGCAGAACGATGGACGTGCCACGCCAGTGTGTTTTCGTGGGTACGACCAACCAGGATGAGTACCTGAAGGACGCCACCGGCAACCGGCGTTACTGGCCAGTTGCGTGTACCAAGGTGGATCTGGAGCTGTTGCGTTCGATGCGCGATCAGCTGTGGGCCGAGGCGGTGTTCTGCTACGACGCGGGCGACCTCTGGTGGGTGACGCTGGATGAGGCGGCAATGTTCGGTGAAGAGCAGGACGAGCGCTTTGTTGTGGATGAATGGGAAGGGCCGATTCTGACCTGGCTCGAGGAGTCGCAGATTGGCGAGACCACCACTGGCAGTGACGTGCTTACCAGTGCGCTGAAGTTGGACTTCGGGCATTGGGGCAAGCCGGAGCAGATGCGCGTCGGCGCGATCATGCATCGGTTGGGCTGGCGACGTGTTCGGTTGCCGGCATTGGCAAAGAGCGGCCAGCGGCCTTGGGCATACAAGAAGCCGGCAGGGTGGGGCGGCGCCTCGGCGTTGCAGCGAGTGGAGTTCGAGGAGCCTTGCTTTGATTAAGGAGATCGATTCGCTGCTTCGGTTGTGGGCGCAGGAGCTGCATTCAGAGCATTCAAAAGGGGGGCTTGCTGGGGGGAACATGGTTGCGATGATGATGGAGAGCAATGGGCAACTGATCAGGGGGCGGCGTGCTTTCCGGGCGCCCCTGGAGAGTTCGTTGGACATCGAGCTGATCGTGACCAAGCACCTCGCGCCAGAGCTGGTGACGGTGGTGCGTGAGCATTACTGCACGCTCGATGTGGATATGCGCTTGCGGTATGCCCATTGCGGTTGTGGTCGCGATACGTACTATCAGCGTTTGCATGAGGCGCATCTGCAGATCTTCGGCGTGATGATGGGGCTGGCTGCGTGACCCCAAGTATTCGTCTGGCTGTTGTTGTCCCACTGGCCCGTCTTGTCCCGCTGCGTTTTGATGCAGTGGGACAGGTGCGGGCCTTGTCGTTGTTGGGTTGTCCCACCGTCCCGCCTAGTAGTGCCTCCCGCCCGTGTGAGCGTAGCGGGCGAGCACTACGCGCTTACGCGCGAACGCGTGTTCTTTAAAATTCTTCCTTTACACGAGAAAGAAGAAAGATAAGTAGGACAGTGGGGCGAAGCCCCGAATTCAGGCGCTCTCAGGCGTCCCACTTCGATTCTGAAAAGTGGGACGTATGGGACACCGCCGCAACAACAGATTGCCGTGGTGGTGTATTCGCCGACATTCGCTAGGCGTTCACCCTGTGTTACCCACTTATTCACCGGGTGGCATTAAAACAGGGTTGCTGCCACCGGAATCGACCTGTAAAAAGTAGTCATCTTCGATAGGTGCGACCGCAGAGAGCGGCACAACAAACCGGCCATATGGCCGGTTTTTTATTGCTTGGCTTTTTTGCCTTTGCCCAAGTTCGTAAGCAGGTAAATGGTTACCCAGACAAACATGCCAATGCTGATGATGTTGAGGATCAGGTTCAGAACTTCAAACCGTGTCATCGGGGCTGTGCTTCGACCGAACTGATAAATCTCTTCTCCGTAAATGCACATTAGAGCGAGCAGGAACAGGTAAGAGATGACCATGAAAAGGGTGGAGCTGACAGCCTGTATTGCCTCTTGAAGCTGCTTTCTTCTCTCCGGGTCAAGACTGTACACAGCCACTGCCAGTGCTAGTACTGCGCAAATCGTTTGAATCCAGTCATGTCCAGACACGCTATTTCTCTCCGCAGATCGTTGGTAGGACAAGATGTTTGCCCAGATCACCATATCGACGATTTATCCACTTTCAAAAGCCTCAGGGTTAAAGAAATGACAAACGAGCAACAAGCACTGGCAGAAATGCCGATCTGGTTAGTGATCGTCCTGGCTCTGGTCGGCGGCGTATCGGGGGAGATGTGGCGGGCAGACAAGGATGGGGCGCGGGGCTGGGCGTTGTTGCGCAGGCTCGCGCTTCGGTCGGGCGCCTGCATTGTCTGCGGGGTGACGGCGATGATGTTGATGATTGCTGCCGGGATGTCGCTGTGGACGGCGGGGGCGTTGGGTTGCCTAACGGCGATGGCCGGCGCGGACGTTGCCATCGGGTTGTACGAACGATGGGCTGCGAAGCGGCTTGGCCTTTCCGAGTCGGCATCGACCGACCGCACCTAAGAAGCGGGGTCAGCGCGGGCACCTGTTTTTCCGGGTCCTCCCCGAGGGCCGCCCCCTACACGGGTTACGGAACTCGCGGGATCTCTGCAGCTGAGAATTTCACAGGGATGTCCGTCTTTTCAAAGGGTTAGACATGGGAAAGACAGTCAGCAAGGCCGGCTTGAGCGAGATCGTCGGTCGCGATGAACGCACTCTGACCCGATGGCAGAACGACGGCATGCCAGTGACCGAGTTCGGCCTCGGTCGGGGCAACGAAAACCAATACGACACCGAAGCCGTGATTCAGTGGCTGATGCACCAAGCCGCACTCAACGGCAAAAAAGAATCTTCCCGCGATCGCCTCGACCGGATCCGCGCTGATCGTGAAGAACTCGCGATGGCCAAGGATCTTGGCGAGGTGGTCATCGCTGCTGATTTGATCGAACGCTTCGAAGCAATGATCACCGCTGCAAAAGTGGAGCTGCTCAACTCTTTCCCCGATGTGCTGGCCGCCGAACTCTCGGCGCGCTACGACGTGGAAGTCGACGAGCAACTGATTCGCGACCCCATTGAAGCCATCCTGAGGAGGCTTTCTGACTATGACAAGGATGATGCCGCGTCAGATGGATATTCTGACGAACCGGACGATACGGAGGGCTTTGAGGAAGACGGCGACTAAAGCGCTGCGCGGCGCTTGCCGCAAATGGTCGCCGCCGCCTCGCATGAGCATTATCGAGTGGGCGGACAAGTACCGCTGGCTCGCACCGGAAGAGGCTGCGCGCCCCGGCAAATATCGCTTTGACGTTACTCCTCACCTGATCTGGCCCGGAGGTCCATTGGAAGCGCTGGATGATCCCGCTGTCAGTGAGATCGTCGGACGCAAGTCGGCGCAGGTGGCATGGACGTCGGGTGTTCTGGGTAACGCCCTGGGCAAGTGGATCGACATTGATCCGTCACCGATTCTGGTGCTGTTTCCCAAGGCCGAAGCGGCCAAGCAGTACGTTGGTGAAAAGCTCGAGCCGATGATCGAAGCCACGCCGCGCCTGCGCAAGAAAGTCGACCTGCGAAGCCGCAAGCTACAGCAGCGACAGGACTTCAAGCGCTTCCCTGGCGGCTTCCTGAAAATGGTGGGTTCCAACAGCCCGGCCAGCGTGAAGTCCACGCCGGTGCCGCGAGTTGCCATTGAAGAGCCGGACGACTGCAACCTGAACCTGCGAGGCCAGGGCGACAGTATCAAGCTCGCTAAGGAACGACTGAAAACGTTCCGCCGCTCGAAGATCATCATCGGCGGTACACCGACCATCAAGGGCTTGTCCGCCATCGATGCGGAGCTGGAACTGTCGGACAAGCGCGTCGGCTTGGTGCCGTGTCACGAATGCGGCCAAGAACACGCGTTGAGCTTTGACAACCTGCACTGCGACGAGGATCCGGAATACCTGCATGAGGTATACGGCAAGAAGCGGCCGGAGAAAACTTTCTACTCCTGCCCGCACTGCGGTGGAATCTGGGATGACAACCAGAAGAACGCCAACCTCAAGCATGGGCGCTGGTCGGCTACAGCAGAATTTCGGGGGATCGCCGGTTACATCCTCAACGAGCTGTACGCGACGTTTTGGGGATCGCGTTTCCAGGTGTTGATGGAGAAAAAGCTCCAGGCCGAACACGCGGCCTCACAAGGCAACATCGGACCGATGATCGCTTTCGTCAACAGCTCCAAGGGCGAAAGCTACGAGTATCAGAGCGATGCACCGAAGACCGATGAGCTGGAAAAGCGTGCGGAGCCTTATGCGGAGCTGACAGCGCCGAAAGGTGTCCTGCTGATCACCGTTGGCGTTGACGTCCAAGGCGACCGCCTCGCTCTCACCATTATCGGTTGGGGACGAGGCGAAGAGTCGTGGCGCTTGTACTGGGGTGAGCTTCACGGCAACCCCATCGACCCGCATGACGCCGTTTGGCAAGAACTGGATCGGGTTATTTCCCAACCCATACCGGTCGAAAGCGGTGCGCAACTGGCGGTATCGGCGGTCAGCATCGATAGCTCTGACGGCAATACCAGTGACGCGGTGTATGCCTACGTGCGGGATCGTCAACGCTACAACGTGATGGCGATCAAAGGCGCCTCTATCGACAGTCGCGACAAGGAGATCTTTACCAAGCCTCCGCAGTCGGTGGATACCTCACAGGACAACACCAAGGCTGCGAAATACGGCCTGCGCGTCCACATCGTTGGCACGCACAAAGCGAAGACGCTCATTGATGGGCGGCTGCGCCTCAAAGGTGGGGGACCGGGGCGCATGCATTGGTACAGCGAGATCCGCTCGGACTACTACGAACAACTCACCAATGAAGTCCTGGCACCGCACCCGCGTAACCCCAGCAAAATGGTGTGGCAGAAGAAAGCCGGCCGTCGCAACGAAGCGCTGGATTGCGAGGTGTATGCCTTGCACGCCGCTCGCAGCCTGAAAACTCACCTGTTACGCGATCACGAATGGGACCAGTTGGAGCAGCAGTTGCTGCAGCCAACCCTGTTCAGTACCGAACAACCGGTCGCACCGGTACCGCGCCGAGCTGTCGCTCGTGGGCGGGGCACCCGCAGTCGCGCGGGCTATTAAGGAAACACATATGACAGACGCACAACAGCGCCTCGCGGAAGTCCGGGCGGCGATCTCTGACGTCCTGAAAAAAGGCCAGCGCTTGCGCCGTGCGGATCGCGAGCTTTATCGCGCTGAGCTGAACAGCTTGCGTCTTCTGGAGCAGCAGTACGCCAGAGAGGTCGCGTTGGAACAGGCTCAACAACAGGGACGTGGCCGCAACCGTGTCTCCTACATGAAGATCTGACTATGGGATTTTTTCGAAAAGACCCGGCCGAGCTGCTGATGCGCGAGGCCCTCAAACTCGCCAAGTCGGCAAACGAGTCCAGGCCTATCGTCGCCCAAGGGGGCGGGGGCGGTGTTGAGACGCGTTGGCGCGGGGCTTCTCGCGTATTGCGCAGCATGGCCAGCTGGATTCCCGGTCTCGGCAGTCCGCGTCGAGATCTCGACCAAAACGAGCGTCGAATGCTGGTTGCTCGCTCGCGAGACGCCATGCGCAATCACTTGATAGCCCGTGCGGCGATCACCCGCTTGCGCACCAATGTTGTAGGTACTGGGCTGGTTTGCCGGTCACAGATCGATCATGACGCATTAGGTATCGACGAGACGCAGGCTGAGAAAATCAACAATCAGCTTGATCGCTTGTGGTCGCTGTACGCCGACGATCCACGTGAATGCGACGCCGAAGCGACACTCAACCACTACCAGTTACAAGCACTGGTATTGATCTCGTCCATGGTGGGTGGTGACGTGCTGATTGCCAGTCCTGACGATGAGCGCCCCGGCTGCATCTTCAGCACGCGCTTGCAGTTGATCGAATCGGACCGGGTCTGCAATCCAGCCGGGCAACTTGACGGCGCAAACCTCGTGGACGGCGTCGAGTTTGACCGGTTGGGGGCGCCTCTGGCGTATCACGTCTGCACCGGATACCCCAACGAATACACCGCCGGCCAAGCGCTGAAATGGGAGCGTCTGCCAGCCTTCGGCGAGGCCACGGGCAGGCGCCGCGTCATGCACGTTATGGCCGACAAGGAGCGTCCGGGACAGAAGCGCGGAGCGCCTTACCTGGCTCCGGTGCTGGAACCGCTGCAGAAGCTGGAGCGCTACAGCAGCGCCGAGCTGATGGCGGCGGTGATCTCCGCAATGTTCACGGTGTTCATCAAAAAGACTAACGACTTTCAAGTCGGGAATCTCCCGCTGACCGCATTAGCCAACGAAGGCGACGGTCCCGCAGGTGACACAACGGCTGACGGCGAACTGGCTCTGGGCGAGGGGGCGATTGTTGATCTGGGCCAAGGTGAGGAACCGGTCATCGCCAATCCCGCGCGGCCTAATGCGCAGTTCGATCCGTTCTTTACGGCAGTGGTGAAGGAAATCGGCGCCGCTTTAGAGCAACCGATGGAAGAGCTGTTGCTGCACTACAGCAGCAGCTACAGCGCAGCCCGTGCGGCGATGTTGCAGGCGTGGCGCTTTTACAGCCTGCGACGCTGGTGGTTGATCTGTGACTTTTGCCAGCCCAGTCGTGAATTGCTGATCGATGAGGCAGTGGCCCGTGGACTGATCAATTTGCCGGGTTATGCGGATCCGGCGAAACGCAAAGCCTACTGCCAGGCCATCTGGATCGGCCCCGCGCGGGGCGCCATTGATGAGCTGAAGGAAGCCAACGCTGCCGGTAAGCGCATCGAGATTGGCGTCAGCAACGAAACGCTGGAAACCGCCGCAATGACCGGCGAGCCGTGGCAGCAGGTGTATCGGCAGCGCGTGCGCGAAGTCACCCAGCGGCGCAACGATGGCCTGCACGTTTTACCCAAAGGGCGGGAGCAGGAAACACCGCCGTCCGCCAACCCCAACGAGGAGTAACCATGCCCCGTGCATTCGAGCTGGCTGCATCGCAGCCGTGGCTGATGCTGCCCGGCGCCCTGGATAATTTGCTCACCATTGCAGACCGCATGGGCGATCCGGCGGCCCTGGAAACACGCACCGGCATGCGACTGGATAACAGCCGCACTGTCAGCGTACGCAATGGTGTGGCGATCATCCCGGTAGTCGGTCCGGTGTTTCGCTATGCCAACCTTTTCACCGAGATCAGCGGCGCGACCAGCACTCAGGTGCTGGCCACCGACCTGCAGACCGCGCTCGATGATCCCAAGATCAGCGCGATCATCCTCAACATCGATAGCCCAGGCGGCGTTGCCGCCGGCATTAACGAACTGGCTGACCAGATCCATGCGGCCCGTGACCGTAAACGCATCGTTGCCTACATCGGCGGCACTGGTGCAAGCGCGGCCTATTGGATTGCGTCAGCTGCCAGCGAAATTGTCATCGACGAAACGGCGCTCGCCGGGAGTATCGGTGTGGTCGTTGAAGCCTTGGTCGGCGGCGAGGAAGGCAGCGGCCGTAAGCGCTATCAGATCGTCAGCCGCAATGCCCCGAACAAGCGTGTGGATCTCTCTACCGAAGAAGGGCGGGCCAAGGTCGGCGAAACGGTCGATGCCATGGGCGATGTGTTCGTCGCCAAGGTGGCCCGCAACCTGGGCGTGGAGCCGGAGCGTGTCCCAGAGATGGGCGACTTCGGCGGCCTGCGCGTCGGTGCCGCGGCTGTCGAGTCCGGCTTGGCCCACCGTCTGGGGTCGCTTGAAACATTGATAACCGAACTGGCCAAACCGGCCGCCACTCAACCGAGGAAATACAACATGACCACCGTCAGCAGCACGGCGGAGTTGCGTGAGGCGCTGGCCGCCGGCACGGATCCGCAAACCATTGAAATCGCTCAGGCCAATCAGCCGGATCTCGAAAGCATCCGCACCCAAAGTCGCGAGGAGGGCGCTACTGCAGAGCGGCAACGCATCACCGGCATCAATGCCATGGCCAGCAAGGGTTTCGAAACTGAAATCTCCGCTGCCATTGAAGCAGGCACCACGGTTGAAGCCACAGCGCTACAGCTGTTCAAGGCAGCGCAGGATCGCGGCATTTCTCTGAGCGCCATCAAGGCCGACGCCACTGGTGCATCGACGTCCACTCCGACGGGCGATGCCGCTCAGGGTGAGCGCAAGGCCGTCGTAAACGCCATTGTCGAGGGCGCCTCGCGCCGCTGATTGGAGAACTTCATGAGCAACCCAGAACGCCAAACCTATGTCCCTGACCAACTGTCCGCCGGTGCCTTCCCGGTGATGATCGACACCGCCGTGATCGCTTCCGGCCAGAAGCTCAGTCGAGGCGCTGTCCTTGGGCAAGTAACGGCCAGCGGTGAATACGTGCTGTGCAAGGCCGCAGCGACCGATGGCTCCGAAGCTCCTGTGGCTGTACTGGATCAGTCCACTGATACGACCTCAGGCGCGCAGGTAGCGCCCATCCGCCTGACCGGTGAAGTGCTGGCCAGTCAACTCACACTTGGCGAGGGTTTTACTTTGGCGCAGGCAAAAGCTGCGCTGCGTCCTCTGTGCCTGTTCGTTCGTTAATTCGGAGTCTTTGATGGATATTTTTGATACCCGCACCATGCTTGAAGCGGTCGAGCAGATGCCAACCGCGCGGCGCTTTTTGCTGAACACTTTTTTCAACGGTGGCAGTCCTGTCACGTTCCCGACCAAAACCGTGGACATCGACATCATCAAAGGCAAACGCAAAATGGCGCCGTTTGTTAATCCCCGCTTGCCGGGTAGTGTGTCGTTGCGCGAAGGCTATACCACCAGCACCTACAGCCCGCCGTACATTCAACCCAAGCGCGAAACCACCGCCGAGCTGGTGCTCAAGCGTTCGGCCGGCGACAACCCATTTTCCTCGCGTACTCCACTGGAGCGTGCCGGGCAGTTGCTCGGTAAGGACCTGCGCGACCTGGACGACGAAATTATCCGCCGGGAAGAGTGGATGTGCGCCCAGGCACTTACGACCGGAAAGGTCCGCGTCGTGGGGGAAGGGGTGGATGACACCATCGACTTCCTGATGGCCAGCGATCACAAGATCAGCCTGGGCAGCGGTCAGTGGGGCACCGAAGGCGGCGACCCGATTGCCAATCTTCGTAGCTGGAAGCGCAAGATCGCCAAGGACTCCGGCCGCACGGCAAACACCGTAGCTATGAGCGGCGAAGCGCTGGACGCATTTCAATCCAGTGCAATGGTGATGAAACAGCTCAACACTCGTCGCGTTGACATGGGCTTGATCAAGCCAGAGGAACTGCCAGACGGTGTGACTTACTTGGGCTACCTGAATGATCCCGGCGTCGACCTTTACGGTTACGACGAGTGGTATCTGGATGACGAGGATGACGAGCAGCCAATGATTCCAGCGGGTGGCTTGATTCTCGGCTCGACTTCCACGCGCAACGCCATGCTGTACGGAGCGATTCAAGATCTTGAAGCCGTGGAAAGCGGGTTGGTCGAAGCGGCACGCTTCCCGAAGAGCTGGGTGACGCAAGAGCCGAGCGCTCGCTGGCTGAAGCTGCAAAGTGCGGCATTGGCTGGCCTGCTCGAACCGGATGCGTTCATTTACGCCAAGGTGGTGTGACATGGCCAAGAAAGCCGATTTTCTGGTGATCGACGGTTGCGTGCAGGATGGCCGTGTCGTTGTTGTGAAGGGCGAGCCTTACAGCCCACCAAGTAAAGGTGTTGAGGAAGCGTTACTCGCCGAGGGGCGTATCGCTCCACTCAAGGATCCCAGAGCACAAGAACTGCTGCGCCAACAATCGGGCGTTGCCAATGGGGACGACGAAAGCGGCGGTGAGTGATGGGCTTTCGCGAATTGAGCGACGACATGGACGCCTTGGTGCTGGATGGCTTGGGCGACATGGCAACCGTCGGCGGTCGAGAGATCGCCGGTTTCTTTTCCGCGCCATGGCTGCAGCCGCGCATGGGGCGGATCAACACCGCATTGCGCGAGCCGCAATTTGAGATTCGCGTCGTCGATGCGGCGGGTGTTGAGCCGGGGCAATTGGTAGTTGTAGATCTGGCAAAGCAAGACGGGGGAGGCCAGTACGATCTGGTCAAGCTGGAGCCAGATGGTTCCGGCTGGGTGGCATTGCTTTTGAGGGCTAAAGCATGAGCGTCGGCAGCCATTTCAAGCCCTCGGCCGGCGGCGGGATGATCTCGCTGCAGACCTCGGCGGCAGACTTGAAAGCCTTTCAGGACTTTGCCGCCCTGGTGCCGAAAGCAGCATCCAATGCCCAGCGTCGCGCGATCAATAAAACCTTGCGCTGGCTTGCCACCCACATCGCTCGCGCCGTCGGTTGGCAGGAACGCATTGCGGTCGCCGCTGTACGACAACGTCTGAGGGCTTACCCGGTCAGCGGCGGCGCGAACAGCGGCAAATTGTGGTTCGGCCTCAACGCCATGGAAGCCAGCCGCATAGGCCGGGCACGGCAAACCCGATCCGGTGTGTCAGTCGCGGGGCGACGCTTCCAAGGCGCGTTCCACAAGCGAGTCTATGGGAGCAGCGCAGATGTCTGGATCCGCGTCGGCAGCAAGCATTTCAAATCTGCGGATTACCCCGATAGCGATGTCAGTGCAGCCGGCGGCGCGAGTTCGGGCTGGATTGCCGAACATGACAACCGCTTCCCGCTGGCCAAGGCCAAGGTGTCGCTGGAGCAAGCCCGACCGCACTTCGATAGCTGGGTGCGTAAAGCAGACGAGCACCTGGTGCATGTCCTGCAGCAGGAACTCAATTTTGAAGTGCAGAAGTACTTGAAGGGGAAATGACGTAATGGATTCATTCGACGAACCATTCAGTCTTGAGCAGCTTTATCGAGCCATCGAACGACATCTTCATGATCATTTGCCGGGCGTTCAGACGGTCGCGGTCTGGCCCAACATTGATGATCGCATCGCCTTGCCGGCGTTGCTGGTGGAACTGGCAGAAATGGAGCCGGGCGTTGATCCGGGGACGGGAGAAACCTGCTTGGCCTGCAAGTTTGAGGCGCGGGTGATCACCGATCCCATCCAGCTCGACCATCATCAGCAAGCAGTGTTCTTGGCGGGTCAGTTGGCCGTTCTACTACGGGCGCAGTCTTGGGGCGTAGAGGTCGAGCCGGCCGAGTTCGTTCAGGCCATGCAGGACTGGACCAAACCCGAACTGGACGGCTACACGGTCTGGGTCGTGGAATGGACACAGCAGATCTACCTCGGTGAAACCTGCTGGCCTTGGCCGGATCAGCCACCGGGGACGTTGGTTTTTGACGTTGAGCCGGGTGACGGACCATTCAGGCCCGAGGATCTGCCGTGAGTTACGCGAGCGCCCAGCATGACCGCATGATCGCGGGGGCGGTAAAGGCTTGCTACGTGGTCGCGGTGGATCTGTCCGCTTCACCGCCGGTATGTCGCGTCTCGGACGGCAGTGAATGGGTCAGCGCTTGGGTGCGCTGGCACAGCATCGCAGCGGGCAAGGCCAGGCACTGGCGGGCACCGTCTTTGGGCGAGCAGGGCAGTTTGATCAGTCCCAGCGGTGACGTGTCACAAGGCACGTTTGTCCCGGGCTTGTATGGCAATGCCGGACCGCCGCCAGACAACCGCGACCATGTTGAGGTCTGGCGTTTTGATGATGGCGGCTCGCTGATCTACGACTGGCAGGCCAAGAGCTACAGCATCACTCTGCCCAGCGGCACGGTCACCATCAAAGTGGCCAGCACGGAAGCGGTCGTAACCGATAGCGCCGTGAACGTGACCACCGGCAACATCAATCTGAAAGCGGCGGTGTTGATCGACGGTGCGCTACACGTTACCAAGGGCATCACCAGCGCCGGCGCAATCATTGATGCCACCGGCAACAGCAATCACCACACGCATTAATTCATTCAAGACAGCCCGCCCAGTGCGGGCTTTTTCATGCCTGGAGAAACACATGGCCAAGATCGATACGACCTCAACTGAGGTGCAAACATCCTCGGAATCGGCATTGTCATCCTCAACTTACTCATCGCCTGAGTCCTTGAATTTCCACGACAAGCTCTACACGTCGCGACTGTTGATCGTGCCCGGTACTGACCGTTCCTATAAGGTCGAGAAGGCGACGGTCGTGGTGCCGGCCTCCGACATCGAAGCGGTCAAGTTCCTGAAAGCCAGCGACGAATACGAGCCGTTCAAGGAGTGACATCGATGATCGGAATGGATCGCCAGACCGGCCTACCCATATCCGGCATTGAGCACCTGCGGCAATCCATTGCCGACATCTTGAGCACGCCGCTGGGCAGTCGCCGGCACCGTATGGAATACGGCAGCAAGCTACGGCGGTTTGTCGATTTGCCCATCAACGAAGGCTGGAAAAGCGCCGTACAGGCTGAGGTTGCCCGCGCGCTGGGGCGCTGGGAGCCACGTTTGAAGTTGAATCAGGTGCGCGTCATTTCCGTCATTGGCGGGCAAATCAATTTGCATATTGTCGGGACGTACCTGGGCGACAGCGTCACGTTGGAGGTGGCCGCATGAGTACCGTAGATCTGTCGTCGCTGCCAGCGCCGACCGTGCTGGAGCCTCTGGACTTTGAAGAGGTTTATCAGGACGGGCTGAGCGTATTTCGCGGGTACATGGGCGGTAACTGGACGGCCGCGCTGGAAAGCGATCCAGTGGTCAAAGTGCTTGAGGTCGGGGCCTACAACAAGGTTGGCAACCGCGCCCGGGTCAATGACGCCGGCAAGGCGCTGTTGCTGGCGCACGCCATTCGCGGTGACCTCGATCACTTGGGGGCAAACGTCAATCTGACGCGCCTGGTCATTCAGGCCGAGGATCTGCTGGCGGTGCCACCAGTGCCCAAGGTCATGGAAGACGACGACCCGTTTCGCGAGCGCATCCAGTTGGCCTATGAGGGATTGACCACGGCCGGCCCGCGCAACAGCTACATCCTGCACGCGCGTAACGCCTCGGGGCTGGTGGCAGACGCCACGGCTGAAAGCCCGGCGCCTTGCTACGTTACGGTAACGGTGCTGGGGTTTGATGGGGAGGGTGAAGCGCCGCCGGAGCTGCTGGCCACTGTAGCCGCTGCGCTGAATGACGATGACGTGCGCCCGGTGGGGGATCGGGTGACTGTGCAGAGCGCGCAGGTGATCCGCTACGAGATTGATGCCATCTTGCACATGGCCGGCGCCGGCCCGGAAGCGGATGCCAGTTTGGCCGAAGCGAAAAGCCGATTGGCCAGTTGGATCAATCCACGCAAGCGGCTGGGCGTCGAGGTCGCACGCTCTGCTGTTGACGCTCAGTTGCACGTTGCCGGCGTTGCCCGGGTTGAGTTGGTCGGTTGGCAGGACTTGGCCCCGACCAAGGCGCAGGCGGCGTTCTGTACGCGCTACAGCGTGAGGCTGGCGGGCTGATATGAAAAGTCTACTGCCGCTCAACAGCACGCAACTGGAACGGGCCATGGAGGCCGCGTTTTTCGAAAAGACGATTGTCCCACTGCGCGATCTCTACAACCCCGACACCTGCCCGGTGCATCTGCTGCCGCATCTGGCGTGGGCGTGGTCGGTCGATCGCTGGGACTACCGATGGTCTGAGGCGACCAAGCGCGCGGCCATCAAGGCGTCGTACTACATCCATAAGCACAAAGGCACCATCGGCGCGCTCCGCCGAGTGGTTGAACCGTTGGGCTACCTGATCGAGATTGTCGAGTGGTTCCAGACGGTGCCCGAGGGTGTGCCGGGCACCTTCGCGCTGAAGGTTGGCGTTCTCGATACCGGTATCACCGAGGAAATGTATCAGGAGCTTGAGCGCCTGATTGACGACGCCAAGCCTGTTACCCGGCAACTGACCGGGCTGGCGATCAGCCTGGAAACCCAAGGCAACTTAGATATCGCCGTATCCCTCTACGACGGCGACGAGATCGACGTTTACCCGCCCGTCATGCGTGACATCGAGGTCACCGGCAGCTTTGGCGTGGTCGGCCGCGAACACACCATAGACACCCTGGACGTTTATTATGATTGATGCGAACTCGCAGTTTTTCGCGATCCTCACGAACGTGGGGATGGCCAAGCAGGCGAACGCCGACGCGCTTGGCATTCCCTGGAAACTTACCGAAATGGGCGTGGGGGATGCCAACCCAAGCGGGCTGGCCGATCCGCCCAATCCGGTGCCGTCGGCCATACAAACCAAGCTGCTCAATGAGTGGCGCCGAAAGCCGCTCAACCAACTGAAGATTGACCCGGTCAATCCGGCGGTGATCATCGCCGAGCAAATCATTCCCGCCGATGAGGGCGGTAAGTGGATCCGCGAAATCGGCCTCTACGATGCGGACGGCGATCTGGTGGCGGTGGCCAACTGCGCGCCAAGCTTCAAGCCGCTGCTGTCGCAAGGCTCTGGCCGCACGCAAGTCGTGCGCATGAACTTTGTGGTCAGCAATGCCGGGAATATCACACTCAAGATTGATCCGGCAGTGGTGCTGGCTACCCGCGAATATGTTGATTCGCGTCTTCTGGACGAGTTGAGCCGGCTCGACATGAAGCAATCTGTGCGCGCCGCAACGACGGCCAACATTGCTCTGCTCGGTTTGCAGGTGGTGGATGGTGTTTCGCTGAACGCCGGCGATCGGGTGTTGGTGAAGAATCAGACGGTTGCGAAGGATAACGGCCCATATGTAGTGGCGGCCGGCGCCTGGGCGCGGGCAAGTGATGCCGACAGCAATGCCAGGGTCACGCCGAATATGACTTTGGCGGTTGAGATGGGTACCACTCAGGCCGACACGATTTGGCAGTTAGTGACAGATGGCGCGATTGTTGTAGGCGTCACGGCCTTGACGTTCAAGGATATTACCGACGGTCTCGCCCGTTTGTTTTCTCCGGTCTTTGTCGGAAGCCCCAAGGCGCCGACGCCGGCGCAATTCGACAGCAGCAAGTTGCTGGCTACGGCTGAGTTCGTGAAGCGCAGCGGGGTGGAGTTTTCGGGATTCACCACAAACAGCGCAAACTTGGCGCTTGCGGCTGAACATGTCGGCGGCCTTCACAGCTTTTCCAGTGCGGGGCAGCTCACCGCAACGTTGCCGCCTACCGCAGGTATCGCGCAGGGCGCTACTGTCGCGCTTGTCTGTGCGGGTGCTGGCGGCCTGAGAGTCATCGGTGCCGGGGCTGATGTGGTGTACACCTCTACCGGTATTGCTGGCCCGTTGGTATTGGCCTTGGGCGACACCGCCCAATTCATTCGGCTGCAAGATCAATGGCGGTTGATCGGTGGCACTGTTGCGCTGCGCTATGCCGGCATCATGGCGGGGGAGAGTTTCACAACCCGGCCTCAGTTCGATAGCTCCAAAGCACTCGCAACAACTGAGTTCGTGCAGCGGTCTTCGGGCAGTCTGGCCGGGTACGTTAACTACTCGGCAAACACTACGTTGACGGCTGCAGATGTTGGTAAGTATGTCTATGCAAGCGCGTCAGTCATGACCCTTACATTGCCTGATGCGGCTCTGCTGCCCGCTGGGAGCAGGCTCTACATACAGGCCGGTGCCAGCACTGTCTGTACCGTAAAATCCATCAATGGAAATGTGTCCGGACCGAACGGCAATCCAAGTGGTTCGCCTAATGTGGTGCTTGGCAGCGGTGTTGCAACAGAGTTCATCGCCTGGGGGGCGGGTTGGCTATCTGTTGGTGGCTCCGGGCTGGCTTCGCTTGCCGCCGGCGGCTTTCAAAAAATGCCAAGCGGTCTGATTATTCAATGGGGTTTTGGGACTGCTGGCAGCTCTGGTACGACGATCATAAATACATACCCGATCGCTTTCACTAAAGCGATTTATAGCCTTGTTTCGCAGCATATTGGGGCTGAACCCACTGTGAACATTATCTCTGACAATGCTTTTATTTACTCACTTACGCAGTTTGGATTGCGTTCGACTTACTCAACTAACGTCGCCGCGATGTGGATTGCAATCGGGCAATAGCGGCTCAAGGAGACGCGCATGTTCTATTCAAAAACTACCAAGGGGTTCTATGACGAATCTATTCATTCGTCTATGCCGGATGACGTTGTTGGAATCTCTGCAGAGATGCACGCCGAGCTGATGGGAGGGCAGGCGGCAGGCAAGGTTATTTCTTGTGGTAGTGATGGCTATCCACTGCTGATTGATCCGCCGCCGGTCAGTGATGAGGTGTTGCAAACAAATGAGCGCGCTTGGCGTGATGTCCAGCTATCAGCTACGGATGGAGTTGTTTCGCGCCACCGGGATGAACTGGAGGAGGCACAAGAAACCACGCTGACGACGGCGCAATACGCCGAGCTACAGGCTTATCGCAGAACACTTCGCAACTGGCCGGAGGCGGGAGAATTCCCGCTGATTGATCATCGTCCGCTGCCTCCTTTGTGGCTGACCGGCCAGCTTCAATAAACTCCCCGCACTGACGGGGCGTTTTCTTTTCCATTTCGCGTAACACGCACACCCTCACAGCCTCGCTTATGCGGGGCTTTTTCGTTTCTGGAGACTGACCCTTATGAGTTTTTTCCACGGCGTCACGACCACCTCGGTCGACACTGGCGCGCGCACCATCTCGCTGCCGTCGTCCTCGATCATCGGTCTGTGTGCCACCTTCACCCCGGGGGTTCTCGGCGGCGGCACGGCGAAAGCCGGCGAACTGAAGTTGATCACTACCGAGCGCGAAGCCATTGCCGCCTTCGGCGCTGACTCGGCGATCACAAAAGCGTGTAAGGCGATCTACGTCAAAGCCAAGGCGGTGATCGTCGCCATCGGCGTACCCAAGCTGGAAGACGCAGCGCTGCAAACCTCGGCGATCATTGGCGGCGAACTGGTCTCGGGGCAGCGTACCGGCCTGCAGGCGCTGCTCGACGGCAAAAGCCTGTTCAACGCGCAACCGCGGTTGTTGATCGCGCCGGGCCACACGGCGACTCAGGCGGTGGCCACGGCGCTCGACAGCGTGGCGCAGAAGCTGCGCGCTATCGGCATCATCGACGGTCCGGGTACGACCGACGAGGCCGCTATTGCCTACGCCGAGAACTTCGGCAGTCGCAACCTGTTCATGGTCGACCCGGGCGTCAAGTATTGGGACACCATCACCAGTTCGACGGTCGACGCGCCCGGCTCGGCTTGGGCAGCAGGCCTGTTTGCCTGGACGGATGCTGAATACGGTTTCTGGGCCTCGCCATCGAACAAGGAGCTGACCGGCATCACCGGTACCGGTCGCGCGGTCGAGTACCTGGACGGCGACGAGACCTGCCGGGCCAACCTGCTAAACAACGCCAATATCACCACGATCATTCGCGACGACGGTTACCGCCTGTGGGGCAACCGCACGCTGTCGAGCGATCCGAAGTGGGCGTTCGTTACCCGCGTTCGCACGCTGTTCATCCTCATGGACGCGGTGCAGGCGGGGCACAAGTGGGCGGTCGACCGCTCGATCACCAAGACCTACGTGACCGATGTCACCAACGGTCTTGATGCATTCATGCGCGACCTAAAAGCTCAGGGCGCGATCATCAACTTTGAAGTCTTCCCCGACACCGAACTGAACACGGCCAGCCAGATCGCCCAGGGCAAGGTGTATTGGCGCATCCGTTTCACCGACGTGCCGCCGGCAGAAAACCCGAATTTCCTTTTCGAAGTCACCGATCAGTGGATGACCGAAGTGCTTGAAGCAGCCTAAGGGGGCGTAACCAATGATTCCTCAGACTTTGTACAACACCAACCTGTTCGTCGACGGCGTGAACTTCTCCGGCGACGTGCCGAGCCTGACGCTGCCCAAGCTGACCACCAAGACCGACGAATACCGTGGCGGCGGCATGGCCGGCCCCATCGAGATGGATCAGGGGCTTGAGAAAATGGAAGCCTCGTTTGTCACCAAGGGCGTGCGCCGCGAGTCGCTCAAATACTTCGGCCTGGCTGACGGCACGGCGTTCAACGCCACGTTCCGAGGTGCCTTCAAGGGCCAAAAGGGCGCGGTGACAGCGGTCGTTGCCACCCTGCGTGGTCGCCTCAAAGAGGTCGATCTGGGTGACTGGAAAGCGGGCGATGCTGCCGAGATCAAACACGCCGTTGCGGTCACGTACTACAAGCTCGAAATCGACGGGCGCCTGATGTACGAGATCGACATGGTCGCCGGCATTCAGGTGATCGACGGCAAAGACCAACTCCTCGAAGTGCGCCAGGCGCTCGGCCTGTAAGGAAAGATTCAGATGACTCAAGCAATCGCTAAAAACCTGCCGGCCTGGCTGTCGCTCAGTGCGCTCGGCGCGGTCGTGACTCTGACCCGGCCAAGCAAAGCCAACAGCATCGACGTCGAGACGCTGAACCTGCGTAACCCGACCGTGCGTGAGGTGCGCGCAGCAGACCGTGCTGCCAACGGCGACGACGAACAGCGCGAGCTGATGCTGTTCGCAGGTCTCGCTGAAGTCGGACTGAAGGATCTGGAAGGCCTCAAGCTGACGGATTACCGCCGTGTGCAAACGGCGTATTCGCACCTGGTACCGAAAACCGATTATTCGGACTCGATGCCGGCGTGGTTGTCGCTGACCACCGATCAGGTGCTGGTAACGCTGTCGTGTCCGAGTGAAATCAACGGCGTGACCGTCGACAAGCTGGCCTTGCGTTCGCCGACCGTGGGCGACGTGCGTGCGGCCAACCGTGAAGTGGGTGGCGATGACGAACAGCGCGAGCTGGTGTTGTTTGCCGCGTTGTCCGGTGCGCCCGTCGCGGATCTGGAGGGGCTGAAGCTGGTGGATTTTAACCGCTTGCAGGCCGGCTATTTTCGCATGGACAACGATGACGGGCTTTAACCCCAGCGTTATCAAGTCGGCGGCGAAACGTCTGGCGGCGGAAACCGGATTTTCCGCTGCCGAGATCCAGTCGATGCCGTTCGCGGATATGGTGTGGTGGCTCACGGATTGAGCCACCATCGTTAGTGCTGGGCACATGAGGGCCATGACATGGCAAACAAACTCGCCCTCGGGCTGGTGATCGGCGGCGCCGTCAGTTCCACAGTCGGCGCTGCGTTCAAGGACGTGACCGGGCGCATCAAGCGCCTCGAGGCAGAAGGCAATAAAGCGCGCGTGCTGCAGCGCACGATTGGCGACACCATCCGCCTGCGCGAAGAATGGAAAAAGGCTCACGACACTGGCGCTGCCGGCGCCTCCAAATTACTCAACCACTTGAACTCGAACCTCGACAGCTTGAAAAAGCAGGGAATTGAGGTCGGCCGGCTGGAAAAAGCCTATCGCTCGATGGGGCAGACGGCCAATAAAGCCGAGCTGAAAGCCAAGGGGCATCAGCAGATCGATTCTGGCGTGAAGGGCATGAAGGGCGCCGTCGGTGCGGCGGTGGTCGGTGTTGGTGCCATGGCGGTACCGACCAAGGTCAGCGCAGATTTTGGCGCGATTGTCCGTGACATCGCGATCAAGGCCGGCATTGCCAACAAGCCGCAAGAGCAGGAGATGTCGCGCAAGATCATCGACACTTCACGCGACACCGGCATGGCGCGCAACGATGTGGCCGACGTGGTCAATCAGTTGGTCGGTGCCGGTATGGACCTGAGCAAGGCGCTGGAGTACGCGCCTGTCGCGGCCAAGTTTGTCGTGGGTCAGGGATCCAGCGGTGTCGACACGGCGAAGATGATCAACGCTCTGGGGCAGAACGCCAAGATTACCGACCCCAAGCAGATGCAGCAGGCGCTGGAGGCGATTGCGTACCAAGGACAAGCGGGCAGCTTTGAAGCGGCCGACATGGCCAAGTGGTTTCCGGAGCTGTTGGCCAACATGGCCAGCAACGGCATCACTGGCTTGGATGCAGTGACGCAATTGGGCGCCATGTTGCAGGTGCAGATGAAGCAGGCCGGCAGTTCGGACGAAGCGGCCAACAACCTGAAAAACTGGATGGGCAAAATCGGTTCGACCGATACGGTCAAGGCTTACGAAAAAGCCGGGATCGATTACAAGGGATCGATGCAGACCGGTTTGCAAAACGGTATGTCGACGCTTGAGACCAGTATGGCGCTGGCTCAGAAGTACATTCAGGCGACGGATCCGAAGCGCGCGGCGGCCATGGCCGAAGCGACGTCCAAAATCAGCAAAGAAGCCAATCCCGAAAAGGCCAAGGCCATGATGGCCTCGCTGGAAGAATCCCTGCGCACCGGCGACCTGTTCGCCGACATGCAGGTCAAGGCCGCGCTGTCGGCCTACATGCAGAACAAGGCGCTGTACAGCCAGCTCAAAAACGATTCGCGTGAGGCGACCGGGATCCTCGATAAAAACCTCGCCGAGCGGCGTGAGTCGTCATCGCAGAAGTGGGCCGAAATGGCCCAGTCGATGGATGACGCCATGCGGAGCGTGGGGGACGCGCTGCGCCCGGTAACGGACACCGTTGCCGAGACGCTGACCAAACTCACCAAGGGCATCACGTCGCTGACTGATAGCGCGCCCGGAGTGGTTGCCGGTATCGCCACGGTCGGAGCGGGGCTGATCGCCTTAAAAGGTATCTTCAACGCGATCAAGATCAGCAAGGGGCTGCTAAACCTTGCGCGTGGGTCGCGCGGTGGCAGGAGTGGGAGCGAAGCCCCAAATAAAAACCCCGGAGAACTTGATCTGGTAGCGACTGGCCTGGATGTTGTTTCGCGGGTGAAGGAAGCGGCCACAGGCGGTGGCCTTGGTGCTGCAAATGATGCAGGTAACGACGGCGTCAAAAAGGTTTTCGTCGTTAATGCCGGCGCTATGGGTGGCGGTGTGGATGCGCCGGGCGAATCGCGCCGACGCGGACGTGGATCAAGCCGTAGCGCTCGGCGCCGGACGTTGCCGAGTTCGAGAGGTCCTCGCCCGTCTGTGCCTCGTTCCCCTGTTTCGATCCCATCGCCATCAGTCCCGTCCGTTCCAAGTGGGGCATTGTCCAAACTCGGCGTCGTCGCAGGAACCGTCGGTAAGGTCGGCAAGGCGGCCAAGGTCATTCCTGGCGGCACGCTGCTGGAGTCCGGCGCGATGGCTTTTGAAACCTTTCAAAACGCCAAGACCAAGGACGAAAAAGCCGAAGGTTACGGTTCGGCCGCTGGCAACCTGGCCGGCACCATGGCCGGTGCCGCAGCAGGCGCCGCCATTGGTTCGGTGGTGCCGATTATCGGCACCGCGATCGGCGGCATGATCGGTGCTTACCTGGGCAGTCAGGGCGGTGCGGCGCTGGGCGGGTCGTTGGGTAAGTCGCTGTTCGGCGGTGAGGATGAAAAGCCCGAGCAAACGGCAAAGGCGCCGGTGCCGACCACGCCGCTCATGATGGCATCAGCGGCGCAGCAAGGTCCGGTGCTGGGGGATGTTGCGCGCTCGATGGCGGTGACGGCGCCGCTCAAGTCGGCGGCGCTGGCCATCCAGCCCAAGGAGGCGGCGAAGCCGGAGCCGGCCAAGGTGGATCAGCAGTTTCAGTATTCACTGAGCATGCCGGTGACCGTGCAGGGCGATGTCAAAGACCCGCAAACCTTGGCGCAGGATCTGATGCCGCACATGCAGCGAATGATGGCGGACGCGGCGAGGAGTAACGCTGCCAATCTGTACGACGAACCCCATGTGTAAGGAGGCCTTATGGCTTATATGGAGAGCATGCAATCTAGCCTGAAGTATTTGGTCGAGGCAGCGGAAACCGGGCGGCGCAGTGCTGACGGCATGCTGACCCCGGTCAACGGTGCGATTCGCGAACTGACCGGCGCCGCGTCCGAGCTGGAGAACATCCCGTTTGTTGGTCCGACCATCGGCGCCAAACTTCAGCGGGTGATGCGCGGCGTCGATGCGGCTCAGGCCAAGGTCGGTCAGGTGGTGGCGGTGTACGGCCGCGCCACCCGGGCGGCGGCTGAAGTGCAGGATCGGCTGGGCACGTTGAAGGAACAGGCTGGTAAGGCGGCCACGGCGATCAACAACGTCGCCGGCAAGGTCAGTCCGTCGCTGGCCAACATCGTGCCCACCAGTTCCTTTGCCGGTGAGGCGACGCCGGCGCCGGAGGCGGTAAAGCCGTTCCCGCATCTGATGATCATTCAGCCGCGCGATCCGAAAATTGAGCCGTATTACTTCAACCTGGACACGGCGGCTTTCGACGAGCTGAGCCGTTCGACCGAATTCCGCTGGGCTTCGCAGGAGCGGCTGACGCGCCGGCCGGCGAAGCAGGCCATCGGTATGGGCGATGAAAAGTTGACGCTCAAGGGCACGATCTATCCGGGCTTCAAAGGCGGTTTAAAGCAGCTCGACACGCTGCGTTCCATCGGGGCCAGGCTGCAACCGCTGACCCTGACCACGGGGTATGGCGAAGTGATCGGGACGTGGTGCCTGAAAAACATCAACGAGGAACAGTCCGCGTTGCTGCACGGCGGGATTGCGCGCAAACAGGGTTTTACTTTGGAGTTTGAACGCTATGGCGACGACATGCAGGACGTCTGACGGCGACATGCTCGATGTCATTTGCAACAACGTTTACGGCCATCTGAATGGCAGCGTCGAGGCCGTGCTCGATGCCAATCAGGGGCTGGCCGATGAGCCTCAGCCGTTCCGGTCGGGCGTGATTATCGTCCTGCCGGATCTGCCGAGTCCGACCAGTGAGGGCGTCAGCTTGTGGGATTGACCCCGGGCGATCTCGTCGCCCACGCGCCGCCGCGTTATGCGTTACGGCATTTTCTGACCCGCCCTGTGCGGGTTTTTTATTGGGAAAAATCCATGACCCCGATGTTTCGAATCGTCGCCGATGGGGCCGATGTCACGGCCAAGATCAATGATCGGCTGTTGCTGCTGCGTACCTCTGACAAGCCGGGCATGGAGTCCGACGAGTTTGAGTTGCGTATCGACGACCGTGATGGGCAAGTGCAATTGCCACGGCGTGGCAGCTCAATCGAGATCTACCTGGGCTATGCCGAAACGACCTTGGCGCGTATGGGCAGTTACACCGTCGACACGGTCGAGGTGTCAGGCCCGCCGGATACCATCGTGATCAAGGGCAAGGCCAGCGACATGCGTGGCAGCGGCAAGACCATCCGTAGCGGAAGCTGGGAAGACGTGCCGCTGTCGAAGATCGTGGCTGACGTTGCCGCGCGCAATGGCTGGACGCCGGTGTGTCCGGTGTCGACCAAGGTCGCCCGGGTCGACCAGCTCAACGAGTCCGACTTTAATTTCATCACCCGTCTGGCCAAGCAATATGACTGCACGGCCAAGGTGGCCGACGGCAAGTTGTTGGTGATGCCGCGCCAAGGTGGCCAGACAGCCAGCGGCAAGACGTTCGGCGCCATTACCCTGACCCGCAGTGACCTCAGCCGCTGGCAATTCAGCCTCGGCGATCGCAACTCACACAAGGCGGTGGCGACCAAGCATCAGGACAAAAAGAACGGCAAGCTCGCGGTGGTTACCATCGACAACGATGACGCTCCGGACGGCCTGCCGGCAGTGCATACCGACCGCCATATTTACCCAGACAAGGGCGCTGCTGAAGCAGCGGCCAAGGCACGTCTGTCGGCGTTCAACCGCTCGACCGCCGATGTGCGGCTTGAAATGCCCGGCCGCACGGACATCTTCGCCGAGCGTCCCATCATCGCTCAGGGTTTCAAGGGCGGGCTTGATGGTGAATACCTGGCGGATTCGGTTGAGCAGGTATTCACCCAGTCCGGATGGTCCACTACGGTCGAATGCAATGCCGGCAAAGCCGGTAAATCCAAGGGCAAGAAAAAGAAAGGGCCGAAACCACCCCTCAAGGTGGTGAACATCGAGAAACAGTAACCGCATCCCATCGCCGCCTGAGTGCGGTTTTTTTACGTCTGGAGTTTGTATGTCCATCACTGAACAACAGCTGCAAAGCATCATGCCCAACGCCCGCCGCCAAGCGGGCGTTTTTGTACCCGCCCTCAACGCAGCCATGGCCCATCGACAGATCAACACGCCGAAACGCCAAGCCGCGTTCCTGGCGCAAGTCGGTCACGAGTCGGGTCAGCTGCAGTACGTCCGGGAACTGGGCGGCGACCAGTACCTGAGCAAATACGACAC